>Ga0316208_1000019_pt1 | contig 306696 bp, 278 predicted proteins | sample 3monopyrite_MG_FD_204944 | JGI IMG/M metagenome (GOLD analysis project Ga0316208, IMG submission 204944) | Microbial mat bacterial communities from mineral coupon in-situ incubated in ocean water Damariscotta River, Maine, United States -... | ecosystem: Environmental > Aquatic > Marine >...
AATATATCGATGGTTTCTACAATCCCAGACGACGACACTCGACACTGAACTACTTGAGCCCTATGCAGTTTGAAAATCAAACCGCATAAACTTGAAAACGCTCTCCACTTTACTGAAGCAATTCCAAAGACCTTCTTAAGGTCAGCCACTCCCGAGAAAATGGCCGAAATCTGTTCGAACGCCAGATCGGCGTGCCCCGCGAGCAAGCGTGCAATGGTGGTTTTCCCCGTGCCGGGTGGCCCCCACAGGATCAAAGACGTAATCTTGCCAAGATCCACCATACGCCCAAGCGCGCCGTCAGCGCCCAAAAGGTGCCCCTGCCCGACAACCTCATCAATCGACTTTGGCCGCAACCGATCCGCGAGCGGCCGCGGGCCAGCGGTTTCATCGTTCAGTTGATCCCCAAACAGGTCGGTCATCTCGAAACTTCCCAGTGCAAAAATACTACGGCCCTTGCTGTTTTTTCTACTTGCCAAGTATGCACACTTAATCTCTCCGCAACCTAATCAATTTCATGAAAAACTCAACAAAAGAGCAATGGAAAAGCGACAATTTTTCCAAGGGTCGCAAGGTCTCAATGTTGGAAAGCCACTCCCACAAGCACCCTGGGTTCCCATATCATTTCAGTTGATGAATGATGTACAAACGCACGAACAGTGAAGCCCCAAACAAATACTCCTACCCGATGATAAACACACCCGAAATCCATCTTGTAACCAAGCCGCTTTTCATTGCGACTGCCGCCAAAATAGCTTTCGCCAACTGCTGTTCCCTCGCCAAAGGCAACACCCTTATCTTGTGCAACTTGTTCAGCACTGATAAGGCAAAACGGTGATAACAATAGATGGCTGTTTTACTGTTGATCCTTCCATAATCGCCATAATGACCCTGGCCTTGGCTGCAATTAATTTCACCAACCTTTCAACAGCACAGGCACAAACGTGTGCTGGCAGATAACCATTGCAGATGAAATTACCCCAACATCACCAATAGTGTTGGGGCAGCAAAAACTGACATGCGTACATAGCCTGTGATATGACTTGCCATCTATGAAATTTCTGGCTCCCAGCGCCCTCCTGTACCGCCCTTTTCCAAGAGAACATAAACAAGCCGCTCCCTTGCCAGCACAGGAGAAACTGGATACCGTTCGAAAAAGAGCAAAGGCCCAGCATGGAAAATCAGGGCATGCTAAAAGGGGAAGGCGTGTTTCTTCAAAATATTCATTATTTCAGAGGGCTGGCAATTGTTGCATTGGTGGCTACCCATACTCTGCAAAACTTTACCAGCACTGAAGAAAGCACCCTCTTCCACTGGATGCGGGCTGTGTTTGCCGAAGCCTCAATCTGGTTCACCTTTATTGCCGGTTTTTTGTTTCAGCATCTGTCGGAAAATTACCGAACCAGCCGCTACCTAAAATCCAAAGCCAACAATGTCATCCTGCCCTATCTGATCATTTCGATCCCCGCTTTCTGGTACCTCCTTATCTGGGCACCAGCAGAAATTCCGGTGCCATTTCAGGACTATGCGCCTTCGCAGCAAATCCTTCTGATGCTAATGACAGGCAGCCATATGGCGCAGCTTTGGTTCATCCCAATGATCGCGTTAATATATGTATTGGCGCCCTTGCTGATATGGGCCGACCGCAAAGGTGTGCTCTACACAGCAATGCCACTTTTGCTTTTGTTTTCACTTCTTACAGGGCGCGAAGCCATCCAAAACTTTACCGGCTGGGGCCTATTCGCCTCACCTCTTTCAAAAGCGGCCTATCTGCTGGCAGCTTATATTTTTGGCATGTTTTGTAGCCGCTACTATGAAAAATGCAGAGCCTTGACCATCAAATATTGGCCACTTTTACTTGCCTCTACGCTGATTGCTTTTATCTGCCACACCCAATTCGGCAACGATGGGCTGATACACTGGCTACTGCTGTGGAAACTGTTGGCAACGCCTGCCTTGCTGTATGCGCTTGAGTTTGTTCCAAAAACTGTGGGCCGCGTACTCGCGGCGCTGGGCGACTATAGTTTCGGTATCTTTTTCATTCACGGTTATGTGCTGACGGTGCCCCGCCTATTGGGTAATGACAGCCTGTCCGGTTCGATTTTCACCATAACCGACGCGGGGCTGTGGACCTTGTTCCTGGCGATCGTGCTGGCGGCCTGCTCTGCCTTTCTCTGGGTAGTTCGCAAAAGCTTCAAACGCCACAGCAGAAAACTGGTTGGCTGTTAGACCCCACTAAACACGTTGGATTAAATATAGAAAAGGCGCAGGCAACAATTTGCCCACGCCTTACCCTTATTATATTCCAGCCTAGCGAATATCGCTGCAGCGGAAAGACCTGTTCGGGACGATCATGCACTCGCGTACGCGCCCGCGGCGACGAAACTGGTAAACGAAGCGCTCAGCGCCTTCGTCAATCGCTGCGTTCAGGTCTTCCACCTGCTCGATGCTTTGGCCGTTGATCTGCAGGATTACGTCGCCCGGTATCAGGAACTGATAACGCCGCGCGGGTGTGCGGCTTCCAACGTCCAGCACCACCACCCCCTTAAGGAAGCTGTCTACCTGTAGTTCTTCGTTGAAGCGCGGCGACAGGTTGGCTACCTTGATGCCCTGAAAAGGATGACGCCCGTCAAGCTCAGAAATATTGCGGCCTGGAATTTCAGGCGGCAGCGAAAGCTGCACGTCCCGTTCCTGGATAAAGCCTTCCGACAACACCGCAAGCGGCACACTCTGGCCGTCTTCCATCGTTGCGATACGGAAGTTCAGGCCGGGTTCGTCAATCACTTCCTTACCGTCCACCGCCATAATCACATCGCCCGGCACAACGCCCGCCATCGCGGCTGGCCCACCTGCGTACACTTCATCCACCAAAATGCCGCCAGCACGGTCAAGGCCCAGGCCCAGCGCCAATTCGTTAGTGACAGACTGCCCGCGCACACCAAGCCACGGCCGTGCAAGCTGGCCTTCATTAAGGGCGGCGCGCAGCACACTGTTCACCATTGCAGTTGGAACCGCAAAACCAATACCGTTTGAGGCCCCCGTGCGGCTGTAAATCGCAGTGTTAATGCCCAGAAGCTGGCCTTTCATGCCAACAAGAGCACCGCCCGAGTTACCGGGGTTCACGGCTGCATCGGTTTGGATAAAAAAGCCAAAATCGCTGATACCCTGCTGGGTACGGGCTGTGGCGGAAACAATGCCGCTTGTAACCGTTTGCCCCACTCCAAAGGGGTTACCGATCGCAAGTACAATATCGCCCACCATTACATCATCTGAATCTGCAAGCTGCAGTGTTGGCAACACTTCCTCGCCTGTTGCAATCCTGAGGATCGCCAAATCAGTGCGTGGATCTGCCAGTACAATCTCGGCGTCAAACTCGCGTCTGTCGGCCAGCACAACCTTAATCTCGTCCGCGGCTTCAATTACATGGTGGTTGGTTACAATAATGCCGTTGGGCCGCACAATCACACCCGAACCAAGCGAGCCCTGCACCCGGTCTTTGGGGCTACCAAAGCTGAACTTATCACCAAAAAAGCGTTTGAAAAGCGGGTCGTCAAACATGGCCGAACGGCGCTGGCGCACGATTTTTGTGGTATAGATATTTACCACCGCTGGCGCGGCCTCGCGCACAAGAGGTGCATAAGAAAGCTGAACCTGCTCGCGGGAAAAAGGAACCTGCCGATCGGTTTCATTCTGCGCAGACGCTTCTCCCGTTACGAACGACAGCACCAACACTGTCAGAGAGGCGATAATAATGCCGAACGGTTTCATCAATTCCAAACTCCTGTTGTAAATACTCCGACGTTTATGGCGGAGCCCTGCACCGCACGCAAGCCTTCAAACGATGGATCGTTCCCAACATGCGGTATATTACTCTCCTTCAAGGGTGCAAAAGAAAAAGGGCGGCACTATGACAAGCAACTATGCTTGCGTGTCATGTCATCCTTTTGAAAAGAGGAAAGTGCATATGAAAAGAGGAAGTGCATCGCCTTTACATGTAATGCTGTAACCGATAATTTAGGTTTATCGTTAATTGATGCCGTGACTGGCAGGGGACCAAGAATGATATTGAACAGGGTTTTGGCAGGGACATTTGCAGCATTGTTCCTGTTCAGCACATTCACCACAATATCTCATGCCAAGGACCAAGCGGTTCCTGAACCATTTCGGGGTGACACCCATGGATCAGATCTATTTATTAATTATGACGACCTATCGATGCTGTGGCGGAAAACGGTTTTGGTCACTGGCCGGTCAACCCGCCTTGCAGCGGCCCGGCCCATACCATCGCCCGGATCCCGTGCCGTGAAGGCAGCAAAAGGCACAACAGCCAACGAGGGCAACCGCCTTGATTATACGGTATTTTCTCAGAAGGAAAACTACAAGCGCCTGCTGCAACTGCGCCGTAGCCTGGAAATCATCCCGGACGAATTACCACTGAAATACCTGAACAAACGAGAGCAACTGGCCTATTGGCTCAACCTATATAACGTGACAGTTATTAGCCAGCTCGCGACAATCTATCCCGAATCCCGCGTGAGAAAGGCCTTCACAAATAAGAAAAATAACCTTTGGGATCAAAAGGTTCTGAAAGTAGCAGGTGTTGAACTGTCGCTGAATGACATCCAGTTCAATATCCTTATCCCAAAGTATAAGAACCCGGCCATCATCTACGGCCTGTTCCAGGGCTTCATTGGTGGTCCCAACATCCGAAACGAGGCCTTCACAGGCAAAACCGTCTATGAGCAACTACATAAAAATGCGCTTGAATTTATCAATTCCAACCGTGGCACAAAAGTGCGTAAAAACGGGACTGTCGATGTTTCCCATCTCTATAATGTCAATAGAGCGCTTTTTCCTGATTTTGACGAAAACCTCAGGCACCATCTGCTGCCTTACGCGGAAGGAGCCTATAAAGGCCATATTGAAAAAGCCCCAAGTTTCACCCCCCGGATCAACAACTGGTATATAGCCGACTTGTTCAATGGCTACACCGGACTCGCCTCTGCCGCGAATACCAACGGCGCAGCACTTCTCATGTCGATGCAAATTGGTGATATTAGCCTGGAAACAGCCATGATCGACAACAATCTAATTCCGGGCCGTTTTCCCTTGCATACGGCGGCATTCGCGAAAAAAATACAGGAAAAACTGGTGAAAAACCGCAAGGGTAAGGTCGTGATCGAAGAACAGCCTAACTAACGGCTGCATTGTTTTACCCTGTCATTCAACCCGCAGAGCTTTTACCAAAAATATATTAGCCTGAATATCTGGTCCACAAAACCAAAGTACTTCAGCTAGAACCAAAACTGACTATCGCATTCACATCCGCCTTACAGGGTGTTCACTTGCGGTCTGAAAACTCCTCAATAATGTGTGCACCCGGTGACGCCCAATTAGCCAAGTCTTACACATAAGGTGCGCGATGGTTGATAAAAGCACCAAACATTTACGTGCCATATACTATTTTCGCACTAAATGGTATATCATTACAATAGCACCGCGTATGGCACGGAATTGCGGAATATCCATTACAACAACATTCGGGGGAAAGTATTAGTGTCAGATTATCATCTTACGGTTAATGGAAAATCTCATGTCCTAAAGGATGTAGAAGACTTGACTCCCCTTTTGTGGGTTTTACGGGATACACTCGGATTGGTCGGGACCAAATACGGGTGTGGCATCGCTGCGTGTGGTGCCTGCACTGTCCATCTTGATGGCATTGCTGTTCGCTCTTGCTCTCTCCCTATATCTGCTCTGAACGGTGAAGATATCCGTACAATCGAGGGGCTGGCGGGTAAAGACGGAACATTACATGCCCTTCAACACGCATGGATTGATACCGATGTGGCCCAGTGCGGCTATTGTCAGGCGGGGCAAATAATGTCGGCTGCAGCTTTACTGGAAGAAAACCCTCACCCCAGTGATAGAGAAATAGATGAAGCCATGGAAGGCAACTATTGTCGCTGCGGCACATACAATCGCATTAAAGCCGCCATACATGTGGCGGCAGGCATGATAAGCGCGCAGGGCGAAAAAGGATGAAAAATCTCCCAACAGACCCAGCCCCCTTGTCGCTTGAAGACCTGTTTGATGAAACTGATCCCGGCATAGAGATAGCCGCAGCCACAAAGACAAAAGCAGGCATGGATCGCCGATCATTTCTGAAAATTTCAGGTGTCGCTGGCGCGGGCCTTGTGCTGGCCTTCAGCCTGGGAGGAAAAAGCAAGGCAACTCCGTCAAAGGGGCAATCAGAATTAAATGCCTATGTTCGAATTTCCCCTGATGGGTCAATTTTCATTCAGTCAAAAAATCCAGAAATCGGCCAGGGCGTTAAAACGTCTATGCCCATGATTATTGCCGAGGAACTTGATGCCGACTGGAACGACGTAAAGGTTGAGCAATCCCCTATCAACGAAAAAATCTTTGGGCGACAAAATGCCGGTGGATCCAGATCCATTACTACTAACTGGGATACCCTGCGAGAAGCAGGCGCAACGGCCCGCCAAATGCTGCTACAGGCAGCAGCTAAGGTGTGGGATGTGCCCGCAACTGAATGTACGACTAAAAATAGCTACGTCTTTCACGGCAAAACCAGTCGGAAAATCCTTTACGGTGATCTGGCAGCTACGGCTGCCGCGTTACCTGTTCCCGCTGTAAGTACGATAAAGTTAAAAAAACGGACGAGTTATAAACTCCTCGGCAGACGCATTACAGGTGTTGATAACCATGCCCTAGTAACCGGCAAGCCACTGTTTGGCATCGATCAGGCTCTACCCAGCATGCTATATGCGGTTTACGAAAAATGCCCTGCCATAGGCGGCATAGTTAAAAGTGCCAACTATGATGAAATTCTTAAGTTGCCAGGTGTTAAATATGTTTTTCCCGTAGAAGGAAATGGTCATCCGCTTGAGCTCACGGCTGGTATAGCCATCGTCGCGACATCCACTTGGGCTGCCTTTCAGGCAAAACAGCAATTGAGGGTCGTCTGGGATGAAAGCAATGCGTCTAAAGACAGTTGGGATGATCTGATAAAGCAGGCCCACTTGATAAAAGATCAACCTGCAAAAGAAATGCTTCACGAAAGCGGCGATGCCGATGCCGCACTAAAGGGCGCGGCCAAATCGGTTGATGCCTTCTACAGCCATCATTTCATTGCTCACGCAACTTTGGAGCCACAAAACTGTACCGCCTGGTACCGTGATGGTGCAATTGAAGTTTGGGCACCCACACAGTCGCCCGGACGAGGCGTCACTAATGTGGCCAACACTCTTGGCTTGGATACAGATAAAGTAACCATACACCAAACACGTGCTGGCGGTGGTTTTGGCCGCCGGTTGGTGAATGATAGCATGTGTGAAGTCGCTGCAATTTCCAAGCATATCAACGGGCCAGTCAAACTACAGTGGACCCGTGAAGATGATATGACACATGATTTTTATCGCGCAGGCGGATTTCACGCTTTCAAGGGCGGCGTTGACTCTTCCGGCAAGATAGCTAGCTGGCATGACCATCTCATCACCTTCAGCGCTGACGGGAAAAAGCCAGTTATTGCTGGCGCGCCGCGACAACCCGCGCATGAATTTCCCGCACAGCTTGTTGAAAATTTTCGCCTAAGTCAGTCGCTATTGCAGCTAAAAACACGCTGTGGCTTGTGGCGGGCACCAGGATCAAATACCAGAGCATGGGCGGTTCAGAGTTTCCTCAATGAGCTTGCTGTTGCCGCAGGTAAGGATCATCTTGAGTTTTTGCTTGAGGTAATGGCTAAGCCCAAATGGTTACCACCCCAAAACCTGCATAGTATGAATACAGGACGGGCTGCCGATGTCATCAAGCTGGCCGCCGAAAAAGCCGGGTGGGGCAAAAAACTACCTGCTGGCAGAGGCTTGGGACTGGCCTTTCACTTTAGCCACGCTGGTCATTTTGCCGAAGTTGCCGAGGTCAGCGTCAGCACAGAAAAAGAATTGACGGTTCACAACATCACGGTTGCGGCGGATATTGGGCCAATTGTTAATATAAGCGGTGCAGAAAACCAGTGTCAGGGTTCTGTCATCGATGGCTTAAGCACAATGCTACAGCTTGAGGTAACAATGGAAAATGGACGGATACAACAGACAAACTTTGATACTTATCCGCTTCTTCGAATGCCTGATGCACCAGCAGTAGATGTGTATTTCATTCAAAGTGATAACCCTCCCACGGGGGCTGGCGAGCCTGCCTTGCCGCCGCTGGCACCTGCTGTGTGTAATGCGATTTTTGCTGCCTCAGGCCACCGTGTGCGGACCCTCCCTCTGGCGAAAGAAGGTTTTTCTGTGCGCAGTCAGGGATAGTTGGGCTTCTGGCGGTTCAAAATCAAGAGAGTGTTCAAGGCCCTTGGTTGATGTGATGCCGCAGAAAGGCATGAAGGGTGGCTCCCAAGCCACCCTTCTTTTTTAAACACAACAACAATCAGTCTAACCAAAACTGACTATTGCATTCACATCCGCCTTGATATCCCCGATATCTTCTTCAGTGATACCGACAAGGAACAGCGCCCCCGCACGCGCTTCAATCATCAACCCTTCCAGTCCATTCACCGATGTTTCATAGGCTTCCCCCAGATACGCATCCACAAGGATTGGATTGAAAATCTCGGCAAAGAAAACCCAGTCTTCTTCGATATTGAAATCCATTACGATGTCCATATCGTTATCTTCCGGGAAAACGAAAAAATCGGCATCCGCGCCGCCAGTGAGCGTATCTTCCCCCGCTTCGCCATACAGCCAATCGCGGCCTTCGCCCCCGAACAGGGAATCGTCACCAGCTTCACCGTGCAGCCGGTCGGCCCCTTCGCCGCCGTAGATTATATCATCGCCGTCGCCGCCCCAGAGAACGTCAAGGCCATCCCCACCGTAGATGTAATCTACGCCGCCTTCACCGTAGATTGTATCACCTCCAGCGCCGCCATACAGCTCTTCGCTGAGCGTGAACGAACCCTCCTCACTGCTTTCCCTGTTGAAAGAACGTGGGTCACCATCGCCGCCGTAGATCAGATCGTCACCGGCACCACCGAAGATCACATCAACGCCGCCGAAGCCATAAAGTGTATCGTCATCAGCGCCGCCACCGAGCGTATCAAAACCATTGGCCCCGTATACGATATCCTCACCAACGCCGCCCCAGGCGATATTATTGAAACCGCCCGACTGAAGCAGGTCGCTTGAACCCAATACGAGCTCACTTGCCGTAACATTGCCGTCGCCGTCAGCATCATTCCAGCTACCGCCGATAAGTGTATCTGCACCTTCACCGCCGGATAGCCTTTCTGCGAAAAAGGAAGGGTGGGGTTCATCGAAATAATCAATACCAAGCGGGTTTTCTTCAGACAGTTCTGTCGCTGCCCCCCACACCTCAGATGAAATTCCTCCACCGACAAGCAGGTCATCTCCCCTGCCGCCGATAATTTTGTCCTGCCCTACAGCACCAGCAACTGAATCGTTACCATCATCACCCAGGATCAGATCATTACCACCATTCCCGACCAAAATATCATTACCGCCGTCCCCGAACAAAGTATCGTCAAGCTCCGTGCAGCTCGACCCCGTACCGAAGCAAATAGTCATAATAATTCCTTCACTATCGTTCTTGTATTATCGGTTTCTCGATACGATTTTGCGCCCGTTGAACGATTTTACACGAGCAATCATAATAGCTCTACTACAGCGACACTCTTATCGGTTATTTTTACCCCTTAAAGTTGCATGCAATCAACACCCTGTAAATACCAACAATGGATTAGCTGAGCACGCCCGCTATAAATATAGACGCCGCGGCAAGGAGCCTACCGCCATAAAACAGGGCACATTTGTCGCAGGTAGAAAGTTTGACCGCCAGAGGTGGCTGGTGTACACCCCCCATAGGGAAGCGTTTTAAGTTGGAGTTTGCTATGCAGACCGCTCCCTCAAGCGCGCCTACAGCTGCACCCCAGGGAACTGCCCATGATCAGGGTACAACCCTTGGCGCGCCGCCTTTATCACCAATTTTATTTGCAGGCCTTTGCCTGCGCCCCTTGCCACTTGGGCCGCTAAACATTCTGCTCGCAGCGGCTATCAGGCGCATGCACAAAGCGCACAAGCCTGCATTTGAACGCCTCGGCGGCGCAGGTAGCCCTAACTTCTGGATTGCCCCCAGCGATCTGCCTTTTGGCTTCCTTCTTAAAACATCCGAACATGCGCCGAGCTTAAAAGCGTTCAGAGACATGCCAACAGGCGCGGCCGCAGCCACCATTCGCGGACCGCTAGCGGCGCTGATCGCGCTACTTGAGGGAAAAATCGACGGTGACGCGCTATTTTTCAGCCGCACCCTTACTGTCAGCGGTGATACCGAAGCGGTACTCGCGCTCAGAAACGCGGTCGATGGCAGCGAAATAGATTTATCCGACGAAGCCAAAAAGCTGGCCGGACCACTTTCACATGTCGGCTCTTTTGTCGGCCGCCTGATACAAAGCGCCTGGCACCGCAGCGCATCCGACCTTTCAACGATCGCCGCTTCTTTGACTGCGCGCCAGGAACGGCAGCTCAGGTCCCACGAAGACGCGATCGAAACACTAGAAAAACAAGTACGCCAACTTTCTAAACGCAGCAACCGGCGTGCAGCCAAAACGGGCGGAGCCTAACATGGAAGATAAATCAATTGAGCTTGTATGCCCTGCAGGCACACCTGCCGCACTGCGCGCCGCCATTGAGGCTGGTGCCGACGCCGTATACTGCGGCTTTAGGGACGACACCAACGCCCGTAACTTCCCAGGGTTGAATTTCAGCCGCGAAGAGCTGGCCGACGCCGTTACTTATGCGCACAGCAAGGGAGTGAAGGTGCTTGTTGCCCTCAATACCTATATGCGTGCGGGCGCACCCGAACCCTGGCAAGCTGCAGTAAAAGATGCCGCTATGATCGGTGTTGACGCGTTAATTATGGCGGATATTGGTGTATTGGATTACGCCGCAACATACGCCCCTGATGTACGCCATCACCTCTCTGTACAGGCGGCAGCAAGTACACCTGAAGCTATCCGCTGGTATGCGGAAACCTTTGGGGTGCAGCGTGTGGTATTGCCGCGTGTGCTGACAGTTTCAGAAATTGAAGAACTGAACCGGGAAATTGACATTGAAACCGAAGTATTTGGTTTTGGCGGTCTGTGTGTAATGACCGAAGGCCGTTGCTCTTTGTCATCCTACGTTACCGGCCTTTCGCCTAACATGAATGGGGTCTGCTCACCCGCAAGCCATGTCCGCTATGAAGAACGCGGCAGCAAACTTGTGTCCAAGCTCGGCGAATTTACGATCAACACTTTCAAAGATAGTGAAAACGCGGGCTACCCCACCCTCTGCAAAGGCCGGTTCGAAGCGCACGGCAAGGTCGACTACTTATTTGAGGACCCAATCAGCCTGAATGTGGTGTCGGTTTTGCCGCAGTTGATGAAAGCGGGGGTAACCGCCTTGAAGCTCGAAGGTCGCCAACGGGGCCGTGCTTACACCCAAAAAGTGGTTTCTGCCTTCCGGCAGGCGATCGATACCGTAAAAGCAGGAGGCGGCCCCGAGATGCCCGACCTGTCCCAACTCACCGAAGGCGGCAAGGAAACCACCGGCGCCTACTCGAAAAGCTGGCAGTAGGAGCCCAACATGCAAAAACAACCACATGATATGTCGCTTACACTCGGTCCTGTTCTTTTCAACTGGACGCCTGAAAAATGGCGAGATTTTTATTTCCGCATCGCTGACGAAGCTCCGATTGATCTTGTTGTGCTCGGCGAGATCGTCTGCGCCAAGCGCATGCCATTTTTTGCGCCACATCTGCCCGCTGTATTAGAGCGGCTCGAATCCGCAGGAAAGAAAGTAATCCTAGGCGCTCCCATCCTGGTGATGAACAAAAGGGAACGCAGCGCAGTCGACGAATTTGCAGAAGCAGGGTATCTGGTGGAAGCAAATGATACCACGGCGCTGCAAGCACTTGCCGAGCAACGTTTTGCTGTTGGACCTTTTATCAATGTCTATAATGAAGCGGCGCGGGCTTTCTTTGAAAGTGCTGGCGCTGAACGCATTTCTCTTACCGGCGAACTGTCGATTACATCGATTGCCGCCATCGCCATGGGGGCAGCTACCCCAATAGAGGTATTTGGCTTTGGCCGCATGCCTCTCGCTATTTCAGCACGCTGTTACCACGCGCGCGTGCATGACCTCTCGAAGGACGGTTGCCAATATGTTTGCAGCCGCGACCCGGACGGCATGGATGTAGACACCCGAGACGGCCAACCTTTCCTTGCCGTAAACGGCGTACAGACGCTGTCCTACACCTGCCACAGTGCGCTGGCCGACATAGAGGCACTGGCGGTAGCTGGCGTATCTTCGTTGCGCCTCTCACCGCAAAATGTGGATATGATTGCGGTCGCCCGCCTTTTCCGCGAAACACTGGACGGCGAGCATACGCCCACCGATGCCTCAGCCAAACTTGATATACTGATCGACGGACTGCCGTTGTCAAACGGCTTCCTGCACGGCAAAGAAGGCTTCCGAGCTCGCGGTGCCCTCAGTGACTATAGCCTGATGCTTTAGTAGTATAGCCAATGCGTCTCACCTGAGCAAAGGTGAGCAAAGGTGAGACGCATGCCTGTCTGCCATACAGTTCAAAGTAAATTTACCATACACGGGAAAAACACCGCGCAGCGTTATCGCGCCCTGCGGAAGGTCAGGTTATAACGGAATTCGCCAGTCTCAGGATGATGCGCAGCCTCTAGCCTTTTCACCCCGTGAAAATACCGCCGCGCTTTGCCGCCTAAAACCATCACATCTCCGTGCGTTAAGCGAATTATTCGTGGGGAACCTTCTCGTTTCTCGCCGTAAAGCTGATATATCGCCGGTACGCCAAGTGAAACAGAGACAATCGGCCATCGCATATCACATTCGTCGCGGTCTTGGTGTGGGCTGAGCTTTGAACCAGGTTCATAGCAATTAATAAGGCAGGCATCCGGCACAAAGCCGTCAAAGCCAGCCCGAACAGCGGTGCTGAAGGCAAAATCCTGCAGCACAGATGGTATCGGCGGCCACGGCTTGCCCGAAAGCGGGTCGGTTGGCTCGTAGCGATAACCTTTTCTATCCGACACCCAGCCCAGCGGCCCGCAATTGCTCATTGCAACCGACATCCTGTGCCCGGACGGCGTAATCAATTGCCGGAGCGGCGCTTGCTTGAGAAGCGCTTTAACCAGCGATACGAATCCTAGGTTCATCGCAAGGCCCGGAAATAAAACGGCCCCGTCGCCCAGTCTCTCGCGCTCGGGCCGCTGATCTGCAAAAAGGTCTTCAATCATGAAAGAAGTCTGTCTCCGTACATCACACAAAGCCTTCAACTTAAGTTCAACGGTTTACCGTTACTCGCCGTTTTCGGACCTGTGCAGGCTATTCCACACCTTCCAATACAGCCTTCCACGGATAAGGGGTATGATTAACATTCCCTGTGTTTCTTACTTCTCTTGCCAGTTACTGATCGGGAGTTTTACCGCAACCATGGGAGACAAGAGGCCTTTTCACTTGAGATTGCCAGAGGCCTGGCCACGCTTTAGGCTTTTCTGTTCCGTATAGGGCTGCATTCGACTATTGCCCTAGATCACATCAGGGTAAAGTATGGTCATATCCGGCGTTTTTGAAGGAACTCCTACATTCCTGGGATGTGACGGAATTGATGGCCCTGCAGAAATTTGACACTGCTGCAATACCGACCTTACCCTGCGACAGGCGCAGGGAGGCGCGTAAATATGAAACAAAAATTTATATCCGCAGCTTATCTGGTCGCAGGTATCGTCAATTTCCTGCCAGTAATGGGCCTATTGGGTCGGGCTCGCCTTGAAGCAGGCTACCAGATTAAAGTGGCAACGCCTGATTTGCTTATTCTGATGCAACACCGTGCCGTTTTGTTCGGCCTTGTAGGTGGGGCTTTGCTCCTAAGTGTGTTCAAAAAGGACTGGCGGCCACTCACCGGGCCAATGGGCCTTATCTCAATGGCAGCTTTTATCCTGCTTGTCTTCATGAGCCCTGCCGTTAATGCTGCACTCCTGCGGCTCGCCTTCATTGACATAATGGCCCTTCTACTGCTTGTGATCGGTATCACAATGGAGCGCCGGAAATAAAAAAGGGCCGCATTCTTCAATGCAGCCCTTTTGAATTCAGGTATGAAGCGCGATTTATGCTGCGTCTTCTTCGCCCTCAACGTCCATGGTTGGGCCGCTATCCTGGCCTTTAGCATCTTCGTTGCGGTCCACGAGCTCGATAACTGCCATTGGCGCGTTATCACCGTGACGGTAACCTGCTTTAAGAACACGCGTGTAACCGCCAGTACGCTCTTTGTAGCGGTCAGCCAGCTCATCAAACATCTTCTTAACGAGAGTTTCGTCCTGAAGGCGTGACACAGCGAGGCGACGGTTAGCAAGACCACCTTTTTTTGCCAGAGTGATCAGTTTTTCAACGATCGGCGCGAGATCTTTAGCTTTTGGCAAAGTTGTTACGATCTGCTCGTGCTTGATAAGCGCTTGCGAGAGGTTCATGAACATTGCTTTGCGGTGGCTAGCAGTTCTATTCAGTTTACGGCCGGCTTTACGATGGCGCATGGTTTTAACTCCTAAATTGCCTGATCGGCCTTGCGCCCATAACAGCGGGCATAGTACCGGCAGGTGGCCCCTCGTTTCTTTCGGAGGGGAGGTTTTTAAATAGACAAAAACGACACCCGCGTGGGCCTCGCTTTCATCCGGCTTAGTAAGGCGTTTGGGGTAAAGCCATAGGCCATACCCCGGAAAACCTTAGTATTCGTTCTCAAGTTTCTTGGCGAGCTCTTCGATATTCTCAGGCGGCCAAGCAGGCAGTTCCATACCAAGGCGTAGGCCCATAGTAGAAAGAACTTCCTTGATTTCGTTTAGTGACTTACGACCGAAGTTAGGCGTACGGAGCATTTCTGCTTCTGTCTTTTGAACGAGATCACCGATGTAAACGATGTTGTCGTTTTTCAGACAGTTTGCAGAACGAACTGAAAGTTCAAGCTCGTCAACCTTACGCAGAAGCTGACGGTTGAACGCTGGTTCTTCGTCTTCTTCTGGCTTCGCAGCTTCTTCAGGTTCGTCGAAGCTCACAAACACAGTCAGTTGGTCCTGCAGGATACGCGCTGCAAAAGCAACGGCATCTTCAGGTGTCACTGTACCGTCAGTCTCGATTTCCATAGTCAGCTTGTCATAGTCGAGAACCTGGCCCTCACGGGTGGCTTCAACTTTGTAGCTTACTTTTTTAACCGGGCTGTAAAGCGCATCAACGGGGATAAGGCCGATCGGTGCATCCTCAGGACGGTTACGCTCGGCAGGCACATAGCCTTTGCCTGATGAAACAGTCAGCTCCATGTTCAGTGTTGCACCTTCGTCGAGGTGGCAAAGAACAAGGTCTTTATCAAGGATGTCAACGTCAGCAACTTCGTTGATCGCATCCGCTTTCACTTCGCCTGGGCCAGACGCTGTCAAAGACAGACGCTTGGTGCCATCGGTAGCAACGCGGATCGGCAGACGCTTGATGTTCAGCACGATATCAGTCACGTCTTCACGTACGCCAGGTACAGAAGAGAACTCATGCAAAACGCCTTCGATGTGAATGCTGGTTACAGCACCGCCCTGAAGAGACGACAACAGCACACGACGCAGGCCATTGCCGAGCGTCATGCCATAGCCGCGCTCAAGCGGTTCTACAACAAGCTTGGCTTTTCTGAGCGGGTCTGCACCCGGCTCAATTGTCAAGCCATTTGGTTTAATCAGTTCTTGCCAGTTTTTCTGGATCACGTTGTAACCCTCTTTGTAATTGACGCTAAATAAATTTTCAGCGCCATAGGATTCGCACCAATACTCTACTACTTACAGACGAAAAGCCGCCGCGTTATACGCGACGACGTTTCGGTGCACGGCAACCATTGTGTGGAATAGGCGTGACGTCACGAATAGACGAGATCGTAAAGCCAATTGCTTGAAGCGCGCGCAGAGCTGACTCGCGTCCAGCGCCCGGGCCTTTTACTTCCACCTCAAGGGCTTTCATACCGTGTTCTTGAGCTTTTTTACCAGCATCTTCCGCGGCAACCTGCGCTGCGTACGGAGTAGATTTGCGTGAACCTTTAAAGCCCATCATACCAGCCGAAGACCAGGAAATCGCATTTCCCTGAACGTCGGTAATGGTAATCATAGTGTTATTGAACGTTGCGTTTACGTGAGCAACACCATTGCTGATGTTTTTCCTCTCACGACGTTTTACGCGTCCTGCATCTTTTGCCATCTCTACCAGACCTTATATATACGGAAGCCCTAAACAGCTAAACCTAATTATTTCTTCTTACCTGCAATCGCGACTGCTTTACCCTTACGAGTACGAGCATTCGTCGATGTACGCTGACCGCGCACAGGCAACTTGTTACGGTGACGAAGACCACGATAAGTCTTAAGGTCCATCAACCGTTTGATATTCATTGATACTTCACGGCGGAGATCACCCTCTACTGTGAATTCACTATCAATCATTTCACGGATCTGAATAACTTCAGCATCTGTGAGTTCCGAAACCCGACGTTCACGAGGGAAAGCAAGCTTTTCGCAAATCCCTTTGGCCGAAGTGTGGCCAATACCGTGAATGTATGTCAAAGCGATTTCTACTCGCTTGTTGGTCGGAATGTTAACGCCAGCAATACGCGCCACGACCATTTCTCCTGATCAAACTATTTCACGTCATACGACAATAAGTTACAAGACGTGTTGAAGCCGGGGATTATATGAATAAAGCCCCAAACGTCAACTGCCTTGCAACAGTTTTTTACGCAGCCAAAACAGCCGCTATTTGTGCAGCAACATCATCGATGGACGCCATGCCATCTACTTGCTGCAAAATTCCTTTTTCCCCATAGTACGGCAACACTGGTGCCGTCTGTGCGTAATATTCTTTCAAACGCTTACTAACCGTCTCGGCGTTATCATCTGCGCGGCGCTTGAACTCAGTGCCGCCGCATTGATCACACACGCCCTCTACCTGGGGCTTGAGGTTGGTATCGTGGTAGCCTTGGTTACAATCGGCGCAAGTATAACGACCTGCGATTCTGTCAACAAGCGCGCCGTCATCGACTTTCATCTCTATAACAGCGTCAAGCGTCACACCCTCTTCCTCAAGCATCATGTCAAGCGCTTCGGCTTGTGCAACAGTGCGCGGGAAACCATCAAGGATGAAACCGTTTGTGCAATCATCTTCTTTGATACGCTCAGCAATAATGCCGATCACGATACCATCGGAAACCAATTGGCCAGCTTCCATCTTTTCTTTTGCCTTCACGCCGTAATGCGTTTTTGCTGTTACAGCGGCGCGCAACATATCACCTGTTGAAAGCTGCACTAGGCCGTTCGCTTTTTCGATGCGCTGCGCCTGTGTGCCTTTACCTGCTCCCGGAGGGCCAAACAGAATGATAATCACCGGCGCCCCCCTTTACCCTTGAGACGGGTTTTCTTGAGAAGGCTTTCATATTGCTGTGCCATCAGGTGCGACTGGATCTGCGTTACCGTGTCCATGGTCACATTCACTACGATCAGAAGGCTGGTGCCGCCGAGGTAGAAAGGAACTGCAGCCTGGCTCATCAGGAACTCAGGGATCGCACATACCACCGAGAGGTAAGCAGAGCCAACAACGGTAAGGCGCGTGAGAACATAATCGAAATATTCTGCCGTGCGCTTGCCTGGACGAATACCCGGCACAAAACCGCCCTGCTTCTTCAGGTTATCAGCCGTATCTTCAGGATTAAACTGAATGGCTGTGTAAAAGAAGCAGAAGAATACGATCAACGCGATATAGAAAGCGATGTAAACAGGCTTACCAGGGCCAAGCACTGCGGTTACCGTACCCAGCCACTCTGGGCCTGTTGACGAATAAAGGTTCGCAACAGTTAGCGGCATCAACAGCAAAGAACTTGCAAAGATCGGCGGAATAACGCCAGCCACGTTCAGTTTCAGCGGCAGGTGCGATTTGTCGCCCTGGAATACGCGGTTGCCTTGCTGGCGCTTGGGGTATTGAACCACAACGCGGCGCTGGGCACGCTCACAGAAAACAATAAACCAAATCAGTGCAGCTACGCCGATAAGCATCAGGATAAGTACGGTAACAGTGATGCTACCAACGCGGTTCAACTGAAATGCCTGCGCAAGTGTACCGGGAAGCTCGGCCACAATACCCGCAAAGATGATAAGAGAAATACCGTTACCGATGCCGCGCTGGGTAATCTGTTCACCAAGCCACATCAGGAACATCGTACCGCCAACCAGTGTAATTACAGTGGTGATACGGAAAAACATGCCAGGATCAACCACAACACCTGGCTGGCCCTCTAGGCCACCTGCAACAGCCCAGCCCTGAACAACCGTCAGGAGAACCGTGCCGTAGCGTGTCATTTGGTTGATCTTCTTGCGCCCCTGTTCGCCGTCCTTCTTCCACTGCGCAAGCGTGGAATTCATGGTCGTCAGAAGCTGCATGATAATCGAAGCCGAGATATAAGGCATGATACCAAGCGTGATAATGGACAGTCGCTGCAGCGCGCCACCAGAGAAGGTATTCACCATATCGAGAATACCCGTCTCCATGTTCGCAAACATATTCGCAACCGCCTGACCATCAAGGCCAGGCAGTGGAATATAACTACAAAGGCGGTACACAACCAGTGCACCCAAAGCAAACCAAATACGCTGTTTCAGTTCAGTAGCTTTATTGAAGTTAGACAAGCTAACATTGGCAGCAAGTTGTTCAGCAGCAGACGCCATAAACGCTCAGAGCCCCTCTTTAAGTGTTATATCTCGGCTTACGATCTTTTTATTTAAGCAACAGTTACCTTACCGCCAGCTTTTTCTACAGCTTCGATCGCACCTTTTGATGCGCCTGTCACTGTAATATCCACTTTTGCAGTAAGTTCACCTTTTGCCAAAAGACGCACACCGTCAATCACTTTGCCTACAACACCGGCTTCAACCAGTGTTTCAACAGTGATAGGCTTCTTGGCGTCCAGTTTCTTCGCATCGATTGCCTTTTGGAGGCGCCCAATGTTCAGTTCCTGGAAGTCTTTTTTGTTCAAGCTTGTAAAACCACGCTTTGGAAGGCGACGGTAGATAGGCATTTGACCGCCCTCAAAACCGTTGATCGCCACACCTGAGCGTGCTTTTTGACCTTTGTGGCCTGAGCCGGCAGTTTTACCTTTGCCGGATCCAATACCACGACCAACGCGCATCGCAGATTTACGAGCACCGTCGTTGTCACGAATCTCATTGAGTTTCATCGTTTCTCTCCAAGCCGCTGCTTATTGGTCCACAACGCGCACCAGATGGCGCACTTTGTGGATCATGCCGCGAACAGAAGGTGTATCTTCAAGTTCGCGCGTCTTGTTCAATTTGTTCAGGCCAAGACCAACCAACGTCTGACGCTGGTCCTCATGACGGCGGATCGGGCTACCGATCTGCTGAACTGTTACAGTTGCTTTTTTCTTAGCAGCCATTGATCACTACTCCGCTTCTGCAGCTTCAACTGCGGCATCAGCGCCTTCATCGTTCGCAGAAGCGACTTTTACGTCACCACGGCGTGCTACGATATCGGCTACTTTCTTACCGCGCTTTGAAGCAATCTGGCGTGGCGAGTTCTGAAGAGACAGCGCGTTAAACGTTGCACGGATCATGTTGTATGGGTTCGCTGAACCCTGTGATTTCGTAACAACGTCCTGAACGCCGAGTGCTTCAAACACTGCACGCATTGGACCACCAGCGATGATACCAGTACCAACCGCAGCAGTACGCAGCAACACTTTACCAGCGCCATGACGGCCCCGGATATCATGGTGCAAAGTACGGCCTTCACGAAGCGGTACACGGATCATGTTTTTCTTAGCTGCTTCAGTTGCCTTACGGATGGCTTCAGGAACCTCACGGGCCTTACCATTACCGAAGCCAACCCGGCCACGTCCGTCACCAACAACCACAAGGGCTGCGAAACCGAAACGACGACCACCTTTTACAACTTTTGCCACACGGTTGATGTGGACAAGCTTTTCTACCAGTTCGCTTTCTTCGCGATTGCGATCCTGGCCTTTACGTTCTGGGCGTGCCATTGGACATCCTCTCCTAGAAGCTCAAGCCGCTGTCGCGCGCTGATTCAGCCAGTGCCTTAACACGACCGTGATAGCGGAAACCGCCACGATCAAACACAACTGTTTCAACGCCTGCAGCTTTGGCTCGCTCGGCAATCAATTTACCAACTTTAGACGCAGCCTCTTTGTTAGAGCCTGCACCATCAAGATCCTTGTCAAGCGTTGAAGCTGCAGCAAGTGTTGCACCTTTAGCGTCATCAATGATCTGTGCGTAGATATGTTGGTTTGTCCGGTGGACTGAAAGACGCGGCCGCCCGCCAGCACGCTTTTTGAGCTGTGCGCGGTTACGCTGGACGCGTCTTTCAAAAACACTAATGTTAGACATTCAAGCCACCCATTACTTCTTCTTACCTTCCTTGCGGAAGATATATTCGCCAGAGTATTTGATACCTTTGCCTTTGTATGGCTCGGGTTTCCTGTACTCACGAATTTTAGCTGCTGTTTCACCGACTTGTTGCTTGTCGATACCGGAAATCAAAACTGTAGTCTGATCCGGGGTCTCAATTTTGATACCCGCAGGAACAGGAAAGTCTACGTCGTGAGAAAAACCAAGCTGCAGGTTAAGGCTAGAGCCTTTCATTGCAGCGCGGTAACCAACGCCGTTGATTTCAAGTTTCTTAGTGAAGCCGCTAACCACGCCTTCAATCATGTTCGCAACAAGTGTGCGTTGCATACCCCACATAGAGCGCGCACGCTTCGTGTCACCATTTGGTGTCACGGAAATGACATTGTCTTCAACCGCTGCAAGAACGTCTGAAACAAAAGTCATCGCGAGTTCGCCCTTAGGGCCTTTTACCGTCAGGTCCGCGCCGTTTAAGGAAGCGGTCACGCCGGCAGGTACTGCCACTGGCTTTTTACCGATACGGGACATGTTATCTCCCCTTCCTTAGAATACGGTGCAGAGTACTTCGCCGCCCACATTGCCCTCGCGCGCTTCCGCGTCAGAGAGAACACCTTTCGGTGTGGACACAATCGAAATACCAAGACCGTTATGAACGCGTGGCAGATCATTCACTGAGCTATATACGCGACGACCAGGCTTAGACACACGGTTGATTGTGCGAATTACCGGCTCACCTTCGTGATACTTCAGCTCAATTGAAAGTTCTGCTTTATTGCCATCTTGCTCAATGCGAGAATAGCCGCGGATGAAACCTTCACGCTCTAGAACGTCCAGAATACGCTGGCGCGTTTTAGAGGCTGGTGATGCCACAACAGACTTGCGTGCTTGCAGGCCGTTACGGATACGAGTCAGCATATCGCTGATTGGATCAGTCATTGACATGAGCTTTCCCCTTACCAGCTTGACTTAACAATGCCAGGCACTTTACCCGCGGAGCCAAGCTCACGCAGTGCAATACGAGACATTTTAAATTTACGATAATAACCGCGTGGACGACCCGTTACTTCGCAACGATTGCGAAGACGCGTCTTAGCGCCGTTACGTGGCATGGCGGCAAGCTGCAGGGCAGCCAACCAGCGCTCGTCTTCAGACAGGCTCTTGTCGTATGCCTGTGCTTTCAGAGCAGCACGCTTGGTAGCAAACTTAGCTACAAGCTTCTCACGCCGTGCGTTCTTGTTCATGGCACTTTTCTTAGCCATCTCAAAACCCTCCTAGCGAACCGCTATTTAGCAAACGGCATATCGAAACCAGCGAGAAGCTCTTTAGCTTCAGCATCGTTCGGTGCCGTCGTGCAGATGATAATGTCCATACCGCGGATCTGATCTACTTCATCGTAGCTGATCTCTGGAAAGACAATTTGTTCCTTAAGGCCCATCGCATAATTGCCGCGACCGTCGAATGACTTAGGGTTTAGGCCCCGGAAGTCACGAATACGTGGCATAGCGATAGTAACCAAACGGTCAAGAAACTCGTACATACGCTCACCGCGCAGCGTCACTTTGGTGCCAATCGGCATGCCTTCGCGAAGCTTAAACGCAGCGATCGATTTACGAGCGCGTGTGATGACAGGTTTCTGGCCAGCAATCGCAGCAAGTTCACCTGCCGCTTTTGTAACCTTCTTCTTATCCTGAACGCCTTCACCAACACCCATGTTGATGACGATCTTTTCCAGTTTAGGAACCTGCATTGGGTTCTTGTAGCCGAACTTCTCAGTGAGAGAAGTGCGGAGCGTTTCGTCGTAACGAGTACGCAGACGAGGCTGAGTAGATTTAGCCATCGATCACCTCCCCGGACTTTTTAGCAAAACGAACTTTCTTGCCATCGTCGAGTCTCTTGAAACCAACACGGGTAGGAGCACCGTCCTTAGGATCTTCGATCATAAGGTTAGAAAGCTGGATTGCAGCTTCTTTTGTCTCGATACCACCCGCACTTGCCTGTGTTGGACGATTATGCTTCTTGACAAGGTTTACACCCTGAACAACAGCACGACCTTCTACAGGCAAAACTGATGTGATTTCGCCGCGCTTGCCCTTGTCTTTACCGGCAATTACAACGACCTTGTCACCTTTTTTAAGTTTCGCGGCCATTACAACACCTCCGGTGCAAGCGAAATGATCTTCATGTGCTTTTTCGCACGAAGCTCACGCACCACTGGGCCAAAGATACGCGTACCAATTGGCTCATGGTTTTTGTTTACGAGAACTGCAGCATTGTTGTCGAAACGGATGGCCGTGCCATCGTTGCGACGAACTTCTTTAGCAGTACGAACGATGACAGCACGGTGTACGTCACCCTTCTTAACACGACCCCGTGGGATCGCCTCTTTGACTGAGACAACAATAATGTCGCCCACTCCAGCAGTCTTACGCTTAGATCCGCCAAGGACCTTAATGCACTGCACCCTCTTGGCCCCGGAGTTATCGGCCACGTCGAGGTTGGTTTGCATCTGAATCATGGGTTACACCCTTTTTTTCAAATAAATTACTGACAAACAAACGAAACGATGAGGCCTAAGCCTCACCGCCGATTACCCGCCAGGACTTCAGTTTCGAGAGGGGACGACATTCTTCAATACGAACATTGTCACCAACTTGAATCTCATTGCTCTCATCATGAGCGTGGTACTTCTTAGAGCGTCGAATAATTTTGTCAAGCAAAGGATGCTTAATACGACGTTCTACTTTTACAACAACGGTTTTGTCGCCCTTGTTGCTTACTACTGTACCTTGCAGAATACGCTTTGGCATGGTTCTACTCCTTGGCCTCAGCCTGCTCACCGAGAATCGTATTGATACGCGCCACATCACGGCGGATATCACGAACCCGAGCAGTATTTTCCAATTGGCCGGACGCAGCCTGAAAGCGCAGGTTGAACTGCTCTTTTTTCAGGGCTGTAAGCTCAGCGCGGAGCTCGTCTTGCGACTTTGCACGAAGATCAGCTGCCTTCATTGTCTTTCTCCGATTAAACTTAATGCATCCGCTCTACGATGCGTGTTGAAACAGACAGCTTTGCAGCCGCACGCTCAAATGCACCACGAGCAAGTTCTTCAGAAACACCGTCGATCTCGAACATGATCCGACCAGGCTTGACTTTACAAACCCAACGATCAACGGAACCTTTACCTTTACCCATCCGAACTTCGGTAGGCTTCGCAGTTACAGGCACGTCCGGGAAAATCCGGATCCATACCTTACCAGAACGCTTCATGTGGCGGTTCATGGCACGGCGAGCCGCCTCGATTTGGCGAGCTGAAATACGGCCAGGTTGGGTCGCTTTGAGACCAAACTGACCAAAGTTAAGTGCTGTTCCTCCAGGGGCATTGCCGTGGATACGGCCCTTATGGGCCTTACGGAACTTAGTACGCTTCGGTTGCAACATTGTATGCCGCTCCTACTCTAGCCGTCCCAGCCTAGCGGCGGGACGGGCCTCCTTGGCTTTGAACTTCGTTTGCACGGCGTTCGTGGGCCATTGGGTCGTGTTCCATGATTTCGCCTTTAAAGACCCAAACCTTCATACCGCAGATGCCGTATGCAGTGAGGGCTTCAGAAGTACCGTAATCAATGTCTGCGCGTAGTGTGTGAAGTGGCACACGGCCTTCGCGGTACCATTCGGTACGTGCGATTTCCGCGCCGCCAAGACGACCTGCACAGTTGATACGGATACCACCAGCGCCCAGACGAATTGCGCTTTGTACGGCGCGCTTCATCGCACGGCGGAACGCAACACGGCGCTCCAACTGTTGGGCGATATTATCAGCGATTAGTTTCGCGTCGATTTCCGGCTTACGGACTTCAACGATATTGAGATTCACGTCAGAAGCCGTGAACTTCGCGATCTTCTGGCGAAGCTTCTCAATATCAGCGCCCTTTTTACCGATGATCACACCCGGACGAGCCGAGTAAATGGTCACGCGGCATTTTTTAGCCGGACGTTCGATGATTACTTTTGAAATGCCAGCCTGCGAAAGCTTTTTGAAAACGAACTCACGAATCTTCAGGTCTTCATGCAGCATATTGCCGTATTCTTCACCTTCAGCGTACCAGCGCGAATCCCAAGTGCGGTTTACACCCAGACGCAGACCAACGGGACTAACTTTCTGACCCATTATGCTGTCTCCTCAACTTCGCGCACAACAATGCGCAGACGGCTGAACGGCTTCACGATTTTTGCAGCGCGACCGCGGGCACGAGCACGGAACCGTTTCATGGTCAGTGCTTTACCAACTGTCGCTTCAGCAACAACGAGGCTGTCAACGTCAAGATTGTGATTGTTCTCAGCGTTTGCGATTGCAGACTCCAGAACTTTTTTCACGTCAATTGCGTTACGGCGGCGGTTAAAGGCAAGAGAATTCAATGCCTTTTCCACTTTCATTCCGCGGATTGACTGTGCCACGAGATTCAGTTTCTGTGGCGAGCCGCGAAGCATAGTAGCAGTTGCTACCGCTTCATTGTCAGCGAGCTGACGTTTTGCAGATTGCTTACCCACAGTTACTTCCTCTTCGCTTTTTTGTCCGCAGCGTGACCCCAATAGGTCCGCGTTGGAGCGAATTCACCGAGTTTGTGGCCGACCATGTCGTCAGTCACATACACGGGAATGAACTTGTGTCCGTTGTAGACATTGAATGTCAGGCCAACAAAGTTCGGCAGAATTGTAGACCGGCGTGACCAAGTCTGAATAACTGCTGCCGTTTTGCCGCTGTCCTGAGCTGCATCAACCTTCTTGAGAAGGTGCATGTCAACGAAGGGACCTTTCCATACTGAACGTGCCATAATGGAAACTCCTTAACGTTTCTTGCGCTCGTGGCGCGACCGGATGATAAGCTTATCGGTTTCTTTATTAGACCGAGTCTTCTTACCTTTTGTTGGTTTACCCCAAGGCGTAACTGGATGACGACCACCCGAAGTACGGCCTTCACCACCACCATGTGGGTGGTCAACCGGGTTCATCGCAACACCACGTACGGATGGGCGACGACCAAGCCAACGGCTCCGGCCCGCTTTAGCGAGCTTTTGGTTTTGGTTATCTGGGTTCGAAACGGCGCCTACGGTTGCCACGCACTCAACGCGAACAACACGAACTTCACCAGAACTCAGACGGAGCTGTGCGTACCCACGGTCACGACCGATGAGCTGGGCGTAAGCACCTGCTGCACGGGCCATCTGACCGCCTTTGCCGGCTTTCATCTCAACATTATGGATGATTGTACCGATAGGCATCGCAGAAAGAGGCATAACATTGCCAGGCTTCACATCAGCCTTATCAGCAGCGATTACAGTATCGCCAGCAGCAAGACGCTGTGGTGCCAGAATGTAAGCCAGCTCACCATTTTCATATTTGATCAACGCAATGAAGGCTGTGCGGTTTGGATCATACTCAAGACGTTCCACAGTCGCAGACATACCCCAATTAGCATTACGCTTGAAGTCGATCTTCCGGTAGGTGCGCTTGTGACCACCACCACGACGACGTGATGTAATGCGACCCTTGTTGTTGCGACCACCGGACTTGGTCAAACCCTCAGTCAGCGCTTTAACAGGCTTGCCTTTGTGAAGACCTTCACGGTCAACAAGAACAAGACCACGCTGCGATGGAGTAACCGGATTAAATTGCTTAAGTGCCATCGGTTAAACCCCCGTCGTCACGTCAATCGTGCTGCCTTCAGCAAGAGTAACCATGGCTTTTTTGTATTCGGCACGCTGGCCTTTTACACCACGGAAACGCTTAATCTTGCCTTGCTGGCGGAGCGTATTGACTTTTTTCACTTTCACGTCGAACAGCGCTTCAACCGCAGCTTTAATAGCTGGCTTGGTAGCGTCGATCGCAACTTTGAAAGTTACTTGGTTGTTTTCAGAGCCGAGCGTTGCTTTCTCAGTGATTACTGGGCTCTTGATGACGTCATAATGTTTTGCAGATGTCATTTGAGCCTCTCCCCGAGTTTAGCAACTGCCTCTTTGGTGAGAACAAGCGTATCGCGACGGATGATGTCGTATACGTTCGCACCTTGAGTTGGCAGCACATCAACGTTCGGAATGTTGGCAACAGCGCGCTTGAAGTTTTCATTTACTTCTGCACCGTCAACAAAGAGAGCGTTTGCAAGACCGAGCTTTTCGAGTTTTGCTTTCAGCTCTTTTGTTTTGCCTTCCTTAAGCTCTGCTGCATCAACAACAATAAGCTTACCGGCAGCCTGCTTAGAAGACAGTGCAGTCTTCAGACCAAGTTTCCGGATCTTTTTAGGAAGGTCGAAGCCGTGATCCCGTGGGATAGGACCGAACGCGCGGCCACCACCAACGAAGATATTGGAACGACGGGAACCGTGACGGGCAGTACCGCCACCTTTTTGGCGACCCAAGCGCGTACCAGTGCGGGAAACGTCAGAGCGGAACTGTACCGCGTGCGTACCAGCACGGCGCTTAGCAAGCTGCCAGTTTACAACGCGGTGCAGGATGTCTGCACGTGCGTCGAGACCAAAGATTGCCGCATCGAGTTCGATGTCGCCAGCTTTCTTTGCGTCTAATGTTAGAACATTCGTCTTCATGACGTTTATTCCTCGTTAGCTTCAGCAGCGTCTGCAGCTTCGGCCGGAGCTTCTGCAACAGGTGCAGCTTCTTCAGCTTTAGCAGGCATACGGAATGCTGCCGGCATTGGCAGACCTTCCGGAGCGGCTTTTTTCACAGCGTCAGAAACCAGTACCCAGCTTTCTTTCGAACCTGGGAGACCACCTTTGACGAGGATCAAACCTTCTTCAACGCGTGTTTCAACGATTTCAAGGCTTTGAACGGTTGTGCGATGATCACCCATGTGACCAGCCATCTTCTTGCCCTTGAATACACGGCCTGGATCTTGACACTGACCCGTAGAACCATGTGAACGGTGCGAGATAGATACGCCGTGAGACGCACGCAGACCGCCAAAGTTGTGTCGCTTCATTGCACCGGCAAAACCTTTACCCTTTGAAGTACCGACAACGTCTACACGCTGGCCGACAACAAAATGGTCTGCAGTGATTTCAGCACCAACTTCAACCATAGCATCAGCAGGAACGCGGAATTCCGCTACCTTTACTTTCGGCTCTACTTCAGCCTTAGCAAAGTGACCACGCTGCGCTTTAGTCACGTTCTTTACCTTGCGATTACCCGCGCCCAACTGAAGAGCGGTGTAACCATCTTTTTCTTCTGTGCGCTGAGCAACAACCTGGCAGCCGTCAAGCTGGAGGACCGTTACTGGCACATGGTGACCGGCGCCATTAAATACGCGAGTCATACCAAGTTTTTTAGCAATCAAACCTGTACGCATGGGCCTTATCCTTGCAGTTTGATTTCAACATCAACACCAGCAGCGAGGTCGAGCTTCATCAGCGCGTCTACGGTCTGCGGCGTTGGGTCTACGATATCAAGTAGGCGTTTGTGCGTACGCATCTCGAACTGTTCACGGGACTTTTTGTTCACGTGTGGGCCACGCAGTACGGTGAACTTTTCGATCTTGGTTGGCATCGGAATAGGACCGCGTACCAATGCGCCCGTACGCTTAGCTGTATTGGCAATTTCACCAGTTGCTTGGTCAAGCACACGGTGATCAAAAGCCTTCAGCCAGATGCGAATATTTTGCGCTTCCATTGATCTTTACCTTAAAGAGAGGTGCCGGTACGAAGCCCGGCACCATAAATCCATTATTCGATGATGTTAGCTACAACGCCAGCACCCACAGTGCGGCCGCCTTCGCGGATTGCGAAGCGGAGGCCTTCGTCCATCGCGATTGGCGCGATGAGCTCAACAGTCAGGTTCACGTTATCGCCAGGCATTACCATCTCAGTGCCTTCAGGCAGAATAACATTGCCTGTTACGTCCGTTGTACGGAAGTAGAACTGTGGACGATAGTTCGCGAAAAACGGCGTGTGACGGCCACCCTCTTCTTTCGTGAGGATGTATGTCTCTGCAGTGAACTTCGTGTGCGGTGTGATCGAACCTGTGTGTGCCAATACCTGACCACGCTCAATGTCGTCACGCGCAACGCCGCGCAGCAGCAAACCAACGTTATCGCCAGCTTCACCTTGATCGAGCAGCTTACGGAACATTTCAACGCCAGTAACCGTTGTTTTCGACGTATCTTTGATACCTACGATCTCAACTTCTTCACCAACCTTGACGATACCGCGCTCAATACGGCCAGTTGCTACAGTACCACGGCCCGAGATAGAGAAGACATCCTCAACAGGCATCAGGAAGGCACCGTCTACAGCACGCTCTGGAAGCGGGATGTACTCGTCAACAGCAGCCATCAGCTCAAGGATCTTCTCTTTACCGATGTTGTCGTCGCGGCCCTCAAGAGCGGCAAGCGCTGAACCCGCAATGATCGGAATATCGTCGCCCGGGAATTCATACTCTTCAAGAAGCTCACGAATTTCCATCTCAACAAGCTCAAGAAGCTCTTCGTCGTCAACCTGGTCAACCTTGTTCATGAAAACAACAAGTGCTGGTACACCAACCTGACGTGCAAGAAGGATGTGCTCACGTGTCTGTGGCATGGGGCCATCAGCAGCGTTCACAACCAAAATACCACCATCCATCTGCGCAGCACCCGTGATCATGTTCTTCACATAATCAGCGTGGCCCGGGCAATCAACGTGCGCATAGTGACGGTTAACCGTCTCATACTCAACGTGTGCTGTTGAAATCGTGATACCGCGCTCACGCTCCTCTGGAGCTTTGTCGATATTTGCGAAATCTACCGCTTCACCACCTGTCGCTTCTGCAAGCACTTTAGTGATCGCTGCTGTCAACGTCGTCTTACCATGGTCAACGTGACCAATCGTACCAACGTTACAGTGCGGCTTATTGCGTTCAAACTTTTCTTTAGCCATCTTAAACTACCTTTCTATCGGCCCTTGATTTACCAAGGGATCCATAGCTTTCGTTTTTCTTCTTAATTAACCAGCAAGCTTTTCTTTGATTTCATCAGCGACTGCTTGCGGAACTCCATCGTAATGGTCGAATTGCATAGAGAACTGTGCGCGGCCCTGTGAGAATGAGCGAAGCTCGTTCACATAACCAAACATGTTCGCCAGCGGAACCATTGCGTTAATTACCGTGTTAGGACCGCGAGTTTCAGAACCCTGGATCTGTCCACGACGTTTGTTAAGGTCACCAATACAGTCACCCATGTACTCATCAGGTGTAACTACTTCCACCTTCATAATTGGTTCAAGAAGCTTAATGCCTGCTCTTGAGGCAGCTTCACGAAGCGCACCACGGCCTGCAATCTCAAACGCCAGAACGCTTGAATCGACATCGTGATACGCACCATCCGTAACTTCAACAGCGAAATCAATGAGCGGGAAGCCGATAAGTACGCCACCTTCAGCAATGTCATTGATACCCTTTTCAATGCCAGGGATGTATTCTTTAGGAATGTTACCGCCTTTAATGCTGTCACTGAAGACAACGCCAGAGCCACGCTCACCAGGGGTTACCGTCATTTTCACACGACCGAACTGACCAGAACCACCAGACTGTTTCTTGTGCGTGTAATCAACATCAACAGCGCGAGCAAAGCTCTCGCGGTAGGCCACTTGCGGTGCACCAACGTTACACTCAACCTTGAATTCACGCTTCATGCGGTCAACAAGAATATCAAGGTGCAACTCACCCATACCCGCGATCACAGTCTGACCAGATTCTTCGTCAGAGTTCACGCGGAATGATGGATCCTCTGCCGCCAAACGCGCAAGCGCGAGGCCCATTTTTTCTTGGTCAGCTTTTGTCTTAGGCTCAACAGCAACCTCAATCACGGGATCAGGGAATTCCATGCGCTCCAGGATAACCTGACTGTTGTTGGCACAAAGAGTGTCACCCGTTGTTGTAGACTTCAGACCCGCGAGAGCGATGATATCACCAGCACGCGCTTCTTTGATGTCTTCACGGCTGTTTGAATGCATCTCAAGCATCCGGCCAACTTTTTCTTTACGCTGCTTCACAGAGTTCATCACCTGCGTACCAGCCTCAAGAACACCCGAATAGATGCGTGCGAAGGTCAGTGTACCAACGAATGGGTCGTTCATGATCTTAAAAGCGAGAGCAGAAAACGGTTCGTCGTCAGAAGAGTTCCGAACAATCTCTTTTTCATTATCATGCGCATCCACACCCTTAATCGCTTCAACGTCAGTTGGAGCAGGCATGAAATCAACAACAGCATCAAGAAGCGGCTGAACGCCCTTGTTCTTGAATGCAGTACCGTTCAGAACCGGAACAAAAAGACCTTCAATTGTACCCTTGCGGATAGCAGCCTTCAGCTCTTCTTCGGAAACTTCCTCACCTTCGAGGTATTTTTCCATCAGTTCTTCGTCAGCTTCTACAGCCGTTTCGATCATTTCGAGACGGGCAGCTTCAGCAGCATCCTTAAGGTCGTCGCGAATATCATGATATTCGTATGACGCACCCAAATCTTCGCCAACCCAAAGCACTTCTTTGAATTTGACGAGGTCAATCAAACCCTCATAATCGCTTTCAGCGCCGATAGGTAGCTGGACAACAAGCGCATTCGAACCAAGACGCTCGCGGATCATGTCTACGCAACGCTCAAAGTTCGCACCCATGCGGTCCATCTTGTTAACAAAACACATGCGCGGAACATTGTATTTGTCGGCCTGACGCCACACAGTCTCAGACTGAGGCTCAACACCTGCTACCGAGTCGAATACAGCTACAGCACCATCAAGTACGCGAAGCGAACGCTCAACTTCAATCGTGAAGTCAACGTGCCCCGGTGTATCGATGATGTTAATACGGTGATCGCTCCAGAAACAAGTTGTTGCAGCAGACGTAATCGTAATGCCGCGCTCCTGCTCCTGCTCCATCCAGTCCATAGTCGCGCCGCCATCGTGCACTTCGCCGATTTTGTGGCTGCGACCCGTGTAATAAAGGATACGCTCAGTAGTCGTTGTTTTACCCGCATCAATGTGAGCCATGATGCCGATGTTACGATAATCATTAAGTGGCGTTCTACGTGCCATGGTACTGATCCTTACTAACTATCTTACCAACGGTAATGCGAGAATGCTTTGTTCGCATCTGCCATTTTGTGCGTGTCTTCACGCTTCTTAACGGCAGCACCACGACCATTCGCAGCATCCATCAACTCGCCTGAAAGGCGGTCAACCATTGTTGTTTCGTTACGCTTGCGCGCTGCAATGATGAGCCAGCGAATAGCCAGCGCCTGAGAACGCTCAGAGCGAACCTCAACAGGCACCTGGTACGTAGCACCACCAACACGACGAGAACGAACCTCGATAGCAGGCTTTACTTTGTCGAGAGCCTCATGGAAGAGCGGCAATGCATCAGTTTTGGCGCGCGCTTCGATTTTATCGAAAGCACCATATACAATACGCTCAGCAACGGATTTTTTACCGTCAAGCATTAGGCTATTCATGAATTTAGTCAGAACCACGTCACCGAATTTCGGATCGGGCAGGACTTCGCGTTTTTCTGCGCTATGACGACGAGACATGCGTTTTTCCTCTCAATCTTACTTAGGACGCTTCGCGCCGTATTTCGAACGGCTTTGGCGACGGTCTGCAACACCCTGGGTATCAAGCACACCACGAACAGTGTGGTAGCGAACACCAGGCAAATCTTTCACACGACCACCACGGATCAGGATCACGGAGTGTTCCTGCAGGTTATGGCCTTCACCACCGATGTAAGATGTTACTTCGTGGCCGTTTGACAGGCGTACACGAGCAACTTTACGCAGTGCTGAGTTAGGCTTCTTGGGTGTCGTGGTATAAACACGAGTACATACACCACGTTTTTGTGGGCATGCTTCAAGCGCGGGCACTTTATTGTGCACTGGCTTGGCTTTGCGCGGCTTCCGCACTAGCTGGTTAATGGTAGGCATTCTTTTTCCTTGCCGTTTTTCTCTGTCACCATCGCCCGAAAACCTTGCTTAAAATGCAGCAAAAGCACCTTCATCAAACCCATAACTTGGATTCGACAAGGCCCCCGGGAAACAAATTTTCAATTCTCTAAGCCAGTAAACCCCAGCGTTTGGCCTGAAATTGGGCCACCACCTGAGCTCTAGCGAGGTGGGCTATCTATACCGAAAAGGCTTCCGGGTCAATGAAAAAAGAGCACCACGATTTCTATCGGACGTTTCCGTGTTGAAGGCGGCGGTTTCTTTCGCATTCAATACGCTTCCACCCCAACCTCCGCAACTTTATTTCCTTGCGTGTGAAAGACCACTAGGTACACTCCGGCAAGTGGAGCGAAATTATGAAACTGATTATCCAGATTCCCTGTTTAAATGAAGAATTGACCCTGCCGGGGACGATTGCGGACTTGCCGCGCGAGATCGAGGGTGTCGATACCATCGAATATCTGATCATCGACGACGGCAGCACAGACAAAACGCAGGAAGTCGCGCGCCAGTGCGGTGTACATCATATTGTCACCCACAAACACAACAAGGGACTTGCTCGCTCCTTCGCGGACGGTATCGAAGCATGCCTCAAGCTGGGGGCCGACATAATCGTCAATACTGACGGGGACAACCAATATAAGGGCGAATATATCAACCACCTTGTCCAGCCAATTGTTGCAGGAAAAGCCGATATAGTCGTCGGGGATCGACAGACTAAACAGATCGCTCATTTCTCTCCGGCAAAAAAGCTGCTGCAATGGTTTGGTAGCGGTGTTGTACGGCGATTATCCACAACAACAATCCCTGATGCCGTAAGCGGCTTCCGCGCCTTTAGCCGTGACTCTGCGATGCGCCTCAATATCGTGTCGTCCTTTTCTTATACGATCGAGACAATCATCCAGGCAGGCATGAAGCAAATGACAGTTGTGTCAGTGCCGGTACGCACCAATGAAAAAACGCGAGAGAGTCGGCTCTTTAGCTCCATGGGGTCTTTTATCAAAGCGCAGCTAACAACAATGATCCGCATGTATACCATGTTCAAGCCACTGCGGGTCTTTTTCTATATTGGGCTGTTCTTTAGTTTTGTGGGTACCATACCGATTCTGCGTTTCGTCTATTATTACTTCGCCGACGGTGGTGCCGGGCACATCCAGTCACTGGTGCTTGGCGGAGCCTTCCTGGTTATCGGCATTTTTACGCTTCTGATCGCCCTGCTCGCAGACCTTATTGGCCGCAACAGGCAACTGACTGAAGAAGTGCTAGAGCGTGTCCGCCGTATGGAGTTGCAACAAAACAATGACAGAGCCAAATAGCAGAAAGCTGAAAGTGCTCTTGTTCGGCTGCGCTGATCTCAGCAAGCCGCGCGTGCGATTGTTTCTGGCGGGACTGGAAGCAGAAGGTCACGAACTCCTGCACTGCAATATTGATATCTGGACGCACTTCCGGGACAAGAGCCAAATCTCAGGACTTTTCAATTATCTTACCATCACACTAGGCTGGGCTGCGGCAACGCTCTGGCTTTCTCTGAAGTATCTGGTCTCTCCAAAGCATGATGTTGTCCTGGTATGTTACCCTGGGCATCTGGACATTTGGCCAGCCCGGCTCCTCACCTGGATCAGACGCAAACCGCTGTGCTGGGATGCATTTCTCTCGGCCTACGATACTGTAGTCCTTGACCGCAAGATGGCATCACCCAATAGCTTTATTGGCAGGCTTTGTTATTTTGTTGATTGGGCAGCGTGCAGACTGTGCGACCATATGTTCCTTGACACTCCGGCACATGCCCGTTTTTTCGAAACCAGTTTTAAATTGGCCTCTGGCTCAGTCGGGCACGTGCCCGTCGGTGCGGAAGATTGCTTTAACCGCGAGACCGTCGCAGACAAAAAAGCCTCACAAGCATTTAGCGTTCTCTTTTACGGCCAGTTCATTCCCCTGCACGGTATTCCAATAATATTAGAGGCAGCGGGAATGCTGAAAGACACAGACATTCATTTTTCGCTGGTCGGACAGGGACAGATGTCTCAGTGGGTGCAGGAATGGCTTGAACACAGGCCGCTCAAAAACCTCGAACGTATCGAATGGATCGATTATGCAGACCTGCCAACCTTCATCCGCAGTCATGATGTGTGCCTGGGCATCTTCTCATCAGGGGATAAAGCAGCGCGGGTGATACCCAACAAGGTTTACCAGATCCTCAATTCGGGCGTGCCGCTCCTGACCCGACAATCCCCCGCGATGGAAGAATTTTTGCGTGATAATATAGAAGGAGTAACCACTGTCCTGCCGGAAAACCCTGTCGCTCTAAAAGAAGCCTTACTAGGACTTCAAAAGCAATGGCAGGCCGGCAGTCTAACGCTGCCTAGTCCAGCCTTAGTGACAAGTGCAAGCAATGTCGGTGCCGCGGCCTCCAGAGAGTTGATGAAAACATGTGGCAACAATTGACAGCCTGATGAACACAATATCACATTCAGATACTTCGGGCCTTTGATCGAACGCCCAACCAAAAGGATGTAAGCACTCCCATGGAATATCACCCAGAATTTGGCATTGCATCGCCAGAGCATGGCTGGATCCCGGCACCGCGCTATATTCTCAGGCGTTACCGTCTGTTGAACATTTTCAGCAAACTCAAGGGAACGGCACTGGAAATCGGGTGCGGCTCAGGTGCATTGCTTGCCGACCTTTCGAAGCATGGCTTTGATGTCACCGGGCTTGAAAGCAGCCCAAAGGCAACTTCCGTTGCAAAGGAAATTTTATCAAACACCGGCGCCGCCCTGCACACCAGCCCTCAAGATGACTGGACCGAGAAATTCGACACCGTCTGCGCCTTTGAGGTTCTGGAACATATAGAAGACCACATAGGCGCTTTGCATGATTGGCAAAAATGGTTGAAGCCTAACGGCCAAATCATCTTATCTGTTCCGGCTCACCAATATCTATGGAATGAAGGCGACGTTTGGGCGGGCCATTATCGAAGGTATTCCGCCCGGCAGCTTCAACAAACACTGGAAGCCGCAGGATTGGTTATTGAGCATATAGAATATTATGGCTTCCCCCTCGCGACTATAAGCGAGCAAGTGAACGGCCTTATCAAAAAACGCCGGAAGCAGTCAGCCAAGAAAAAGAGCCAAAAAGCCAACACCGCACGTAGCGGCGTTGACAGAGCCGACACTCTTGGCTTGTGGCCTCTAATTGCATCTTGGTTTGGAGTGATAACCTTTAGGTTTTTCAACCTGCTCCAACGACTTCCATTTACAGGTGCGGTCAGCAGTGGATTAATAGTGGTCGCGAAACCCGCGTAACCGTCGTGCTAAGCTTTTGCGATTATGTGTCGGATGCTACGCCCTGCTGCCGGTAGGAACGCCGTACAAGGAAAATTGCGGGCGGGATAATCATTATTAGCCCTAGAATACGGTAGAGCGAGCTGGCAAGATACGCCGCTGATGCGGCTACAGCAACGAGTTCGCCTAAACCCGCTGCCGCCGCTTCCCGCACACCAAGCCCCGCTGGCACAATAGAAACTGCAGCGCCGAGGAAACCCGAAATAGTAAGCACCGAAGACTGCGCAAATGTGGTCCCGAAATCCAACGCCCAAAAACATAAATAGAGCGCGCAAGCGTCGATAAAAACCAACGCCATTCGCACCGCCAGAATTTGGCTCCATAATTTGGTCGAGCTGTAAAGCCGGTAAGCGCCAGCAAGAGAAAACAACAGGATAAATACACCGCCAACAAATAGAACGTTCCCCCAAAGCTGACTGCTTTGATAGATCAGCCATCCGCCGGCATAAACAGCGGCAGCGCCCAACCAAATGGCAGCAAGAAACAAGGTGGTGGAAATACCGTGCTTGTAGGCTACTCCCAGCGTTTTGTAGCGCGCTACCCTTACCATCGCGCTGCCAGGCAGCGGCAACATATTGGCCGCGCTGCCCACTATAGTCGTCTCTAAAGCATCAGCAAGCGAGAGGTCTTTCCCCAACAGGCGAACGGAGAGCTGAAACTCAACCCCATTGAACAGGAGGTTGAACGGCACAGTCAGTAGCAGAACGGCAAGCACCGGCCATATTTGGATATTACTCAGGAGGTCTGGCTGCGCACGCAAGGATACTGCTATGCCGACGATGAAGCCTAACACAGCTACCGCAAGGACTGCCGCTCTGGCCTTCTGGCTTTTCATCAGTCTCCGCGTTTTCTCAAACATATAAGGTGCAAACTTTCTATCGGGTGATTTTCAATAGGTGACGGAGGCCAAGGACACCAAGCACTTCACGCAAGGCCTTTTGATCCAGGCACTCAGGCCAGAAACTTTGGCAACCAAAAGTTCGCCAAGACCCATTACCAATTTTGGTTCAAGCATAACCACCACACTTCCATAACAGCACATCGTCCCCCTCCAGCAAACTGGATGTTGTGTGGGAGATTTTCTCTGACAAAGCTGCAACCGGAATATAGGTTGCAATGAAATTTAGTGCCTGTGCGCTTGCATAAGAAACTGCGGGGGCCGGATTTGAAACCACCTTTTCCCGCATGCAATGTGCGTCGATTTCATCCACGCTCAGGCCTTTCATAAAATAGCGGTTCTGCCGAAACTCAACAAAAGCCCGATTATAGAAGATATATCCTTCGATATCTGCGGGCGAGATTACCTGTGTCTCACCTGTGCTAAAGTCATGCTTTTGAAACAGATCCAACGAATAGGGAACTTGGCCCTTGCGTGTATAAAATGTAGCGAGCGAGTGGCTGCCACTGTCCATATAAATAGTGCCAGTAATTTCAGCCCCCAGCTCTGCGAGCATGCGCTTGGAAGCTAGCTCCCGTTCTGCACTCAAAAAGTTGAAAGCAATCAAAAACAGGGAAACAGCAGACCAACCTGCGGTGAAAGCTGCGCTCAATTTGGGCCGCCACTCCATCAAAAAATTGCAGAAAGCTCCAATCAGTATACAGGCAGGCACCAGCAGCATTTCGCAGTAACGCGTCAGGTGTGACTTAAAGCTGAATTCCTCAGCAAAAGGGTTGGCACCAAACTGCAACCACAGCAAATAAACTAGTACCCAGGTAACCACAATATAGAGCTGGCGCTGACGCACCACTAGGACCCACACGATGCCCGCAAACAACAGGTAATAATGAAGGCTGAACTGATAAAAAGTCAGAAACCAGGCTTTAGGAAATATCCAGAGCTGTTCGCCGCTAAATTCTGCGCGGGTGACCATCTGGGTGCTACCTGCCATAGCCTTAATCCGGTACAAGACTTCACCGGACTGAGCATAATAAGCAAGGTTTTCACCAACAACAAACAAAGCGCAAGCAGCCGCTGTCATAAAGCCAGCCGCCCAATTAGCACGCCTCTGCAGATACAAAACCGCGAGAGGGAACAGAAGGAAAGCTGCTTCAATCTTTACCAGATAGGAATACCCCCACAATAGACCTGCAAGTGCAGCCCAACGCATGCTGTGGGCTTCAGCCTCAACTGCACGGATTGCCGCATACATCGCGCCAGCGAGCAACACACCCAAAAGTCCGTCAGGCATGAATTGGCTGGCGTAAAACACATCAAGCGGAAAGATCGCAACAGCAAAAACAGCAAACAGCGCTGCGCTGTCTCCTGCCATTTTTCGTGTGATCAAAAATGTAAGAAGCGCCGCGGCCATGCTGGCGAGTAATGGGATAACAGCCATCTGAATATCGCCAACACCGAAAAGCGCGAATATCCCGGCAAGTGGGTAGCTCATGCCGATGCGGGCATCATAGTGCCCTTCCGGCAAATAAGGGCCACCATCCATCAATTTGAAGGCGGCACCAGCAACTGAAAGATCATCCGCAGAACTGATACCTGTGAAAAAATACAGTCGGAGCGCAAGCCCCAGCAACGTGATCAAAAGCGCTTTCTGAACAGCAGACACCTTTCCCCAGAAGGAAAACACATTCATAGACCTATCTGCCACCAGCCTCTCCCATCAGTCCCCTACCCGATAAGGCATAAAAAAAAAGGCCCGCCGAAGCGAGCCTTTTCTTGTTTTAAAGTCAGATACTTACGCAGCATCGCCGCCTTCAGCCGCTGTTGCAGCAGCAAATTCCGCTTCTGCAGCAGCCATCGGGTCCTCTTTATCAGCTTTCGCTTCTTCAGCAATCACATCGCGGCGCAGCGCTTCGTGGCGCAGTTGGTTCATCACCGAACCTGTACCCGCAGGGATCAGTCGACCCACGATCACATTCTCTTTGAGACCGATAAGCTTGTCTTTCTTGCCTGCAACAGATGCTTCCGTCAGGACGCGTGTTGTCTCCTGGAAGGATGCGGCAGAAATGAAGCTGCGGGTCTGCAGGCTTGCTTTCGTAATACCAAGAAGGATCGGGAAGCCTTTTGCAGGCAAACGGCCTTCATCTTCGAGTTTGGCATTATAGATTTCAAACTCTTCACGGTCCACTTGCTCACCCGGCAGGAACGTGCTGTCTCCAGACGCCGTTACTTCCACTTTCTGCAGCATTTGGCGAACGATCACTTCGATATGCTTATCGTTGATCTTCACGCCTTGCAGACGGTAAACATCCTGCACTTCTTTCACCAAATAGTTAGCAAGTGCTTCAACACCCAGAACCTGAAGAATATCGTGCGGTGCCGGATTACCGTCAACCAGATACTCACCCTTCTGGATGAATTCACCTTCCTGAATGGTGATATGCTTGCCTTTTGGCACCAGATATTCAAATGGCTCGCCTTCAGCTTCGTCGCGTGGACGAATAGTGATGCGGCGCTTATTTTTGTAATCACGGCCAAATTCAACGATACCATCGATATCAGCGATAACAGCGCAGTCCTTTGGACGACGTGCCTCAAACAGTTCAGCCACACGTGGCAGACCACCAGTAATATCTTTGGTTTTCGCAGCCTCGCGCGGGATACGCGCGATCACGTCACCAGCCTGTACGTGGCGGCCATTCTCAACCGAGAGGATCGCATCCACAGAAAGGAAATAGCGTGCTTCTGTACCGTTTGCGAGTTCAACAACATTGTCGGCTTCATCGCGCAGGGTAATGCGTGGGCGCAGATCAGCACCTTTTGGTGCAGAGCGCCAATCGGTCACAACTTTCGACGCGATACCAGTACCTTCGTCAACAACTTCCTTCACGGAAAGGCCTTCAACAAGGTCAACCAGCCTTACGATACCAGTTTGCTCAGTGATGATCGGAATAGTGTAAGGGTCCCACTCAGCGAGCTTTTCGCCTTTCACTACCTGGTCGCCTTCGTCTTTAAAGAGGTGCGAACCATAAGCAAGGCGGTGTTTGGCTTTATCACGACCTTCATTGTCGGTTACCACAACTTCCATGTTGCGGCTCATGACAATCTTCCGGCCTTTGCTGTCTTCAATAACGTTGCGGTTATCAATACGAACGAGACCATCAGCAGACGATTCAATCGTAGATTCAGCGTTTACCGTCGCCGCACCACCAATGTGGAAGGTACGCATGGTAAGCTGTGTACCAGGCTCACCGATCGACTGTGCAGCAATAACGCCGACAGCTTCACCCATGTTCACTGGTGTACCGCGCGCAAGATCCCGGCCATAACATTTACCGCAAGCACCGCCTTTGGTTTCACATGTCAGAACCGAGCGGATCTTCACTTCGCCGATACCGGCAGTTTCGATCGCGTCCGACTTCACTTCGTCAAGAAGCTCACCCGCCGGGAACAACAGGTCGCCAGAAACCGGGTGTTTCACATCTACAGAGAGACACCGGCCAAGAATACGTTCACTCAGTGGCACAAGCACATCGCCGCCATCAGAGACTTCCGCGATGGTGATACCGTTTTCTGTACCGCAATCTTCTTCAACAATCACGCAGTCCTGCGAAACGTCTACAAGGCGGCGTGTCAAGTACCCCGAGTTCGCCGTTTTAAGGGCTGTATCAGCGAGACCTTTACGCGCACCGTGCGATGAATTGAAGTATTCAAGAACCGACAGGCCTTCTTTAAAGTTCGAGATAATCGGTGTTTCAATAATCTCGCCAGAAGGTTTCGCCATCAGGCCACGCATACCAGCAAGCTGTTTCATCTGCGCGGCACTACCACGGGCACCAGAGTGCGCCATCATAAATACTGAGTTTACGTCACTTTGACGACCGTTTTCGTCGATCTCAGTGCGTTCCATCTCTTTCATCATCGCTTCCGCGACTTTGTCACCACACTGTGCCCAAGCATCAACGACCTTGTTGTACTTCTCACCCTGCGTAATGAGGCCGTCCTGATACTGTTCTTCAAACTCTTTTACGGTTGCTTTTGTGTCGTCAACCAGTTTGACCTTCGCATCAGGGATGATCATGTCGTCTTTGCCGAACGAGATACCCGCAGCGCAAGCTCGCTTGAAACCCTCTGCCATAATACCATCAGCAAAAAGTACAGTCTGCTTCTGACCGCAGTGACGATACACAACGTCAATAACCTCAGAAACTTCCTTCTTGGTTAGCTGACGGTTGATAAGACTGAACGGTACGTTCTTATCAAGCGGCAAATGACGCGCAAGAATCATACGCCCTGCTGTTGTTTCAACGCGCATATCGACGATTTCGCCTTCAGCGTTCACGCCTTTAACACGTGCGTTGATTTTGGTCTGCAGCGTAATTATGCCGTCATCAAGAGCAAATTGAATTTCATCAAAATCCGCGTATGACTTGCCTTCCCCGACATCGCCCTGACGCATGCTGGTCATATAGTACAGGCCAAGTACGATATCCTGCGACGGCACGATAATCGGCTTGCCGTTAGCAGGCGATAGGATGTTGTTTGTAGACATCATCAAGACGCGGGCTTCAAGCTGCGCTTCGATTGAAAGCGGTACGTGTACCGCCATCTGGTCACCATCAAAGTCGGCGTTAAACGCCGCACAGACAAGTGGGTGCAACTGGATCGCTTTACCTTCGATCAACACAGGCTCAAATGCCTGAATACCAAGACGGTGCAGTGTTGGTGCGCGGTTCAGCATCACAGGATGCTCGCGGATCACGTCGTCAAGAATATCCCATACTTCGCGGCGTTCTTTTTCAACCAGCTTCTTTGCAGCTTTAATCGTCGTTGCGATGCCCTGGCGATCAAGACGCGAGTAGATGAATGGCTTGAAGAGCTCAAGTGCCATCTTCTTCGGCAGGCCGCACTGGTGCAGTTTCAGCTCAGGACCAACCACGATCACGGAACGACCAGAATAGTCAACACGCTTACCAAGAAGGTTCTGACGGAAACGACCTTGCTTACCTTTAAGCATGTCCGAAAGTGACTTCAGCGGACGCTTGTTCGCACCAGTAATGGTGCGGCCACGGCGGCCATTATCAAACAGCGCATCAACAGACTCTTGAAGCATGCGCTTCTCGTTCCGAATGATGATGTCCGGTGCGCGCAGTTCAATAAGGCGCTTCAGACGGTTGTTACGGTTGATTACGCGGCGGTACAGATCGTTCAGATCAGATGTCGCGAAACGACCTCCATCCAGTGGCACCAATGGGCGCAGCTCTGGCGGGATTACAGGCACAACAGTAAGGATCATCCACTCAGGACGGTTGCCTGAATCGATAAAGCTTTCAACAACCTTGAGGCGCTTAATGATTTTCTTAGGCTTCAACTCAGACTTGGTCTCGGCAAGTTCCTTGAGAAGCTTTTCACGCTCGTCTTCGAGGTCAAGAGTCTCAAGAAGCTTGCGAATTGCCTCTGCGCCGATACCAGCAGTGAAACTGTCTTCGCCGTATTCATCCTGCGCGCGGTAATAGTCATCTTCCGACAGAAGCTGGAATTGCTTCAACGGCGTCAGGCCAGGCTCGATCACAACATAATATTCGAAGTAAAGAACGCGCTCCAGGTCCTTCAACATCATGTCGAGCAAAAGGCCGATACGGCTCGGCAATGATTTCAGGAACCAGATGTGCGCAACCGGCGCAGCAAGGTCGATATGGCCCATGCGCTCGCGGCGTACTTTTGAAAGCGTGACTTCCACACCACATTTTTCACAGATAATGCCGCGGTACTTCATGCGCTTATATTTACCGCAAAGACATTCGTAATCTTTTACCGGACCAAAAATACGGGCACAGAAAAGACCGTCTTTCTCAGGCTTGAAAGTACGGTAATTGATTGTTTCAGGCTTTTTGATCTCGCCAAAAGACCATGAGCGAATACGCTCAGGGGACGCGATCGAGATTTGAATCTGGTCAAACGTCTCTGGTTTTTGGTTCGGGTTGAAGTATTTCATCACTTCTTGGTTCATGTCCGGCTTCTCTTATTTCTGCTGCAGCTCTTACATAAAGGGGCTGCAATCGCCTTCCAAAAAAACGTGCCAACCAGTTGAATATCCAATTGGTGGCTGCTGCACCTGGCCGGTTTGTTCGCCGGCCAGGCTTATCAGCTTGCTCTTAGTCCGTGCCTGTAATCAGCTCGACATTCAGACAGAGCGACCGCATCTCTTTGATGAGTACGTTGAATGATTCTGGGATACCAGCTTCAAACGAGTCATCTCCGCGAACGATTGCTTCATAGACCTTGGTACGGCCCTGAACATCATCTGATTTCACAGTCAGCATTTCCTGGAGCGTGTATGCTGCACCGTAAGCTTGCAGCGCCCACACTTCCATCTCACCGAAACGCTGGCCACCGAACTGTGCTTTACCACCAAGCGGTTGCTGCGTCACAAGGCTGTATGGGCCAATAGAACGAGCATGTATCTTATCGTCCACAAGGTGGTGCAGCTTAAGCATGTAAATGTAACCAACCGTCACTTTACGGCCAAATTTCTCGCCGGTACGGCCATCATAAAGCTGAACCTGACCACTAGTGTCGAGACCAGCCTGCTCAAGCATCACACAAATGTCTGCCTCTACAGCACCGTCAAACACAGGTGTCCCCATGGGAACACCATTTGTTAGGTTCCCTGCAAGCTCAAGAATTTGATCGTCGTCCAGCTCAGCTACATCCGTTTCATACTGTGCTTCGCCGTACACTTCCTTGAACTTGGCACGGAAGTCATCAATCTTGCCCTGCCCGTGGCGATAACCCTCAAGCATAGTGTCGATCTGACGTCCCAGACCACGAGATGCCCAACCAAGGTGGGTCTCCAAAATCTGACCTACGTTCATCCGCGATGGCACGCCGAGCGGGTTCAAAACCACGTCAACTGGTGTACCGTCGTCCAGGTGCGGCATATCTTCCTGTGGCAGAATGCGGGAAATCACACCTTTGTTTCCGTGACGGCCCGCCATCTTATCACCAGGCTGAAGCTTGCGCTTCACGGCAACAAAGACTTTAACCATCTTCAGAACCCCCGGAGGCAGCTCATCACCGCGCTGAAGCTTCTCGATTTTCTCATCGAAACGGCTTTGTAGCTGGTTGCGGTTTTCATCAAACTGCTTACGGAGTGCTTCGATGCTCTCCATAGCCTCATCGTTGTCAACCGCAAGGTCCCACCACTGGATGCGGCGGATCTCATCAAGGCCTTCTTCCGTAACCACAGTGCCTTTTTTCATCTCTTTGGTGCCGGCAGTGATTGTTTTGCCAACCAGGAGAGGAAGCAGGCGACCATAGATGTTGCGCTCTAGAATTGCGCGCTCATCTTCGCGGTCTTTCGTGAGGCGTTCGATTTCTTCGCGTTCGATGGTAAGTGCACGCTCGTCTTTATCCACACCGTGGCGGTTGAAGACGCGCACTTCCACAACTGTACCCGCAACACCAGGCGGCAAGCGCATGGAAGTATCACGAACGTCAGATGCTTTTTCACCGAAGATCGCGCGGAGGAGTTTTTCCTCTGGCGTCATCGGGCTTTCGCCCTTCGGAGTAATCTTACCAACAAGGATATCGCCAGGGTGCACTTCCGCGCCCACATATACAATACCCGCTTCGTCCAAGCTCTTGAGGCCTTCTTCCCCTACGTTTGGAATATCACGAGTGATTTCCTCAGGGCCAAGCTTCGTATCACGCGCCATCACTTCAAATTCTTCGATATGGATCGAAGTGAAGACATCTTCTTTCACGATACGCTCAGAGATAAGGATCGAATCCTCAAAGTTGTAACCATTCCATGGCATGAAGGCCACAAGGGCATTCCGGCCAAGCGCAAGGTCGCCAAGTTCCGTTGAAGGACCATCACAGATGATGTCGCCTTGGTTGATGCGGTCACCCACCTTAACGAGGGGGCGCTGGTTAATACAGGTATTCTGGTTCGAGCGCTGGAACTTCTGGAGCGTGTAGATATCTACGCCAGATTTACCAGGGTCAACTTCCTCTGTGGCACGAATAACGATACGTGTTGCATCAACCTGCTCGACAACACCTGTACGGCGAGCCGCGATGGCCGCGCCGCTGTCGCGGGCAACAACAGCTTCCATACCTGTACCAACAAACGGCGCTTCCGCACGTACCAGAGGCACGGCCTGTCGCTGCATGTTTGATCCCATCAGGGCGCGGTTTGCATCATCGTTTTCCAGGAATGGAATAAGGGATGCGGCCACCGAAACAAGCTGCTTGGGCGATACGTCCATCAGGTCGATCGTGTTCGACGTTGACATCAGATATTCACCCGCCTGACGGCAAGACACCAGATCATTCGCGAACGTACCATCAGGGTTCAGGCCAGCGGTTGCCTGTGCAACCTTGAAGCGGCCTTCTTCCATGGCAGAAAGATACACAATTTCGTCTGTAACTTTACTGTCGATGACTTTGCGGTATGGGCTTTCGATAAAACCGTATTTATTAACCTGCGCATAAGTCGCGAGCGAGTTGATCAGGCCAATATTTGGTCCCTCAGGCGTTTCAATCGGACAGATACGCCCATAATGTGTTGGGTGTACGTCACGTACCTCAAAACCCGCACGTTCACGTGTCAGACCGCCAGGGCCAAGCGCTGACATACGGCGCTTGTGCGTGATCTCACTAAGAGGGTTCGTCTGGTCCATAAACTGTGAAAGCTGAGAGGAACCAAAAAACTCTCGGACAGAGGCCACAACAGGTTTCGCGTTAATCAGGTCGTGCGGCATCACTGTGTCGATGTCTACAGAAGACATACGCTCACGGATCGCACGTTCCATACGCAGCAGGCCAATGCGATACTGGTTTTCCATCAACTCACCAACGGAACGCACACGGCGGTTACCAAGGTGATCAATGTCATCGATTTCGCCCTTGCCGTCTTTCAGCTCAACAAGTGTTTTCAGCGTCGATAAAATATCGTCGCGGCGCAGCGTACCAACGCTGTCGTCACACTCAAGCTCAAGGCGCATGTTCATTTTCACACGGCCAACATCAGAAAGATCGTAGCGCTCAGGATCAAAGAACAACCCATAGAACAGTGCTTCGGCAGTTTCCTTGGTAGGCGGCTCACCCGGGCGCATCACTTTGTAGATTTCAGCAAGCGCACCATCTAGGCAGTTAACTTTATCAACAGCAAGCGTATTGCGTATGTAAGCCCCAACATTGACATCCGTGTCGAGAACTTCAATTGCATCAAAACCAGCTTCGGTTAACGCTTCGATTTTCTCATCGGTCAGCTCGTCACCGGCTTCTACATAAATGGCACCAGTTTTTTCATTGACCATGTCTTTGGCAACAAATTTACCAACGATCATATCGTCTGGAACCAGAATGTTTTCTACGCCGTCTTTCTCAAGCTTCTTCGCGAGACGCGGTGTAACCTTCTTGCCTTCTTCGACAACAACTTCACCTGAATCCGCATTCACCAGATCAAACGCAGCTTTTTGGCCGCGCCACGTATCGGCTTTGAAAGGCATCCGCCAGCCGCCGTCCGCACGCTTAAAGCTTGCTGTGTTATAGAAGTAAGCCAGAATATCTTCAGCAGACATGCCAAGCGCATACATCAACGTAGTTGCAGGCAGCTTCCTGCGGCGGTCGATGCGCACATTCACAATATCTTTGGCGTCAAATTCGAAGTCAAGCCAGGAGCCGCGATAAGGAATAACGCGCGCAGCAAACAGAAACTTGCCTGAGCTGTGGGTTTTACCGCGGTCATGGTCGAAGAACACACCAGGCGAACGGTGCATCTGAGAAACGATCACACGCTCAGTACCATTCACCACAAATGTGCCGTTATCGGTCATCAGTGGCAGGTCACCCATGTAAACGTCCTGTTCTTTAATATCTAGAACAGACTTCGCTTCAGTTTCCGGGTCGACTTCAAAGACGATCAGACGGAGAGTTGCCCGAAGCGGCGCGGCATATGTGATATCGCGCTGCTGACACTCTTCAACGTCAAATTTCGGCGCTTCGAGTTCGTATTTCACATATTCCAGGGATGCGGTATTCGCAAAATCCTGGATGGGAAATACAGATTTAAGAACTCGCTCTAGTCCAGATGCCAAACGCTCTTCCTCGCTTGAACCTGCGCGGAAGAATTGGTCATAGGACCGTCGTTGAACCTCAATGAGGTTTGGCATTTGCGTGACTTCGGCAATATGTCCAAAATCTTTACGCACACGCTTACGACTGGTGAATGAAGTCGCCATGCTTCGCCCTCGTCCTTTTTTTGTGCCTCATTCCAACTGCTCAAAAAGCTGGAAGGGCTGCCCAAACGGAGATCAGGGGACAATCTACCCTAAACTCCTGAAAATCCAAGTTTTTTTGGGGTGGATAACAACCCTACCCCAGTCAGAGTGGTTTATTTAATGTCCCCTACTCTAAGGACGCCGAAAGGCCGGAGGCGAAAATCACCTCCGACCTTAAGGAACTATTTGCAGCGAGCTTACTTAAGCTCAACCTTAGCGCCAGCAGCTTCGAGCTTGCCTTTAAGCTCTTCTGCTTCTTCTTTAGATACTGCTTCTTTAACAGCTTTTGGTGCGCCTTCAACAAGATCTTTAGCTTCTTTGAGGCCCAGACCAGTAATGGCACGGACTTCTTTAATCACGTTGATTTTCTTCGCGCCAGCTTCAGCGAGTATTACGTCGAACTCAGTCTGTTCTTCAACAGCTTCAGCAGCAGCACCTGGTGCAGCAGCTACAGCAACAGGTGCAGCAGCAGATACGCCCCACTTGTCTTCAAGAAGTTTAGAAAGCTCAGCAGCTTCCAAAACAGTCAGGCCAGAAAGTTCTTCAACAAGCTTTTCAAGATCAGCCATTTTACCTTACTCCAATTTGTTGGTTCCACTACAGGGAACCACGTGTTCTATGCATAAATTGTCGGGCAGTCGTAACCACCCGGGATACTTTTCTTAAGAATTAAGCTGCGTCTTTGTCGCCATAAGCGCTGAATACGCGAGCAAGCTGCCCAGCAGGCGCTTGCGTAACGCCAACAAGCTTCTGAGCAGGTGCTTGCAGGAGACCCACAAGCTTGCCGCGAAGTTCGTCAAGCGATGGCAGGTCAGCCAGTGCCTTAACACCAGTTTGATCCAACACCGTGCTGCCCATGCCGCCGCCGAGGATACGAACTTTTTCGTTTCCTTTAGCGAACTTAGCGATGGCTTTAGGTGCGGCTACTGGGTCGCCAGCAAAGCCGATTGCCGTTGGACCTGTAAACAGGTCCGCAATGCCTTCGTATTCAGTACCTTTAAGCGCAAGACGAGTCAGCCGGTTCTTCGTTACTTTAAGTGAAGCACCCACTTCACGCATGTCCGCACGTAGTGCAGTAATCTCAGCAACACTCAGGCCGTCATAGTGAACTACAACAACTGAAGCGGCCGCAGAGAATACATCATGCATGGATGCAACCAGATCCTGCTTTTCGGCTCTTTCCACTTTTCTCGTCTCCGACTTTGAAAACCGGGCCAAACAGTGGCCAATTTGGTTCTCGTCATTTGAGCCATGCATCACCCGTTAAATGGTCAAGCCATTCAACCAAGCAATACGCTACCCTGTCCAGGGTCGCAGTCAGGGTTACATCCCATCCTGTAGGAACCGCAATATGCCTCTTCAGGCAAATTCCTAAACCCCATCTCATGCAGGCCGCAATTTCGCGACAATCACTTGTTTTAAATTCCGGCGGTCAACAACTAGCAACACACGCCGCAACACCTGCAATCTCGGACAGTTACTCTCAATCAGGCAAAACAACCGCCTGATTGACTGCACCGCACCCGAAGGCACGGCGCAAATTTCATAGTTACGCTTCGAGCGTCGCTACGTCGATCTTCAGGCCTGGACCCATTGAAGAAGACATTGCAACACGCTTTACGTAGGTGCCCTTAGCACCCGATGGCTTCGCCTTGATCACAGCGCTTACGAACGACGTTACGTTCTCAACAATCGCTGCCTCATCAAAGCTTGCTTTACCAACGCCACCGTGGATGATACCGGCTTTTTCAACGCGGTACTCAACCTGGCCAGCCTTTGCAGCTCCAACGGCACCCTTAACGTCCATTGTTACAGTGCCAAGCTTCGGGTTCGGCATCAGACCTTTAGGGCCAAGAACTTTACCCAGGCGACCCACAACTGCCATCATGTCAGGCGTTGCGATCACACGATCAAAGTCCATGTTGCCCTTCTGGATCTCTTCCATCAGATCTTCTGCACCAACGATATCCGCACCAGCTTCTTTTGCTTCGTCTGCTTTGGCAGCGCGGGCAAAAACAGCTACACGCATTGTTTTACCAGTACCGTGTGGCAGGCTAACAACACCGCGAACCATCTGGTCAGCGTGACGTGGATCAACACCAAGGTTCATAGAAACCTCGATTGTCTCGTCGAATTTTACTGCAGAGCGTGCCTTGAGTTCAGATACAGCTTCTGCAACAGTGTAAAGCTTCTCACGGTCAAGACCGTCCCAGACTTTTTTCAAACGTTTTGTAGTTTTAGCCATCGGGTTAACCCTCCACCTTGAAGCCCATAGAGCGAGCAGAACCTTCGATGATCAGCATAGCTGCATCGATGTCGTTCGCACTAAGGTCAACCATTTTCGCTTCTGCAATCTCTTTAACTTGCGCACGAGTTACCGTACCAGCTGTTTCACGGCCCGGTGTTGCACCACCAGATTTGAGGCCAGCCGCTTTCTTGAGGAAGTAAGAAGCAGGAGGTGTCTTGGTTTCAAACGTGAAGGAACGGTCTGCATACACAGTCAGAATCGTCGGGATTGGCATCCCTTTTTCCAACTTCTGTGTCTTAGCGTTAAACGCTTTACAGAATTCCATAATGTTTACACCACGCTGACCGAGCGCTGGGCCGATCGGAGGTGAAGGATTAGCACTTCCGGCTGGAACCTGAAGCTTCAGGTAGCCATCAATCTTCTTTGCCATTGTATTTCCCTTTCTAAGGACAATCGAAGCAAACCTCAAAACCTTTGCGGCTAACTTCAGCTAGGGTGCGCGGTGCGGCAATGGCTAGCCTCCCGCGCGGTACACTTGGGGATATACCCCAAAATTCTTAAGTAATCTTTTCTACCTGCGAATATTCCAGCTCGACTGGTGTTGCACGACCAAAGATCGATACTGACACCTTGAGGCGAGCCCTGTCCTCGTCCACATCTTCAACTGCACCGTTAAAGCTCGCAAACGGGCCGTCGGTAACGCGAACTTCTTCGCCGATTTCATAAACAATATTTGGACGTGGGCGCTCAACGCCTTCCTCAACCTGATTGAGAATGCGCGCCGCCTCTGCATCACTGATCGGGCTTGGACGCCCCTGCGGGCCCAAAAAGCCGGTTACTTTTGCATGACCCTGCACCAAATGGTACGTGTCATCGGTCAGAATCATGTGAATAAGCACATAACCTGGGAAGAATTTCTTCTCCGAGGTTACCTTCTTACCCTTGCGGACCTCAATCACCTCCTCGGTCGGCACGATCACATCGTCAACGAGTGCTTCGAGGCCCTGCAGCACAGCTTGCTCTTTAATAGCAGCGGCTACTTTAGCTTCAAAACCCGAATAGGCATGAATAATATACCAGCGTGATTTGCTCACATTAATCTCCAAGACCGAGTAGCGACTGAACACCAAGGTTCAGGAAAAAGTCCACACCCAAGAAAAAGATCGCCATAATCACGACCATGATAAATACCATGACGGAGGTGATTCCCGCTTCCTTCGGCGTCGGCCAAGTTACCTTGGATGTCTCGCGCCGCACCTGGCGGAAAAATTCACCTGGCGATGTTTTTGCCATTGCGTGTCCTTCTTTTTGCCCAACAAGCCCGCGCTTTTAATCTAAAAACCGCAGGCTAAACAATTCGTTACAAGCGAACCCCCATTCAGGGCTCTATAGCTGACTGGCTGGCAGGGGCGGAGAGACTCGAACTCACGACACCCGGTTTTGGAGACCGGTGCTCTACCAACTGAGCTACGCCCCTAAACCAATCACTCATTACTCACGAGGGGTGCGGTTTAACGTCCACAGCCGCCCCTTGCAAGCACTTTTTTCGTCATTGTTAAAATGACTTAGCACACTATCCAAACCAGAATGATTTAGCGCGCAAGAAAAAGGACCGGCAACCCCGATCCTCTTTCCATTTGTTACCGAAATTATTCGATGATGTTAGCTACAACGCCAGCACCCACAGTGCGGCCGCCTTCGCGGATTGCGAAGCGGAGGCCTTCGTCCATCGCGATTGGCGCGATGAGCTCAACAGTCAGGTTCACGTTATCGCCAGGCATTACCATCTCAGTGCCTTCAGGCAGAATAACATTGCCTGTTACGTCCGTTGTACGGAAGTAGAACTGTGGACGATAGTTCGCGAAAAACGGCGTGTGACGGCCACCCTCTTCTTTCGTGAGGATGTATGTCTCTGCAGTGAACTTCGTGTGCGGTGTGATCGAACCTGTGTGTGCCAATACCTGACCACGCTCAATGTCGTCACGCGCAACGCCGCGCAGCAGCAAACCAACGTTATCGCCAGCTTCACCTTGATCGAGCAGCTTACGGAACATTTCAACGCCAGTAACCGTTGTTTTCGACGTATCTTTGATACCTACGATCTCAACTTCTTCACCAACCTTGACGATACCGCGCTCAATACGGCCAGTTGCTACAGTACCACGGCCCGAGATAGAGAAGACATCCTCAACAGGCATCAGGAAGGCACCGTCTACAGCACGCTCTGGAAGCGGGATGTACTCGTCAACAGCAGCCATCAGCTCAAGGATCTTCTCTTTACCGATGTTGTCGTCGCGGCCCTCAAGAGCGGCAAGCGCTGAACCCGCAATGATCGGAATATCGTCGCCCGGGAATTCATACTCTTCAAGAAGCTCACGAATTTCCATCTCAACAAGCTCAAGAAGCTCTTCGTCGTCAACCTGGTCAACCTTGTTCATGAAAACAACAAGTGCTGGTACACCAACCTGACGTGCAAGAAGGATGTGCTCACGTGTCTGTGGCATGGGGCCATCAGCAGCGTTCACAACCAAAATACCACCATCCATCTGCGCAGCACCCGTGATCATGTTCTTCACATAATCAGCGTGGCCCGGGCAATCAACGTGCGCATAGTGACGGTTAACCGTCTCATACTCAACGTGTGCTGTTGAAATCGTGATACCGCGCTCACGCTCCTCTGGAGCTTTGTCGATATTTGCGAAATCTACCGCTTCACCACCTGTCGCTTCTGCAAGCACTTTAGTGATCGCTGCTGTCAACGTCGTCTTACCATGGTCAACGTGACCAATCGTACCAACGTTACAGTGCGGCTTATTGCGTTCAAACTTTTCTTTAGCCATGCCCGTCAATCCTTGCAAGCAATCACGCCCATGGCACCCCGTCTATCAAGATCGGGCCAAATTGGGCGACCTATTCAAACCCAGCAACGACCCACCTGGACCATTGCGATTACCTGTCGGCCCAAGGGGCCGGTTTCGGCCGAGAGGCCTATTGGAGCGGGTGAAGGGAATCGAACCCTCGTCGTAAGCTTGGAAGGCTTCTGCTCTACCATTGAGCTACACCCGCACATTCAATTAGCACTAGTGCGGGACCAAGCGGCTCCTCTCGGACACAAACAAGCCTTCCATACAGAACAGCCGTAAGGAAGGTAGTGGTGGAGGGAGCAGGATTCGAACCTGCGTACTCAATGAGAACGGATTTACAGTCCGTCGCCTTTAACCGCTCGGCCATCCCTCCAAAATGTCGCCAGCAAAGCGTTTTCAGCAGCGCCGGATGAGGCCGCAATATGCCCATATCTTTTGCCATGTCAACATCAACTTGCGCCCGGAAAGCATTTTTTTATTGGCGCTTTGTTTGCTATGCATTTAAAGGCATAGCCACAAGCTCTTTTGCACAGGAATTTTGAATGTCCAGATCCCGGAAGAAGCCAGGCGTAGCGCGCCCCGCAAAGCCGCAAGACAAAGCACCTCATAAACGCCCTGAGGGTCGCACAGGTACGCCGCGGCGCGACCAACGAGGCCGAGATAATTTTGTATCTGAAGGCCTTAAGCCCGCCAACAAAGGAAGCTTTTTTCTGTTTGGGCGAAATTCAGTGGAAGCAGCCTTAAAGAATCCAGACAGAGAGTGCCTGCGGATAGTTGGAACAGAGAAGGCACTTGCGGATTCAAGAATTACGCGCATTCGCCGCAACATTCCAACTGACATCGTCGCAGACGTACGCACGATTGCAGCCTCCGTACCGGACGGCGTGCCACATCAGGGCATTCTCCTTGAGGTGCGCCCCTTGCCCGGCCTGCACCTGGAGGACCTGGAACCCGCAGAAGGCAAGAAAAACATTATCCTTATGCTTGATCAGGTCACCGACCCACACAATGTGGGGGCCTGCATGCGCTCAGCCGCAGCTTTCGGCGCGCGTGCGCTTATCACACAAGACAGGAACAGCCCTTCAGAGAGTGGCGTACTGGCCCGTTCAGCCGCTGGTGGGCTTGAAACGCTGCCATGGCTGCAAGTGCCCAACCTATCACATACACTCGAAAAACTTCGTGACATGGGCTACTGGCATATAGGAATGGACGGCAACACGGAGACAACTCTCAAGGACGTATCGCTTGGCGATAATATTGTTATCGTTTTAGGCTCTGAAGGCAGTGGCATCAGGCCGCTGGTCAGAAAAAACTGTGATACAATTGCTAAAATCCCAATGACGCGCGACGTTGAAAGCCTTAATGTTTCTAATGCGGCAGCTATTGCACTTTATGAATTGGGGACCTGATGAACGCCTTAAAAGAAGTCATTGAGAAGCTTGAATTACGCCCCCACCCAGAGGGGGGCTACTATAGGCGCACCTATAAAAACAAACATGGACCACACGGCCGCGGACACGCAACAGCCATCTATTATCTGCTGGAAGGCGGGAAATTTGCGCGCCGCCACAAATTGGACGCTGACGAACTTTGGTTCTGGCATGCCGGTGCGCCTCTTACTCTGGAAATATACCCGGAAGGCGACGAACAAATCGAGACTCTACTTCTTGGCCCTGATGTAACGAAGGGGGAAAGCCCGCAATTGCTTGTACCGCGCCACCATTGGCAGCGTGTGCGCTCAGAGGGAAACTGGACGCTTGTAAGCTGCTGCGTGACGCCAGGCTTTACCTTTGAGACTTTTAAAATGGAAGACACATAAAAGACAAAACGAATGAATAATAAAGAAAAGGCGGCCACTTGGAGCCACCTTTTTATGCGCTTTTAGATCAACCATCTTTACGTACGGCTGATCACCTCCACGCCTTCAAATCCCTTCAAGTCGGTTGTCCCGACAAGTTCAGGGCTGAATTCATCGGCCTCGCCGTAGGTGTGGAACAGTTCCCATCGCACACCTGCCGGGTCTTCAGACCACGCCTTCTTTGATTTGGCGTAGCAGCAACTCACATCGCCGTCCACACGCATTGGTGCACCGGCAGCCTTAAGCCGCATTCCAAGGCGTGCAAGTTCATCATCTTCATGCACTTCAACACCCAGGTGCCCAACACCTTTGTCGCCGCATGTTGTGGATATGGCAAAATTCACCGCGAGGTCCTCAGGTGCCCATTTGGCATAATCGCCCTTCACCTTCACAGGTTCAGCGCCAAACATTGCTGTATAATAGGGAATAGCCTCTTCCAGATTTTCCACACTGACATGCACATGTAACCGTTTCATTTTTATTTCTCCTTTGTCTAGTTACTGGAAACCGTTGACCCGCAACGATCCCCTATAAGGCGCCTGTCCCCTGCACAGCAGTCTTCCAAAAGGAAGGTAAAAAGATTGCGCACCGCGCCAAAATTTACACAGTAAATAATCTGCCGGGCCTCACGCTTTGAAGAAAGCAACCCTGCATTCTCCATCACAGCCAGATGCCGCGATAACGTTGAGACATTTGCCTGCAGCTTGGCAGCTATTTTACCCGCAGGCAGGCCTGCATCCCCCATACGGACCAAAAGACGAAAAGTCTCAAGGCGCGTTTCTTGCGCGAGTGCTGATAATTGATCGATAGTTTCATTATTTTTCATATTTGTACAATTATACAAATAAATTGAACTTTCAAGGCCTTTCCATATTTTTTTTGCATGCGGCCTGTTTCTGATTTTTGCGCGCTAATTTTTATCACTTTTTGCGGACAGGCTTCCCCAACTGATTTTTTTCGCCTAGGGTGTGGCCACTTGGGCTCGGGAGCGCCCAACCAGACCAATAATCAGGCGCAGGCTCTAGTAGGGGTATGCAGCCAAGCAGGGGAAAAACATGCTCGGTCATGAACCAAAAGACACAACCGGCACTGAAGATATATCTAAGTCTTTCGAAAAATCGGTAATGACTGCGATTGACGCTTTGGGTGCCACCGCTGACGAGCTTGAAGGAGCAGCTTCTGGAATGGATACTGCGTCGCGAGCCACTCACGACGGCATAGCTGCGGCATTAGACAAAGTGCATATCGCCAGCAGCAACGTGAACGCCGTTGCGGGAGCCACCGAAGAGATGTCGGCCTCTGTTGGCAGCGTAAGCGAACAGATGGGCCGCGCAGCGGAAGTCACCAGCCACGCCTTACAGGAAGCCAGCGACGCCAGCCAACTGATGGAAACCCTTACGCAGTCTGGTAAAAAAATCAGCGATGTTATCAAGCTGATCAACGACATTGCCTCGCAGACCAACCTTCTTGCACTGAATGCCACCATTGAAGCCGCACGGGCGGGCGAGGCCGGCAAAGGGTTTGCTGTCGTGGCAAGTGAAGTAAAAGCGCTTGCCACTCAAACATCGCGAGCAACAGATGAAATCTCTGCCCAGATTTCCGCGCTTCAAGCTGCTACTGATAACGCAGTTGGTGCTTTTGACAGCATCAGCAAGCGCATCAATGAAATCGATACAATCGCAACCGAAGTGTCGGGCACCGTGAATCAACAAGCGGCAGCCACGGAAGAAATCAGCCACAGCGCCGCGCAAGCCGCGGAGGGTACAGCCGGTGTGATCAACGACTTTTCTACGATGTCAGATGCTACCAGCAAAACTGCAAGCGCCTCTAATCTGGTGATAGAAAAGATCGACAGCCTGCAAAGCCAGGGCTTAGCCCTAAGAAACAACGTGCAGGATTTTGTAACCCAACTGAAAAAAGAATAATCCCAGCAGCGCTGCTATTTGCTGTTACACCAAGCAAAATGCCAGATCGGTAATCCCGATCTGGCATTCATCTTTGCGCAACCCACCAATCTATCCGAAACCTTGGGAGAGTTGGATAGAAGGCCTAGATTGCGCGCTTCCGCATTTCGATCGTAGCGTAAACAAAACCACCTGCGATCGCCAGCCCGGCCCAGAAGTGCAAGCTGCCAAGTGAATAGGTCAGCGCATCCCACTGCGGGCCACCCATCAGGGCTTCTAGTACTTCCCGTGGACCATTTGGCTCACGCTGACCGCCATAGTGACGGAAAGCACCTTCCATCCAGCCACCCATATGAATCCCGACCCACTGGCCGATACGATGCGTCTCAAAGAAGATAGCTTCGACGGCAATAAGGATGGCCGGTGCCAGAACCGCCCAAAGGAAGGGCATACGGCTTGCGTACACCGATACCAGTGACACCCATGCAAACAATGGCAGTGCCCACAATGCATGCACATAATACATGCTGATACCCGCGAACCATGTTTTTATCATTAACCCCAAAGGCCACATTTCAAGCATCGGGCCACCTTGGAACAGCACCACAATACTTAACAAAAGAGCAATCACCAGTTGGGAAGCAATAACAACTGCCAGGAAAATAAGCGGTGCGATGATGATTGGTACGAATAGCTTGGCAAGCACTTCCTGCCAGTCAGCCGTAGGCATGGACTTCCAAAAAAGGATCGAGCGGTCCCGACGCTCTTCATAAAGCGACCCGAGAAGCGAAAAGAAAACCACGAAGGGGAAAGCCACCCACGGCAAGGCAGTCATAAACCAATAGCCGATGGTAATTCCGGCGGGCATGTCATTGCCTTCTTTCTCCACACCCAGCGCGATGGCATCGCCAAGGTTTCCAATGCCTTCACGTTCCATGCCGTCAAAATGAATGGCATTACCAAAACCGATAGAGGAGAGGAACAACAGAACGATTGTTACAGCCGCCAGGATAATTGGCACCCGAATATAACCATTTTTACCGTCGAGGATTTCCCTCATCACAAGGGCTTTAAAGATATTCATTGCCCATCTCCCGTCATCGTCGCCACGAAGATATCAGCAAGACCCAGGCGGCGCGTTTCGCCCAATGTGGCCAGCTTATCGCGGTCAATATTTTTATATACGCACGTTGCTTTTCCGAAAGTAGAACTCTGGCTGATCGGCTTCAGTGCCAATGCTTCTTTTTCTTTGCCTTTATCAACCATAACTTCGATGAACTGCTGTGTAAGCCCGTCCATCTCGGCCTCCAGAACAATGTTACCGTCTTTGATAAACATCACATCAGTGAGAATATGTTCGACTTCTTCAACCTGATGGGTAGTGATAATAACCGTCCGGTCTTCGTCGAAATACTCTTCCAACAGGCTTTGGTAAAATTTCTTTCGGAAAAGAATATCCAGGCCAAGCGTTGGTTCATCCAAAACCAAAAGCTTTGCCTCTATCGACATAACCACAGCCAAATGCAATTGCACCGTCATGCCTTTCGACAGCGCGCGCACCTTGCGTTCAAGCGGCACATTCGTCCGGTTAAGAAAGTCCATTGCTTTTTCGCGGTCAAATTTGGGATGCACGGCCTCGACATAATCAAGAACCTCCACAACCTTCATCCACTTGGGCAAAGTTGCCACATCCGAAATGAAACACACATCCTTCATCAAAGCATCGCGCTCTTTTGAAGGGTTATACCCAAGCACACTCAGATTGCCTTCATACGAAGACAGGCCAAGAATAGCATTCAGCATTGTAGTTTTACCTGCACCATTTGCGCCGATCACACCTACAATGCGGCCAAGTGGAAGGGAAAAATTCACATGATTCAGTGCAGTGAAATCTCCAAAATTTTTAGCGAGCCCTTGGGCTTCAACAACTGTCTCTGTCATCGCCCTGCTCCTAATTTGCGAGGCCGCTTTTCAGCAGCTCATCTACATCAAGCCCCAGGCGGCGGATAGTCTCCAGCACGCGCGGCCACTCTTCTTCAATAAAACGAGCCCGCTCAGCTTCCACAAGCTTATCGCGAGCGCCCTCAATCACGAACATTCCCAGTCCGCGACGTTTTTCAACTAGACCATCCATAACCAGCTCCTGATAGGCTTTTGATGCAGTAATCGGATTAATTTGCATATCCACGGCGACATTGCGTACAGAAGGGAGCGCCTCGCCCTCAGCGAGCGCCCCTTCCATAATGGCCGTTACTACCTTGTCCTTCAGTTGCCGGTAAATTGGCTGATCGTCCGTCCAATCCGGCGTCATGGTTCCTCCCTCCCCTTACGCTACAAAAGCGAATAGGCTGTTATTATTAGCCACACGCCCACAAAGGACATGATCCTGATGGCGTGCGACCCGACGGCTGCGCCGGATTGACCGTTTAGAAGTTTGATAAGTGCGGGTTGTCATTTTTATTATCTCCTCGCTATCCCTCTTGCTGGAGGGTCCCTGTTTGCCAGGGTTATTGTTGTTGCTGTCGTTGTCGTGTAAGTCGTTTTTTAATTGGTCTTTTGTTTCATTAGTGGGGGAAGCCGTTTACAGGCTCCCCCGGATAGTTCTTCAGTAGTTCCTCGCTGCGCGGCCCATTTTGGGCTCTGTTATTAAGTCATTGCTGTCAGTACCCGGGCCGAAGTTTTTATTCTGTTCCCGTACACCAACTTTTCCTCGCATAACCCTGGGCCTTCTGGCCTCTATTGGTTGCCCCTTTTGTCACTGCCCTCTTGTTGGGGCTTTGCTCTGTTTGGGCGTTTTATCGTGTCGGTGTATTAGTTATGTAGTACACCTAGTCAAAAAGTGCAAGCAATAATTTTTCAAAAAAGAAAAATCAACCATAACTAACTGATATTATTATGTTTTATTCAACAAAACTTTTAATCACTGTGAAACAGAGGTGTTATACTCATATTAAAAATCCCGGTATTATGCGGTATTATGTAGCAAGCACACCTAAACAAGATTCGCCTTCAAACCTATAATCACCCGGTATCAAGGAGGCGAATATGGGCATATCCCCAGTAATCAGTGGCTTGTTAAAAAAGCATATAGAGCTGCAAGGTAGCCTTCACGCTCTGTGAAGGTCACAGCCAGTTCTCGAGGTGACAGCTCTGGCTCATCCAGAGCAAGTTGGACATAGGCTTTGACGAACGCCGAATATCGACCAATTAGAACCAGAGTTCATCCCCCATTATCAGTGGCTGCAAACCAGCTTTCGCGGCTTGGAGGATGCGCAGATAGCAAAACAGGTGCTCTCCACTTTTCAAAGCAAGTCCACTTTGGGAAAATCTAGAAATTGGATTGATGCGGCAAGCCAGATAAATCGGCCAAACGTTTTGATAATCCTAGGTTTTCAAAGGCGGCATGCTCACTGTACCCCTTGCTCCTAATTGATCTCTATCAAGGTAATGAAGTCTAGGAATGGGATAATGAAAAGCAGAAAAGGCATATGCTGGGCGATATTGCCAACTGGTTCTTTTCTTCAGTTAAAATGCTGTGGCTGCCCGGCGGCAAGGCCTTGGGAAACTGAATACCGCGACTAGGCTGTTTTAGGCTCTGGATTAGAACCAGCATAAACAGGCTTAATCCGGCATCACAGGGTTCGAACAACAAATGTGGAGGGCACGCCGTGGACCAGAAAATGAGAATTAATCTCTGGTATGTGCTGTTGGCTGTTTTCGGCATATTGATTCTACGTGACGCGATTTCTCAGGAATCCTATGTGGAAATCATTCCTTACAGCGAATTTGAGCAATATCTTGAAGACGGCCGACTAAGCGAGGTGGTGATTACTTCCCAACATTTGCGGGGCACACTGAATGACGCGTCGGGTACTCGGCCCGAGCAAGTTATTGCCGCCCGTGTTGAGCCTGACCTTGCCGAACGTCTTGAGCAGTTCGGTGTGCCCTACACTGCAGTTATCGAAAACACCTTCTGGCGGGATTTGATGTCCTGGTTTTTACCAACGTTGCTTTTCATTGTGGTCTGGCTGTTTTTGATCCGGCGCATTGCAGAAAAACAGGGGCTCGGCGACGGCGCTTTGTCCATCGGCAAAAGCAAAGCCAAAGTGTATGCAGAAACCGACACCAAGGTTACTTTCGATGATGTTGCCGGGGTTGATGAAGCCAAAGCCGAATTGGAAGAAATCGTTGCCTTTCTGAAAGAACCGCAGGCATACGGCAGGCTGGGTGCGCGCATGCCAAAAGGCATCTTGCTGGTGGGGCCGCCCGGAACAGGAAAAACTTTATTTGCGCGGGCAGTTGCCGGTGAAGCGAGTGTGCCTTTCTTTTCCATCAGCGGATCAGAGTTTGTTGAACTGTTTGTGGGTGTTGGGGCAGCAAGAGTGCGCGACCTGTTCGAACAGGCCCGCCGGCAGGCTCCGGCGATTATTTTTATCGATGAGCTGGATGCACTTGGCCGTGCGCGAGGTGCTTACCCAGGCATGGGTGGGCACGATGAAAAAGAGCAGACACTTAACCAGCTTTTATCAGAACTGGACGGATTTGACCCCCGCAATGGCTTGGTGTTGCTTGCCGCGACCAACCGCCCTGAAATTCTTGACCCTGCGCTATTGCGTGCAGGCCGTTTCGACCGTCAGGTCCTTGTGGATCGCCCTGATAAGGCCGGGCGCATTGCTATCCTGAAAGTACATGCAAAAAAAGCAAAAATCACCGATGACTTGGACTTGGAACAGATAGCGGCATTGACACCAGGTTTCAGCGGTGCCGATATCGAAAACCTGGTGAACGAGGCGGCGCTGCTTGCGACACGGCGCGATGCGGACGCTGTTACACTGGAAGATTTCAATCAGGCCATAGAAAGGATTGTTGCGGGCCTTGAGAAGAAGAACCGACTTCTGAACCCCAAAGAGCGGAAAGTTGTCGCTTTTCACGAGATGGGACACGCGCTTGTTGCCATGTCGCTGCCCGGGTCTGATGTTGTGCATAAGGTTTCCATTATTCCACGGGGCATAGGTGCTTTAGGCTATACGATCCAGCGTCCAACAGAGGACAGGTTCCTGATGAGCCGTGCCGAACTTGAGAATAAAATGGCTGTACTGCTTGGTGGCAGAGCTGCAGAAGCCCTTGTATTTGAAGAACTATCTACCGGCGCTGCCGATGATCTTGCCAAGGCTACGGATATAGCCCGGAGTATGGTCACAAGGTTTGGTATGGTGGAAGCGCTGGGCCAGATGGCATATGAGGACGAACCACAGCAGTTTTTAGGTTCCATTCCGGGACGCTTTGAGCGCCGTTACAGTGAGCAAACTGCTCATTTGATAGATCGTGCGGTCCGCGAACTGATAGACCAAGCGTTCGAGAACGCGACCAAGATACTCAAGAAAAAGCGTGTATTACTCGATAAAACGGCTGCTGACTTGCTGGAAAAGGAAACCCTGAGCAAGGAAGACCTAAGCAATTACCTTCCAACCGGGTCAAACACCGGAGTTGGGCAGCAATAACCAGCCACGGCCAAAGGCCAGGATAACACTATGGCCTTCAACAACCACCGAGAAAGCTTTCTGTAAGGCTGAGATCAGGCTTGTGCAAAGCATGAAGAAAACCATGCCAAGATTGGTGATTGTGCCTAAAGCCAGGTTTGTCAAATTCAGGAACATATCGGAGCGACGCTCCATACCGGCAGACATTCTTAACCACGCCGGGACTGCCTGAGGCTCCAACTTCTGAGTAAAAGGAGCCATTATGAGCAAGAGCAATCCCAGTGAGGAATTCTCCAATAACAGAGCCGGGCATCTAACCTTTTTGCATCTTTGTTTTGCAGTTTTTGCACCTCGGCAAGGGTACTCTCACATACTAAGGGGGGTATGAACCATTCCTGTGGCCAATTGGTCGTCACGCGCCGCCCGTCGCTCACCCGGCGATTGATACGGATCAAGTCAGAATTTAGATTGGCGTGCAAAGTCATGATGGGTCGAAAGGGTGCGGAGGAAAGAGGCTATGCTGAAACTGAAGCGGGTGGCCATTGATACATACGGTGACAACGTTGCATTTCTTGCACGGCATTGCAGTGAATATCGACCAGAAGAATATCAGGCTTTCAAGAAAATTGACGTCGTTAATGATGGCCGCAAGTTATTGGCTTCACTATTAATAGCTGACGATGAAGCCATAGTGCGCCCCGACGAGCTGGGCTTGTCGGAACAGGCATTCGAGCGGCTGGGACTCCCGGAGGGTACGCCGGTTGCGCTTGTGCCAAGTGAACCGGCTCGCAGCCTAGATCATTTACGAAAAAAAATTCACGGGCACACGCTGGACGCAAATCAAATTGATGAAATTATTTCTGATATAGCCGCGCATAAATATTCGGAAATGGAGATCGCGGCTTTCCTTGTTTCATCCGCAGGATTCATGACCACAGCAGAGATGCTGGCCCTTACCAAGTCTATGGCGCAGGTTGGAAATCAGCTCACTTGGTCGGCACAGGTTGTTGTCGATAAACATTGTATTGGCGGTATTCCCGGCAACCGCACATCCATGATTGTTGTTCCAATCATTGCGGCCCACGGACTGACCATCCCTAAAACATCTTCGCGAGCAATCACATCTCCAGCCGGAACCTCGGATACGATGGAGGTCTTGGCACGCGTGGATCTGTCAATGCGCGAAATGAAACAGGTTGTCGAGGAATGCAACGGCTGCCTTGTTTGGGGTGGTCACGTGAATCTATCGCCTGCCGATGATGTACTGATCTCCGTTGAGCGGCCACTTGGAATTGACACGCGGGAGCAGATGGTTGCCTCGATCATGTCCAAGAAAATCTCTGCGGGGTCAAATTACCTTTTGATTGATATTCCGATTGGTCCAACCGCCAAGGTCCGTAGCCACGGTGATGCCATGCGATTACGGAAATTGTTTGAATATGTGGGCCGGGAGGTAGGGTTGCATGTTGAAGTTATCATAACCGATGGCAGTCAGCCGGTTGGGCGCGGTATCGGGCCGGTGCTGGAGGCGCGCGACGTGATGGCGGTTCTGCACGGTCAGCCAGATGCGCCGTCTGATTTGCGTGAGAAATCTTTGCAGATCGCCGGAGCTGTACTCGAAGCCGACCCCGCACTCAAAGGCGGGTCGGGATATGCGCGCGCCAAGCACCTGCTGGAATCAGGGGAGGCACTACAGTGCATGGAGCGCATCATCGAAGCGCAGGGGCCACAAACCCAGTCCTATCACATGGGGGAATTGACCTACGATGTGAAAGCCGTGATGGATGGCACCGTAACGTCGATAGATTGCTACCGTATCAACCGTATCGCCCGATTGGCCGGCGCGCCGATGGACAAAGGTGCTGGCATTGATCTTTTTAAAAAAGTAGGCGAGCAGGTAAAGGCCGGGGATACACTTTACCGAATTCATGCCTGCTTTGAATCCGATTTTAAATTTACCAAAGCCTTCGCTGACGAGGAAGCTGGGTATGTCATTAAAGGGTAACGATGAACCGTTGTAAGCTGCGCATATCCGGGCTGTGAAAAGCAGGATCATGAAAAGCCGGAACAGCTACTGGCAGAAACACTAGGAAGGGAATTGTGATATGGCGGTGACGATCAAATTCTGCGGAGCTGCCGGCATGGTCACTGGCTCCTGTTACTGGGTATCTACGGATAGTTGCCAGTTTTTGGTAGATTGTGGCATGTTCCAGGGATCAAAAACGGTCAAGGAATTAAATTACGGGGCTTTTCCTTTTGATCCGGCGCATATTGATTTTGTGTTCCTAACCCACGCACATACCGATCATGCCGGGTTGCTGCCAAAGCTTGTTAAACAGGGCTTTCGAGGTAACATTTACACCACCGCGGGAACGCGTGACCTGCTGGCTTATATGCTGCCGGACAGCGCCTATATTCAGGACATCGAAGTAGCGCGGTTGAATTATCGGAATCGCCAGCGGGGGCGACCTACGGTTGAACCAATTTATAGCTTGTCGGATGCGGAAAAATGCCTGAGCCAAATTCGAACAGCCGAATATGAAAACTGGGTTGAGGTTGATGGCTGCCGCGCACGTTTTTGGAATGCGGGCCATATATTAGGCTCGGCCTCGGTTGAGTTGGAACTGGCCGACGGTGAGCCGGACAAAAAGCCGATGAGGTTGCTCTTTTCTGGGGATGTGGGTCCCGACCATAAAGCGTTTCACCCCGACCCTACGGCTCCGCAATCCCTTGATTTTCTGTTTTGCGAGTCCACTTACGGGGACCGGCAGCGAAGCGACAGCGCGCCCGCAGCTCGGCGTGCCGCGCTTGCCCGCGAGATCAATGATGCACTGAAAGCGGGTGGTGCGCTTGTTATCCCTGCTTTCGCTGTCGAACGAACACAAGAATTGTTACTTGACCTTTCCCACCTGTTGGCACGCGGCGATATACCGCGTGTTCCTGTGTTCGTAGATTCGCCCCTGGCAATTAAAGTAACATCAGTTTTTGCCAAACATGCGGGGGCACTTGAAGATACAGGGGCGTTGGAAGCTCCCTTTGCACATTCAAGCTTTCACTTTACCGAGACACCGGATGAAAGCAGGGCAATTGCCCGATTTTCAAGCGGCGTGATTATCCTTGCGGCTTCCGGCATGTGCGATGCAGGGCGCATTCGCCACCACCTGAAGAACCACCTGTGGCAGGCCAAGTCGACTATTTTACTTGTTGGCTACCAGGCTGAGGGCACGCTCGGGCGTCTGTTGGAACAGCGGAAAAAAAGGGTCAAAATCCAGGGTGATGAAATACAGGTGCGTGCGTGCGTGCGCACGTTGGATTGTTATTCGGGGCATGCGGACAAAGACAGCCTTCTAGAATGGTTGCGCGAGCGAAGGCCCGTTTCCGGGGCCGTTTTCCTGACCCACGGTGGACAGGGCGCACTGGCCGCGCTGAGGGAGGCGGCGATTGCTGACGGGCTTCCGGATAGTGATGTTATTGTGCCGCAACTGGACGAAGAATACGAACTATGCACCATGAACAGCAAAGTTAGGCACAAAAAAGCTGCGCAGCGGATCGACCCAAACCTTGTAGACCAACCAGACTGGCACAACGAACTGGCGCAATTGACACTTGATCTGCAGATGCGGCTTAACACAGCGACCAATGATAAGGACCGTGCAGTCTTGTTGCGACAACTGGATCAGGTACTCAAACAAAAATAGGCCTTTATTTGCCCCAGGCACTGATATAGACGAGCCAATATACAAGGGCTACCAAAACGCCGCCGCCCACTATGTTACCCGCGGTTACTACAAGCAGGTTTTCAAGGAATGCACCTATTTGCATTTCGATCGCGCCTGACATCATTGCCGCAGGAATGACATACATATTTGCCACCGAATGTTCGAAGCCAAGCGCCACAAAAGCAGAGATCGGCAGCATAATAGCAATGATCTTATCAACCACACTATGGGCGGCATAACAAAGCCATACCGCCAGACAAACAAGGACATTGCAGAGAATACCGCGGAAAAAAGCCTGCTCTAGCGGTAAATTGAGCTTTGAGGTTGCTACTGCGACCGCAGTTTCCCCTACAGCGCCGTCTGCAATATCAAAGGTGCCGGATAATAATATAAGACCTGCTGTGGCAAGGGCACCAATGAAATTGCCGATATAAACCAGGCCCCAGTTCCTGAGTAGCCGCCGCGTGCTGAGTTTACGGTCTGCCCAAGCCATCACAATCAAATTGTTGCCGGTGAATAATTCGGCACCGCCGACAATCACAAGAACAAGCCCAAGGGAAAAAGCAGCGCCACCTAACAACCGACTAGGGCCAAAGCCCAGGTTGCTTTGGGTTAACACCAGTGTATAAAAGAGCGCGCCGAATGAAATAAAGGCACCAGCAAGTATGGCTAATACCATTGTTTTGCCAGTCGGCATGTTTGCCTTTTCTATACTGGCCTGCTCGGTTCGAGCAGCGATTTCAGTTGGCGATAAAGCGTCAAACTTTTGTAGCATGGCAGGCTCCTGATCCCGTTCGCAGAATCGAAATGTGCCACAAAGTGCGAAGTTGGTCCATGAACCGCGGCCAGGATCAATAGCCGTGCATCATTCCGCGTCTCGGCGCATGAAGAGTGTTCCAGTGTGCAGCCATGGTCACAAGAGGGTATTATCAATCATTTGAGCCAGATGACGATAACAACGAACTGCAACATAGCCTTTGGCACAGTGAAACAATCCGCCCTTTTTCCCACGCCGCACGTTAAAAGTTGTTTCGCACAAGAAAAGAGGCCGCCAGAGTTTTAACACCCTACCCCGGCGGCTGAAAAGTTGGGAAAGCAATTAATTATAGGGCTTCAGGCGAGCATCTTCGCTGTCACAAGCGCCCGGTCCTGACAGGCAATCGTATCCGAAATATCGTCAAGCATAAGGGCAGTTCGATGCTCAAGGTCGGCAAAAGATACAGCAAGGCGCTCACGCTCCCTGATCAACTCTTTCACCTCTTTTTGAACATCACGCACCATGCCCAACACTCCGCACACGTTTCTGCCTACTCCAATTGAGTTTGGCAGTACCCATAAAACGACACTAAGCGTAAAGTACCCCCACCATTTATTGAGAATTAATAACGGTAGCTTAATTCAATCCCAAAAGTACGTGGGCGTAGCGGCGTATATTGGTTAGTGGTACTGAAAAAATCAAACTCAGCAAGCGCGAGAGGATTGCCAAAGGCAAAAATGTTCGATTTTGAAGCCAGAAGATTGTTCGCATAAGCCGTAAATTGCCAGTGCTGGCCTGCCACCGCGAAACGGAGGTTCGCTAAATGATAGGGGTCGTTACGGGGGGTAATGACCTTATCGAACAATAAATCCGCGCCGGATGTATAGGCATAATCGGCACTTATCATACCTTCCAGGCTGGCGCTGACTGAAAAGTCATAGCGCGCCGAGGCACCAACGGAATATTTAGGTGCCCCCGGTAACGGATCCCCTATTTCCGCGAAAAAATTCGCTTCTGTTTTTGTGAGCTTAGACTCGCTCAGCGAGGCATTCGCTTGTAATTCAAGGTCAGGCGCAGGCCGCACGCGCAGATCAATCTCGGCACCATAAATACGCGCATCGCCAACGTTACCAACATCCGGCAGCCCTTCGTAAAACTGATGGGATTGGATCTTGCGCCAGTTGGCAAGAAAACCAGACAGGTTTGCGGTCAAGCGGTTGCCGAAAAGAGTTGCTTTGACCCCAAGCTCATAGTTTGTGAGCTCATCAGATTCGAAGTTATCGAGCGTATCGTCAAAGAGAATATCTTCGTCGATCTGAATTTCCCCATCAACAATAACTAACGGCGACACCCCCGCGAGATTGATACCGCCAACCCGGTATCCTTCTGAAACCTGACCATACAAAAGCAGATTATTGTTAGCCTGGTAAGAAAGAACCAATTTGGGTGTCCAGCCACTTTTTTCCTGCGCACCAGTGGCATCACTGTCAACCGCCAAACCAAGGTCGACAACCGCCGAACGCGCATTGCCATCATAACGGAACCAGCGAAGCCCGCCAGTGAGAGAAAGCTTTTCATTGAAGAAAAAGGTCAGCTCCCCGAAAAAAGCAACTTCCTCGATATCATCATCCAAAAGCTCGCTGTAAACCACGTCGGTAGGCTCAACCATATCCGAGAAAAATTCCACGCCCGGCACACTGAGTTCAGAAAGCGATTGCTCTGTCCTGTTCGACAGGAACGTACCAACCAGCCACTCAAGCCGCCCTCCAGGTGCCGAAGTGACATGGGTTTCGTTGGTAACGGTGGTGATATTCCGTGTGGTTTTAAAGGGGCTTGGAAAATTTTCATCAAACCCTACCAGCCATTCAATCGCGCGCGTACCATCAAGCGTTTGCGCGATCTCGCGCTTTGCCCAGGAGGTGGTCGACATCACCTCACCCCAGGCATAATCGGCCTGCAGGGTCCCATAAACTTGAAAAAACCGATCGTCTCTGGGCTCTGGCAAGAAGTTGTCTCGGATAAGCTGCAGCCGGTCACCATTATAATATTGGCTGTCGGCACTTTCATGCTTTTGCAAATTAGCCCCCACAGTTAAAAGCCAGGCATCATCTATCTTCAGGGAAAAAGATGCCCTACCGCCCCAGGTGTCTGTGCCATTAATGTTTTCACGGTCAAGCCGTTCGTCATCAATGTAACCTCCACGTCCGTCATAATAGCCCACAACCCGCAGTCCGAGCGTGTTTTCGATCAGCGGAATATTGAGCACACCGGAGATTTCCTTCGATGCCTCACCACCTTGCGTGATGGCATATCCCACAGATGCATACAGCTCATATTCCTGGCTTGACGGCTTGCGGGTTACAACCCGGTACAGGCCACCAATCGCGCCCGAGCCATACAAGGTGCCCTGTGGCCCCCGCAAAACCTCAATGCTCTCTACATCATACAGGCGCAGGCTTGGGTCCGGTGCATTATAAGTAACACGCGTATTGTCAAAATATGTACTCACCAGCGACTGCGCGCGCCCTGTAAAGGCACCATCCGACATGCCGCGGATAATGATTTTATTCTGGCCCTCCCCGCGGTTGGTCGCATAGATATTCGACATCCGGTGAATAACATCTCCTGTTGTCAACGCCCGCAAATGCTCGCGTTCAAAACCTGTTATCGCTGTGATCGAATAAGGAAGTTTCTGCACCGCGTCCATACGCCGTGTCGTTGTCACCATGATTTCTTCAATAGGGTTATATCGGGCCTGGACTTCCGTGACTTTTTTTGATTCAGGCAGGCGTGGCACCGGCGCTTTAAATACGCGAACAGATTTGTTTGAAATAATTTCAAACGCGTAACCCGTATCACGCAGCAATCGCGTTAACCCTTCTTCCAGCGAATAGTGCCCCTTGAGGGTACGCGCTTTACCGTCACGGTATGAAAGATGGGGCCGCGCAATTGAAATCCCGGCCTGTTTGGCAAAATTATTCAGCGCTTTGGCAATTGACGCGCGCTTCACGGCAAAATCAAAAGCTTCCGCATCGGCGAAAGCGGCAGAAGTGGTTGCAGCAAAGGCCGCACAAAGAGCAGCTAAGCAGGGGACAACGCGGAGCATAGCTAAACCGTCAATCCTTAGATTTTGCGCTTCAATATAATCGCTTTATCGGTCTTCACGGCTTCAATCGGCAAAACACCAACCAGCAGTTCGAGCACCGCATTCTGATCTTCTGTGCTGAGAATACCAGAAAAAGTCAGTGCCGTAATATCGCCTTCAAGTTTTATCGGCAACGCAAAATAACGGTTAAGGTCCGCAACAACATCATCCAGGCTAGCTGCTTCATATTCCAGATAACCTTCATGCCAGGCAATAACAGCGCCAGCATCCACATCCCGCACTTCCATGTCAGCAGCGCCTTCTTTGTGCAGCAATTGTTTGCCTGCAGTCAGTCGTTCGGCGGCATCGGGCTCAGATCGCGGCGCGACATCAACAATGCCTTCCGAAACCGTCACAGAAACATTGCCGCTATGACGCAGGACATTAAACACAGTTCCCACAACACGCACACGCCGATCACCCAACGCTACAGTGAAGGGGCGTTCTTTGTCTGCCGCCACTTTGAATAAGGCTTCACCATACTCAAGTGTCGTACGGCGGCCATCTTCAGCAAGCGTCACTTCGAGTTTGCTGTTGATATTCAAATGAACACTGGACCCATCTGCCAGCGTAATCACGCGTGTATTTTCGACCGTCTGGTAATATTCGGTCGCGGGATCTGCGGTCAATAAACCACCAACATTCACGGCAACAAGCCAAACAGCCGCTGCGGCTGCAGCAATACCCGCCCAAACCTGGGGACGGGTAAATCGGGCGCGTGCGTCAACCACGTTTGATACATCAGATTCACTGCCGGCCGCTAATGGCGTGCTTTCAGCCGCCTTAGCCTGCGGCAGCGCTGAGTTCAGGATGCCTTCTGGCTGGTCAAGCGCAATGGCAAGGTCTTCAATGCGATCATAGGCGCACTTGTTCTGCTCATGGCTCCCGAGCCAAACGGTAAAAGCGACCCAATCGGCTTCAAGTGCCGCCTCATCCAGAAGGCGCGCATGCCAATCAGCCGCTTGCGCGAGCCGTGCATCATCTATGTCACTTATATTCTGGGTCATATATATTTCGGCATTTCATGCCAGCCAAACTTCACTTACAAAAAGTTTGCACCTTTGCGATCTTCCGCCTTTTATAAAAGCTATCAAACCTATAACGACAGGGATATCCACTTACCCCCAGCCATTTTGCTGCGCGCCCGCCTCGGCTGACGCTACCTAATCCATATCCTTCAAATGTTGCACTAAAAACTTCAGGGCTTTCGACATATGTTTTTCAATGGTTTTTTTTGTGACCCCCATTTTTTCAGCTACTTCGCGGTAGCTAAGGCCTTCAAATTTATGGGCGATAAAGACGCGCCTGCACTGAGGTGGCAGATCATCAAGCGCTTTTACAATTGCCATCAGCTTGCGCTTGGCATCCAATGCGGTATCCGCGTCAGGTGCATCCGCAACCATCTCAGCGCCAAGCTTGTGGCTGCTGGTATCGCTCCAGTCCTGATCACGTGCCTTACGCCGCATCGCTGCTTTTCGGTGATCTAGTGCCAGATTGTTAGCCGTACGGTAGAGAAAGGCACCGACATTCTCGATCGGCGCACGCACTGTTGCGCGCTCCAGCTTGAGATACATTTCCTGAAGAATATCCTCAGCCACCGTATCGTCGCGGAAGCGTCCCACCAAAAAGCGCTTCAGTTCGGGCCTCCGGGCAATGTACGCCTCTAATACCGCCGATTTTGCCGCGTTATCCACCCAATATGGCCCCAAACTTCTCCCTGGCACCCACGTATGCTCTGAGTGCTTACATGAACATTTCAAAACTACGCACCGGACGCAATAGGCAATAACAGGAAATTTCTCGGATCAAAATAATTATGAGAATGGATGCGCTGACACGGCATTCTGGTTCGGGGACCTCGAACCCGGTGTCAGGGCGGCGTAATAGCCCGGAATAGACCCTCTCAGAACCCGTGATTGTGATGTCCACAGAGTGACACCATCACTGAAATTACTGGGCTCTTTATCAATACGCGCGGCGGTAACAGCATCGCCTCTGAAGCGCTTGCCGCCAATATCATTCCCGGCATGAGCATAAGGCTGTAACCAAGTTAACAAAAGCATCCATCTTATAGACCCGCCCCATGCTTTCACCCGCCGTATGGCGAGCGGGTGAAAAACTTCTTTTTGTGCGATTGACACCCAACACTTTACCCATGTTCGCGATACCTGTACAACTGTACAAGCCCCGCCAAATCAAACCCATCACAGCCGCGAGGAAAGGTGTTTCGTGAACAACTTTAAGATCAGCACGGAAACCAACGACAAGCGCCAGCTTTTTATCGATGCCACCATCTGTGCGCTCGCAGAACACGGTTATAAAGGCACAACAGTGCGAAAGATTGCCAAGATCGCCGGTGTCGCCCCTGGTCTCCTGACCCATTATTTCAGTGGCAAAGAAGTATTGATCGCGGAAAGCTACCAATATTTGGCAAAAAAGTTCCTTGATCGTTTTGATGCCCGCATTGCCGGCATGGAAGATAAACCGCTTCAAGCGCTCAAGACATTCATCGACACAACCTTTGAACCCGATAATCTGGATCCGAAGCTTCTGAAAGTCTGGCTTTCTTTCTGGTCGCTCACGCTGGCTGAGCCGGAACTGCGACATATCCACAGAGAGAGCTATCACCGCTACGTGGCGGCGCTGGAGGCAATGCTGCAAGAGGCCTATAAAAAACGCGGCACACCGCAAAGCAACGCGCTTATCCACGCACAAGCAATTGGCATCAATGCCCTTCTGGACGGCTTGTGGTTAGAATGGTGCCTTGACCCAGAAACCTTTTCGCCCAAAGAAGGCATTGAAATCATTTATGATTTCACCGAGAGAACAACAGGCTTCAACCTTCAAAGCCAATAGCTTGCGCTCACCTAATGGTCGCGAAGGATTTCCTTGGCTGCATTATGGCCAGGGGCACCCGTGACCCCGCCGCCTGGATGCGTGCCCGAACCACACATATAAAGCCCCTTGATTGGTGCCCTGTAATCTCCGTGCCCCAGTATTGGCCGCGCACTGAACATTTGATCAAGGCTTAAGTGGCCATGCATGATATCGCCGCGCGTGAGCCCAAACTTGCGCTCCAAGTCCAGAGGGCTCAGCACCTGACGGCCAAGCACGCTTGCCTTAAAGCCCGGCGCATATTTATCAACCTGCTCGATGATCTGTTCTGCTGCTGTGTCCCGGTGCTTGTCCCAGTCAACGTCTGCGTCAAACTGCTGACAAAAGAGGCTCGCCACATGCTGCCCCGCAGGCGCAAGACTGTCATCAAGCGTTGATGGGATCAGCATTTCGATTATCGGCTCCCTGGACCATCCATGCTCTTTGGCATCGCGGTAGGATTTGTCGATATAGGCCATTGTCGGTGCAAGTACGATACCACCAGTAAGGTGGTCTTCCGTCGCCCTATCCTGATTTTCAAGGCAGGTAAATTTGGGCAGTTCGCTTAAGGCCACATTCATGCGGAAAGTCCCCGAACCGTTTTTATAGTGCTTCATGCGACGGCCAAAATCTTCGGGCAGGTCGGCCGCATCGACCATTTTGTTATATAAGAGGCTCGGGTTCACGTTCGCCGCCACAATGCGCGCTTTGATCTGCTCACCGTTCTCCAGCTCCACGCCCACAACTTGACCGTCCTCCACCAATAGCTTTGCCACGGCTTTATCGGTTTCAATTTCAACACCTTTGGTGTCCGCTGAGCGGGCCATCGCTTGCGTAATAGCTCCCATGCCGCCGACAGCGTGCCCCCACACACCTTTTTTGCCGTTCACTTCCCCGAAGGCATGGTGCATCAATACATACGCCGTACCGGGCGTTTGGCTGTCGGCATAATTGCCAACAACGCCGTCGAAGGCAAAGGCGCCTTTCACATAGTCATTTTCAAAATACATACCGAGGAAATCGGCAACGCTTTTGGTGAAGATATCCATCACAATGCGTTCATCTTCGATCGACAACTTCCTGAGCCGATTGGCAAAGCCCGCCGCTTTGATCAGATCGCGGATACCACCGCCGACATTCGGTGGGGTCTCCAGAAGAAAACTGCGGATCAGGTCTGCCACCATCTCGATATCACGGTCGTACCGATCCAGAGCGCCTGCGTCTTTTTCTGAGTAGCGCGCTACTTCATTCTTAAAAGCCTGGCTGCCAACAGGAAAGCTGATAAAATCACCGTCATCATTTGGCCAAAAATTGTTCACTTTACGCTCTAATATCTTAAGGCCGTGTTTGTGCAGCTCAAGGTCCTTGATCACTTTTGGATTCAACAGGCTGACCGTGTAAGAAGCCACAGAGTTCCTGAAACCCGGATGGAACTCTTCGGTGACTGCTGCACCGCCCACCACTGCTCGCCGTTCAAGTACACGCACTTTCAGGCCTGCCGCTGCAAGATAGTTCGCGCATACAAGGCCGTTATGACCGCCACCGATAATGATTGCATCCAAAGTCATGGCAGGCTCCGCTTCCTGTTTGAATTTCCGTTTTCAAATTGACAGGTGAAGGTTATTGTACAACTGTACAATGAAGTCAATCGTCATGCTCTTTAGACATGCTCTTTAGAAAGGACTAGGGCCAGTATGGCACATAGACATTCGCATAAATCACTGGAAAAATTGTTGGCGGATTATCGCCCCGGATACTCGCTTGAACAGGATTTCTACAAAAGCCCTGATGTATATGCCGCTGAACTTGAGCATATATTTCTGCAGCACTGGATTTTTGCGGGGCACACCAGCCAGATCCCTAATGCTGGTGACTATTTCCTGTTTGAATTTGCGAACGAATCCGTAATTGTGGTGCGCACCAAAGACGGCGACATCAAATCCCATATGAATGTGTGCCGCCACCGAGGTTCCCGCATTTGCCTGGAGAAACAAGGCAACAAAAAAGCGCTGGTTTGTCCATACCACGCCTGGACCTACGAGTTGGACGGCAGCCTTATTGGCGCACGCCAAATGTCAGATGATTTTGACAAAAGTGCCAACGGATTACGCCCGGTTCAAGTGGGCATGGTAGGCGGTCTGATTTTTGTAACCCTTTCAAACGAACCGCCCGCGCTGAACCATATGTATGATGCACTCGGCGGCGTGTTTGATCTGTTTGGCTTTGACCATCTGAAACTCGCACACCACCAAAGCTATGCGATCGCAGCAAACTGGAAACTGGCGGTCGAGAATTATCAAGAGTGTTATCACTGCGCGCCGTCGCATCAGGAATTCGCCAAAGTTCACGCTATGGCAGGGTCACCTGCAAAATTTAAGGCACAGCGGACGGCTTACTTTGAAAGCCTTGACCAGAACGACCCAGCAACGACAATCAAACGCGCCGAGTATAATTGCTATTTTGATATGGCTACAGACGGGCAGGAAGGCTTCCAGTTTGGCCGCAACCCACTGATGGAAAACGCGCTGACAGGCAGTGCTAACGGGCAACCCGTGGCACCAGTGCTTGGCAAACTTATCGGCTATGATGGCGCGGCCTCAGAATTTATGCTCGGGCCACTGAGCTTTTTCCTGATCTATGATGATCATATGCTCGGTTATCGCTTCACACCAACCGGACTTGAGACATGTACCTGTGATGTGTTCTGGTTTGTGCGCGCGGATGCCATAGAGGGCAAAGACTATGACAAAGACAAACTCACCTGGCTTTGGCATATCACGACCCAAGCTGACGAAGAAATAATCGTCAACAATCAAAAGGGGGTGAATTCACACTTCTATGAGCCCGGAAAGCTGTCCGAAATGGAATATTTCGAACAGCATTTTCTGAATTGGTATCTGGCTTCGATACGCACCAGCACCTAGGCTGCAGCCTGCTTCCTCAACCACATCACCTGCCAACCAAAGCCAATCAGATACAGGATTAAAAACGCCAGATAAAACCCGCGCAGCAGCGGATCAGTAAATTCGGTTACAATCGGGTTTCCTACCGGCAGGCGCATCAGGCCATCCGTGATCGCTGGGATCATATGGAACAGGAAAGTCCCCGAAAAGCTCATCGCCTGCACATACGGCGAAAGCTTGCCAAAAATCCTGGTCCTGGCAGCAACCATACCTGTTGCAAGCGCCAAAAGCGTGAGAATCGCCAATGCGTGCGCCGGGCCAAAGGCACCACGTGCAAAAATCATCAGCGCCGTAACTGCAGCAATCAATGTGCTTAAAAGAAAAATCTGGCTGGTGCGATGCTCCAGCTCAATCACTTTATATTTTACAAGTGAATAAACGCCTGTCACAAGCGCAGTAATACCGATAATAGTGTGAAACCACCCAAGTAGTGAAATTTCTGGCATAAAGCTCCCCCTCAAAAATGCGCTAACCTGCGCCCCACTTTCCCTGAAGCCAACCTAAAGCACTTCAAACTTTAGACCAGCACTTTTCTCAAGCCGCTCAACAAGCACATCCCCGAAGGCGGTTGCCGGTGTCCAGAATCCACCTTGGTTGTCGCTCGGGGTTTTATCTTTCGCGAGGCTGATGCCTGCCTGCGCCAGCATTTTGGCAGTTGAGCCATAACCCGGATCGCGGTCGCCGGTGACTTTGGCTTCCACGATCCCACCAGCATCTGTTACCCCGCGAAAACGCAGGTCGTAAAAGCCGTTCTTCTGTTGCTCTGGTGATGGGCCTTCACCCGGCTTGGGCACCACAAAGCGCTCAAGAAAGGCGCGCGTCGGTGCCATAGAGGCCAGCGCCATAAAAGCTCCCAGCCCCAAAGAAGCCACCGTCGCGGCGAAGCGACCTTTGGTAAAAACGGACTCGTCATACTTGAAGCCAGCGCCGTAGGCCTTGCCCGTCAGCGCATTAGATTGATGCACAACACGGGTATTGATTGCCGCCATCACAAAAGGCGCAAGCCAGCAACCAAAATCTGCATCATAGGTCGCGAACGAGACATTCCTTTGCCGCGCCGTAAAACCATGCTCTGTACCGCACAGCATATAGGGGTCCGCAAGAATTTTCCGCAGTCTCGGATCTTTTTTCACTTCCTTTAATACATTCATCAGGCTCGCGACAGTCCCCCCAGACGCGCCGCCTTTGATGGCCTTCACACCCATTTTCACAGTGGTACAAGGTGCGCTATATTTCGCCTGAGCGGCTTTTTGCAGTATATGCACACCAAGGTCAGACGGGATACTGTCAAAACCGCAACTATGTACAATACGCGCGCCAGATTTCCTGGCTGCTTCTCCGTATTTCCGCGCCATAGCTCGCGACCACTGGGCTTCGCCTGTGAGGTCACAGTAATCTGTGCCTGTTTCTGCGCAAACCTTCACAAGAGGTTCCCCGTACAAAGCGTAAGGCCCTACAGTGGAGATAATCACGTCAGCTTGAACCGCCATCGTTCGGAGTGCCGCTTCATCTGCCGCATCCGCAACAATCAGCGGTAATTCGACCGCTTTTTCACCGAGCGAGGCTTTGAGAGCATCAAGTTTTGCCTGTGACCGTGCAGCAGCAGCCCAGCGGACATCGCCGCCAACGCCGTACTTATCCACCAGATAGGCCGACAAAATCTTTCCGACAAAGCTTGTTGCCCCAAATACAATAATATCAAATTTATCTGTGGCCATCTCAATTCCCTCACGACATTTTCCAGCCACGCCCTTAAAGCACAGCCCTCTTTGTAGGTTAACTAAGGCGATCCGGCCCAGAAGCAATGGCGTCGCCAGCAACGGGTAGCACCTTGAAAAACTATGCTTTTTTGTCATTCGGCAGACAGTATGCCAGCACGGGAACATCAAAGCCCAAAACGGACCCTACGGCTAAGCGCCTTATGAAAAACCACCGCATCTCCCGCGCGCGCAAAAGGGCATTTAAATTCACTGACCATCTAAAAACCCGCTGAACCTCAGGGCGTATATGCCCTTCCTGCTAGCGACAGCCAACAAGCTGATGGCGTTAAACCGTGACATAACTATCCAGGAGGAATGCGGTCTGGAAACGCGCGAAATGCGTGTCGTCATTAATGCTGGCTCTTGCATGCCGATCACAACCGCCAGTCCCGCCATCAGTCCCGGTTAGACAACTGCAGCATCAGCAGGGCTACAACCGGCCTGAGAAAAGGCCGCGCTTGATCAGCAAAACCTTCAAGGCATTGCCCATTACCGTGAAATTTACAATATCGGTATCAACCGCCGTATGCGGATATTCATAGGCATATAGGTATAAGGCATAACCTGTATATCTGTTCTTATTAAGTGCAGGAGTAGACCAACACTCTGGGCAGTATCCGGTAAAGGCTAAATCCCGTTTGCCATTATCTTGCCACAAGCAAGTTACATTCATGGAGCATTCAGCACGCAGCCCTACAAAGGGGCGAACACGTGAGACAATGAACAACAAAGGAAACCGATGCGCCTGCCAGCTATAATTGGTGCCGGATTTATTGTGCTTGTAGGGCTCTATGCCCTCTGGCCGTCCACAGCATATATCAACCCCTCCCTGCCCCAGCCCGGTGTCATCGCCGCGCCGCTGCGCGAAGACAGCGCGCTCATTGTCCCCATTGAGGTAGGCTTCTCTAAGCTGGACGCGGTTATCGAAGAACATTTCCCGGACGGCGAAATACTGCACCGCGACCACAAACAGGAAAGCGATACTCTGAGTTATCGTTATACAGTGCGGCGCTGGGGAGCCTCTTCCTTTGAGATAACAGACGGTGCGCTTGAGCTTACTTTGCCGCTCAGGGTTGACGCTACGGGGCGCAAAGATATCTGCATCGGCTTTAAAAAGCGCGGCAAATGCAAAGGCATCCAAACCCATGAAAGCGGCGACGCGACAGCCTACGTGGATGCCAAAGCCCTGATTGCCCTGATTGTCACCGAGGACTATCAGATTGAAGTCGGCAGCAACGTAACACAAGAGCTGACGAACCGGCCGTATATCACTATGGACCTGTTCGGCAACGCTATACGCATCAAGATCAACATCGAAGATGAAGTCGAGAAATTGCTGGCCAAACAAGAAGGCAAAGTCACAAAAGTGCTCGACAAGCTCTTGTCATCGCAGATTGCCAAACTTGATTTGCGCGCGACGCTTGAAAAGCATTGGCAAACAGTACGCAACCCTATCCCGCTCGGCGGCGACACCTGGATTTCGATCAATCCACAAGAGGTGCTGTTTAAAGGCATCCACCAGCTAAGCGACGACCGTGTCGCGCTGGGCTTTGGTTTTTCAGGGCCAACAAGTCTTTCACTCACAAAGCCAAAAACACCCTCGCCTGCACCGCTTCCCCCGGTTACCGCCGCCTTTGCACCCAACAGCTTTAACCTCTCTGTACCACTCACCTCGGCATTCGAGGACTTGAACAAGCAGGCCCGCAGCCTGCTCACAGGCCGCACCTTTGAAAAAGACGGCTACTGGTTCACCGTTCACGACATCAGCCTCACAGGTGCTAACCTCAAGAATGAGAACGCAGAAGATCGCAGCACCCTTATCGCATCCGTTGCTTTCCAGGCGGGCGACGGCACACCATCGACTGGTTCCACCAAGGCCCAAGGCACCATGCACCTGACGTTCATGCCCTCAATCGACAACACCGCTCGCATACTGAAAGTTGTGGATGTTGCCGCCACCAGCGATACGCTCAACCTGCTGGAGGCTGCTGGCGTCGGCTGGCTCAATAGCAAGTTCACGCCTGAGATTATCGCCCAGCTTCGCTATAATTACGGTGAAGAGATTGACACATGGCAGCCACGGCTTAATGCCGAGCTTGAGAAAGGCATTAGCTATCAAGGTTTCACCATCACCGGCGAACTTACAGATGTAGACCTTGGCGGTTTTTATGTGTCAGGCGACAGGCTTGAAGTATACCTGAGCGCGCGCGGCACAGTAGCTGCAACATTAGGCAGCCTTAACTTCTAACGCCTTGTCGCTGTTAGATTAATTACCAGTCCAATCTCACGAGACACCCAGGCCGCATCCGCGTCAGAGCCAATTCCGAGACCAAAGTCGATCCGGTCGAGCGGCTGGCTGGCCTGCATATGGACCATGCTATCCTGGATACCCAACGAAAAATCAAATGCAAATGGCAGACTTTTATCCCTGATCGTCAGTATGCCCTCAGTCCAGTACAGACCGTTGGCTTTCTGGCTGAAATTCGTGGCTTCAAAAATAGCATCTGAATGATTAGCTACATCGAACCAATCGCCCCCCTTAAGTGTGCCGTCATACAAGCCGTTTCCGGTAAGCGCGCTTGCTGTTCTGATCGCAACGCGCACCTTGGCTGACGCCAGGTTTTCCGGATCGAAACGTATCTCGGCAGACCAGTCTTCAAACACGCCCTCAAAAACGTTCCCTATATGTGTACCGGAAAAACGGATTTTGCTCTCGTTTTTATCGACTACCCATTCTGACGCTACGGCAGGCTGCACCGTTAGAAATGCCACAACAACTACAAACACCCGAAACATCAGTCTTCCTCACTTTTATTGTTGTTTTTAAGTATGTTAAGGAACGGCAGCATGCGTACTAAAATATCATCCCTCACGATCAGATGGTGCTTTAGCGCCGCCCCGACATGAAGCAACAATAGCCCAATGCCGCCGAAGGCGATAAACTCATGCATCTCTTCAAAACGCTCTTCCCACAGCTCTTTGCCCGCATAGTCAAGCCCCGCCAAAGCTCCCATGTGCGGCACCTCGGCAAAACCGAAGAACATAGTCGGCAAGCCCAATGGGCTAGCAGACACCATCAACCAGCCAGTTACAGGCAAGGCAATCATCAGGCCGTAAAACAGCCAGTGCGTTATCTGCGCAGCCGCACGTTCCCACGCGGGCATCTCTTTCGGCATGCCAGGCTGTTTGTGAGTTATACGCCAACCGAGCCGCAACAGACTGAGTGCCAGGATCACAATTCCAAAAGATTTATGAAGCTGATACATCTCAAAAGCGGCGGCTTGGGTTTCTTTTTCTTTGATGGCACCTGTCATCCAGATGCCCGCAGCCATCATGCCAATAATCATCAGGGCGATCAGCCAGTGCAGCAGGACCGCTGTCTTTGTATAGCGTATGTCAGTAGCTTGCTGCATGGCTCCACTCCTGCCTAAGCGCTTATTCAGCTTTGATAAATTCAGCTTCAATCACAAAGCTTACATCATCCCCAACGTAAGGCACCAGATGATCAAAGCCAAATTCGGAACGTTTGATCGTGCCTTCTGCGTGAAAACCAACCGCCGGTACTTTGGCATAAGGATGCGCCGCCATTGCACCATTTAGCGTCGCGCTGAGCGTAACAGGCTTGGTAACACCGAGCATAGTCATCTCTCCGTGAATAAGGGCGGTCTTGTCGCCAGTTTTCTCAACAGAGCGTGAAACAAACTCGATTTTTGGGAAGACTGACGCATTGAGAAACTTATCGCCGTTTGCGATTTCGTCGTCAAAATCCACATCTCCTGTGTAATCCGTTCTCACGGATGCCGGGTCGATTGTCGCGGTGACGGATGAATTTTCAATGACGTCCACATCCAAATTCAACTTCACATCAAACTTGGTAAAGCGCGCTGTATAGTTCGAGAGCCCAAAATGGTTCACTTTCCAGGTAAGGCTGGCGTGCGTTGGGTCCATCGCATAAATACCAGACGGTGCCGCCACACTATTGCTTGCGCTAGCTGCACCAGAAAAGGTCGAAAACGCAATAGCTGCGCCCACAAAAAACTGCTTGGTTGAAATCATCATAAGTCTCCAGACGTTGGGTAAAATTGCTTTCCCCATCATCTAGCGTCGACCTTAGTGCTTCAAAAGCCCGAACAAATGCGACACCTTGTTCGATTTTTGCGAACGCAATAAGCCGCCTGCACTGCAACCGGCCTATTGCTTTCAATCATACCGGAGCTTGCCCCGGCATCCATATCATGCCGTATTCAAAGGCCTGCCAAAGGAAATTCTGGCACGACCTGTGAGTATCTTAACTAGATATGCAGCGCATGGCCCAGGGCTTTTAGCGCTGCTTCCTGGAAGCCTTCGCTCTGCGTTGGATGCGCGTGGATCGTGCCCGCGATATCCTCAAGGCAGGCACCCATTTCCATGGCAAGCGAAAATGCGGCGGAAAGCTCGCTCACGCCTTTGCCCACAGCTTGAATGCCCAACACCAGATGGTTATCTTCACGCGCTACCACACGCACAAAACCCATCTCGGCTTCCATCGTCATGGCGCGGCCATTGGCAGCAAACGGGAAGATCCCAATCTTGGTTTCATAACCCAACTTATGCGCTTCATCAGGCGACATGCCAGTCGTTACGATCTCTGGGTCCGTAAAGCAAACAGCCGGGATAGAAGCTTTATCGAAGGTACGGTTATGGCCCGCGATAATCTCGGCCACCATTTCGCCCTGCGCCATCGCACGGTGTGCCAGCATCGGCTCACCCGTGAGATCACCGATCGCATAGATGCCGTTCATTGACGTTTGGCATTTGTCGTTAATCGCCACCACATGGCCGTGCATTGTCAGATCAAGCCCGTCGAGACCCCATCCGTCGGTTTTGGCACGGCGACCAACCGTTACCAATATTTTAGATGCCTCAATTGCCACTTCGTCTTCGTCAGGCGTTTCTACGATCAACGCGTCACCGCCTTCGGTCATGCGTTTGGCTTTGGTGCCAAGCATCACTTCAATTCCGAGTTTTTCAAGGGACGCAGCCACAGGCTTCGTAAGCTCAGTATCATACTGCGACAAGATATTACCCATCGCTTCAACGACGGTTACCTTAGAACCCATTTTGGCGTAAGCCGTGCCGAGCTCAAGCCCGATATATCCCCCGCCGATCACAACAAGCTTTTCAGGCACCTCCTGAAGCGCAAGCGCACCAGTAGACGAAATAATATTGCCGCCATACGGCAAGCTGGGAATTTCAATCGGCATGCTGCCTGTCGCCAGAATAATATTCTCGGCTTTGATAGTTACCGGGCCATTATCTGTGTCGACCAGACAAGTCTTGCCATCGGTCATTTTGCCCCAGCCAACCACAAGCTTGACCTTGTTTTTCTTCAGAAGGCCGGTCACACCCTGGTTAAGGCGTTTTACGATGCCGTCTTTCCAGGCGATGGTTTTACTGAGATCCAGCGTTGGTTTACCCGCTTTGATACCAAGTACGTTGTCGCCAGTATTATGCATAGCTTTTTCGAACTCATCCGCAGCATGAATGAGTGCTTTCGAAGGAATGCAACCTACGTTCAAACAGGTGCCGCCCGGTGCCTGGCCGTCAACGATAACCGTATCAAGGCCCAACTGCCCTGCCCGGATCGCGGCCACATAACCACCGGGGCCAGCGCCGAGAACGAGAACTTTACAAGAGATCGTTTCCATTTAGCCCTCCATAAACAGGGTTGCAGGGTTTTCCAACAGTCCGCGGATACGCTGGATAAATTCAGCGGCGTCCCAACCGTCAACGATGCGGTGATCGAACGACGACGAAAGGTTCATGATTTTGCGGGGTATAAAGCCACCGTCCTGCCATACAGGGCGCGTTGCTACCTTGTTCACACCAACAATCGCAACTTCAGGGCTGTTGATGACCGGCGTCGAGACGATACCGCCCATGCGCCCTAAACTTGAGAGCGTAATCGTGGATCCCGTGAGCTCGTCTCTGGTGATCGATCCATCGCGTGCTGCGGTTGCAAGGCGCTTGGCCTCGTTCGCCAGATCGTACACATCCATTGTCTCGGCGTGCTTAATCACTGGCACCATCAGGCCGCCCGGTGTCTGAGCCGCCATGCCAATGTGCGCCGCACCGTATTGGTACAACACGTCTGCACCGTCATCATAATGGCTTGAAAGCTTAGGGTGGTCCTTCAGCGCCATCACCATGGCCTTCATGATGAAGGATAAGATCGTAAGCTTCGGTTGATGTTCCTTGCGGTTCGCATTCATATGTACCCTGAGACTTTCAAGGTCGGTCACATCAACTTCATCCACGTAGGTGATGTGCGGGATGCGTTGTTTGGCGTCCTGCATGCGCTCAGCAATTTTACGGCGCAAGCCGATCACCTTGATCTCTTCAATACGTGTATTCGGCGTTTTCTTCGCGGTACCGCCAATCGGTGCCGACGCGCCAGAGATATATGCGTCCAGATCATCATGACTGATGCGGCCCGCAGGGCCTGTGCCGTGCACATATTGAAGCTTCACGCCTGCATCCATCGCACGCTTCCTAACAGCCGGGGACGCAAGTGGCTTTTCACCCTCTTTCCGGGGCGCGCCTGTCATCGGCGTCGCCGAAACAACAGCCGCCGGTTTCTGAACCAATGCAACTTTTGATGATGGCGTTGAGACCGGCTTTGCTTCAGGCACTGCCTCTGCAGGCTTTTCTTCAATTTGACGGACATCAGCTTCTGCGGAAATTTCCGCTTCATTACCTTCGCCATCAACCTCAAGAGAGATAATTACCGAGCCAACGGCTGTCATCTCACCAATCTCGCCTGTCAGCTCAAGCACTGTGCCATCCACAGGGCTTGGAATCTCGACCGTTGCCTTGTCGGTCATTACTGCTGCCAGAACGTCATCTTCCTTAACGACATCTCCCGGCTTTACGCTCCACTCTACGATTTCGGCTTCAGTAATGCCTTCGCCGACATCGGGCATTTGTATCTTATGAATACCCATTATACTGCCTCCATCATAGCTTTGAGCTCTTTGCCAACACGGATTGGCCCTGGGAAATAATCCCACTCTTGCGCGTGAGGATAAGGCGTATCCCAGCCCGCCACACGCACCACAGGCGCTTCAAGATGATAGAAGCAGCGCTCTTGGACCTGCGCTGCGAGTTCCGCACCAAACCCGCTTGTCAGCGTGGCTTCATGCAACACCATGCAGCGGCCGGTTTTCTTAACGCTGGCTTCGATAGTTTCAACATCAAGCGGCATCAAGGAACGGAGGTCAATAATCTCGGCGTCAATCCCCGTTTCTTTCTTGGCAGCTTCAGCCACAAAAACCATCGTACCGTAGCATAGGATCGTTACGTCATTGCCTTCACTGAAAACAGAGGCTTTGCCAATCGGAACCGTATAGCGGCCAGCGGGGACATCGCCCAAAAGATGCTTCGACCAGTTGCTTGCTGGGCGGTCGTGGTGGCCGTCAAACGGGCCGTTATAAAGGCGCTTCGGCTCAAAGAAAATAACAGGGTCATCATCTTCCATCGCTGCAATCAGGAGGCCTTTTGCATCATAGGGGTTCGACGGCATCACCGTTTTGATCCCGGAGACGTGCGTGAACAAAGCCTCAGGGCTCTGGCTGTGCGTCTGCCCGCCAAAAATACCACCGCCGCAAGGGGTGCGGATCGTCAAGGGTGCCGTAAAATCCTTATTCGAGCGGTGCCTCAGGCGGGCCGCCTCGGAAACAATCTGGTCGTATGCCGGATAAATATAATCCGCGAACTGGATTTCGATGCAAGGCCGAAGGCCGTATGCACCCATGCCAATTGCAGTACCCACAATCCCGCTCTCGTTGATCGGGCTGTCGAACACGCGGTTCGTGCCATATTTTTGCTGCAGGCCATGTGTACAGCGGAATACGCCGCCAAAATAACCAACGTCCTCACCGAATACGACGATATTGTCGTCCTCAGCCATTTTCACATCCATCGCATCCCGGATGGCTTCAATCATAGACATCTGTGGCATGCTTATACTCCGAGCTTCTGGCGCTGCTCACGCAGATGTGGCGGCATTTCTTTATATACATCGTCGAACATATCTTTGGGGCTTGAGCCTGAGCCCATCACGCCGTAGCTTTCGGCTTCTTTGGTCGCGGCGCGGATTTCGTCGTTATATTCGCTTTCCGTCTGGGTCTGGCGTTCTTCGCTCCACAATCCCTTGCCAATCAGGTGCGCCTTAAGGCGTAAAAGCGGATCACCAAGCGGCCATGCGGCACTTTCTTCTTTCGGTCGGTACTGGGACGGGTCGTCAGACGTGGAGTGTGGTGCTACGCGGTAGGTTACCCACTCGATGAAGGTTGGCCCCATGCCGCGGCGCGCACGCTCGACCGCCCACCGCGACGCAGCATACACAGCAAGGAAGTCGTTCCCGTCTACCCGAAGCGCCGGAATATCATAACCAAGTGCGCGCTCGGCAAAGGTGGCAAGGTCCCCACCCGCAATACCCCGGAAGGAAGAGATCGCCCACTGGTTATTCACCACATTCAAAACAACCGGCGGCTTGTAAACCGATGCATTCACCAGTGCGGCGTGGAAATCCGTTTCAGCGGTTGAGCCGTCACCGATCCAACCTGCTGCGATTTTAGTATCGCCCTTGATTGCAGACGCCATCGCCCAGCCAACGGCCTGCACAAATTGTGTACCAAGGTTGCCTGAAATCGAGAAAAAGCCATGCTCTTTCGATGAATACATGATTGGCAACTGGCGGCCCTTCAGTGGGTCCCGCTCATTCGAGAGAATTTGGCATACCATATCAACGATAGGATAGTCGGTTGACAAGAGCAGTCCCTGTTGGCGGTAAGTAGGGAAATTCATGTCACCTTTGGAAAGGGCCGCCTGGAAACCAACTGCAATCGCTTCTTCGCCGGTACATTTCATATAGAAGCTGGTTTTACCTTGGCGCTGCAGCGTCATCATGCGCTCGTCGTAAGTACGCACCCGGATCATATTCTTAAGGCCTGTCAGCAGAATATCATCATCGATATCCTCGGCCCACGGCCCTACAGCCTTGCCGTCGCGATTCAGGACACGCACCATCGTCGATGCCAATTCTTTCATGTCAGCGGCTTTGCTGTCGACCGCCGGTCGGCGTACGCTGCCTGCTGTTGGTATCTTTATTCCGGTGAAGTCTGGTTCGTCGCCCGGCCTGCCCGTTGGCTGCGGGACGTGAAATCTCAGAGGTGCATATTCAGACATAGTCTACCCAAATCCCATCTGTTTCTGTGACGAATATTATCTGCCAGCCCTGTATTTGCACATTAAAAAGGGACAAATAACGTCAGTATTGCTGACATATTATTGGTTACAAATGCAATGAATTTTTATACTGGGGACGGCAGTCAGTACGCAAACGCGCCACTTTCCCACCGGCAGTATAGCCCAAAAGGCTAGGCAGAGCACGGTTTACAGCAGACAAGTGCGTTAATTTGCCGCGCAATATTATTTCAAGAAAATCTTTCGGCTGAAGCTAAGGCCTTCCGCCGACTTTTTATAAGACAACGATATCTGCGCATTTCCAGTAAAACTGTCCCGATAGATTCGCTAACGAAGTGGCCTTAGCATAGAGTATGATGGTAAAAAATGCCGTGCGGAGTCTTGCCGTAAAAATCAATGACCGGAAACGCCTTGAAGAATATTTCCAATCTGCCCTTTCCGTGCCGCATTCCTTGCGCTACATAGCGCCCATAAAAGAACTGCGTTTAGAAAGCTGCATATGCCCCTTGTTACCATCAGTAATGATGTTTTCACCGCAACGGTTGATACGGTCGGCGCGCAGCTAACATCCTTGAAACGTAACGCCACGGGCGAAGAATTTATCTGGCAGCGTGCCCCAGAGCACTGGACAGAATCAGCCCCTATCTGCTTCCCCGTCGTTGGCAACCTTAACAAGGGCAGCTTCAGTCACGATGGCAAATGGTACAAGATCAAGAAGCATGGCTGTGTGCGCCACAAATCTTTTTTTAAAGCACGCCATACCGCCAAAAGTCTCGCGCTCTCAGTCGTCTCGGATATTGAAACCAAAAAAAGCTATCCATTCAGCTTCAAACTGACAGTAAGTTTCACTCTGGACAGCGACGGCCTGACAGTGAAATATTTTGCTGAGAATCTGGATGAGGTGCCTATGCCCATGTCGCTTGGCTATCATCCGGCGTTTGCCCTGGATGCCGGTGCCGCCCTCAGTGAATATGAAATCATATTTTCAGAGAAGGAAAACCGGGACCTGTATGGCATGACCAAAGACAGTTTTGGCCTCAGAGAAAAAGGATACCTGAAGGATGCAAACCAGATCGTCTTAAGCGAGACGATTTTTGATGAAGATGTGCTGGTCTTCAAAAATATCACGTCACAGCGCATTTCAATCGTGCGCCCTGGCACCGACTGGCGGCTGGACCTGGAAACCGGCGGCGCACCGCACTTGGCCATATGGTCCAAGCCGGGCGCGCCGTTTGTATGCATCAAGCCCTGGTACATATGCCCCGACGAAAAAAATGCGCCTGAGGAGCTGAGCGCAAAACCAGACATCACCGTCCTTGAACCTCGTGGCAGCTTTACCAGCAGCTATAAGATCCTACCCTAATTAGGGCTGGCATCCGCTGGGGCTTCAACCGCCGCCAGCCGCGCACCATACGCCCTGGCAAAAGGCGCAAGCCGGATAGCCTTGCGGTAGGCTTCGATACCGCCTTCCTTGTCCCCCATCATCAGCCGTGCCTCCGCCAACACCGACAGCGCATAATGGTCGCCTGGCGCAATTTCGAGTGCGGCTTCCAGAAGCCGGGTTGCCCGGTCGGCATCTTTGTCTCTGAAAAGCGCGACCGCGCCCCTGTCTACAAGGCCAACATAGCCGGTATCGGCCTCCGGTAACGTATTCTGTGCGAGCAGGCTCTCAATACCCCAGCGCGCACTGAGCGCCTGCTGCGCGCTCGTCACCAGAGGGTCACCTGGGTTATCCAGCGCTATCGCCTGCCAAGCCTGTCCCGCAGTTTTTGCGGCACCTTCACTAGAGAGCTGTGCGAAATACCGGCCAACCCAATAACGTTCATCTTCAAAGGCGGGTGACAAGGCCTGCGCGGCGGTGTCAGGCACAGTTCCCGCCACGCCGATTGTCTGCAGCATAGCCTCAAGCGTTGCAAAATAGTCGCCCGTGCCTGCAGACACCACATGCATACCCGTCCAGATTAATTCATCAGTTTTGGGGTTCGATAGCTGGATCGAAACACTGAGACCGCCTGTATCCTCAATCAACATCGCCTTCACACTGTAGATCGGCGTTTTAGCGCCGTAGCGTGTATAAATACCGCCTGTGGGGTCTGGGGCGTCCAGATTCCACCAGTGACGGATCACCAACACATCGGACACCTGAGACAAGTAAAACGAAGCTAGCTCGCTAAGCGCAATCGCGCGCTGCATTTGGCTCTGGTCGCCGCCTGCAGTACGCACATCATTTATTGTCAGGATAATGCCTGGCTTCTCAGCATCTGCCGGGCTGGTGATTGACACATTATCTGAACGATAAAAAGACCAGCCAACAAGGATGATCGCCAACAGAGACACCGCAAGTGCCAGTCGTGAAAGGCTGCTCATGCCCTCCGATTCCAGCAAGGCCTCTGCCATCACCGCCTCCGACGGCGGCACCATCAGCCGATAACCCTTTCTGGGAACGGTTTCCAGCATTGTTGGTTCGGTGCTGTTATCGCCTAAAAACTTCCTGAGCTTACTGATGGCAACCGGCACTGTTTGTTCGCTAACCTCGCGGCCATCCCAAACAGCCGTTATTAACTCTTGTTTGGAAACCGGAGCACCATCATGCCTGCAAAGGGTTTCAAGCACCAAAGCGATCTTGTCTTCCAGTTTGACCGTCAGCCCATCATCGCCTTTAAGCAGCTTAAGCTTGGGCACAAACTCCCATGGCCCCACCTTAAACGTATGTTTCTCGATGCTCTCTGAAGGCTCTGTCACAGACCTGTCCTTTTCCCCACTGTGATTATAACTGTAACCGTTTGCGGCCCTGCAGCGCCAGCCAAAAGCGATATCCCGAGGAAAGCAAAAGGAAGATTTAAGGGTTCTTAAGGTCCCTTAAGGGACTGAAAAGCCTATGATTTCTTCAGAGTTTAAAAGATGCACCTTAAAACCAAAAGCGCCAGAACACTAAAGGTGCGGCATCAGAACCGGGAACACACATAAATGCACAGCCAATTTATCCCACTGGGTCGATTTATCACTCTGGCCCGGCTTTTCACTCTGGCCCGGCTTTTCACTCTGGCCCGGCTTTTCATTCTGGCCCGGCTTTTCATTCTGGCCCGACTTTTCATTCTGGCAGAAACCGCCCCGCTTGCAGCCGCCACCGCCATACCGTTCCCTTTGCGGACAGCACCCTTGATCAAAGCAGGTTATTCGGCTGGCCGTTTTAAAGCCCCTGAAAACAGATTTCGCAGACACATTTCTGCCAAAAATAAGGAGAAATAAAATGAAAAACCGTTTCATGACAGCGCTTACGTTCGGGCTTTTTGGCCTGAGCGTCGCTTTTGCTGCCAACGCCGAAATGATCCCGATCAACGCCGAAAAATGGAAACTCAGCGAAAAAGGCGCTGAGATCGTCGAACACGCCGGACGCACCGCCTTGAAACTCAACAGAGGAAACGCCGCGCTTCTCGGCTCCAATTTTGAAAATGGTATCATTTCCTTTGATGTCTGGATGCAGGAAGAGCCCGGCTTTGGCGGCGTTTATTTCAGGAGCAATGACAAAAATTCTGAAAACTTCTATCTGCGCCCGCACCTGAACGGCATGCCTGATGCTAATCAATATATGCCAATTTTCAACAACGGCTCCTCTTGGCAGATTTTCCACGGCGAGCGCTACAGCGCCCCTACTCAGTATAATTACGGGAACTGGATCAGTGTCAAACTGGCTATCAAGGGCGACAAGATGGATGTTTATCTGGATAGTGATAAACCTGTCCTGCATGTAGATAACCTTCTCCTTGATGGCAAGGCAGGAGGAATCTCCTTCAGTGCTGTGCGTACGGACTTCTATTTTTCTAACGTTGCTGTCACGCCGACAGACGACGTTATACTGACAGGCGAAGCTAAACCCTTGAAAGAGCCGGCACCAGGTCAGATCACAGCGTTTGATGTGGCAACACAGCCTGTAGCGGCCAGGATGATTGAAGGCAAGGCGGTGCTCGACACAGCCCTGCTCGAAGGCCAGGACTGGACGCGCTTGAATGTAACGGAAACAGGCGCAATTAACCTCTCGGAAGTCATAGAACTGAGCCGCGACAAAAACACAGCGCTGGTGCGCCTCAGGATTACCTCAGACAAGGCGCAAACCCTGCCGCTTAAATATGGCTTCAGTGACCGGCTCACGCTGTTCCTGAACGGTAAAGCAATCGCGCATGAGGATGATCGGTATATGTCCCGCGATTATCGCTTTCTGGGCACGGTTGGGTTGTTTGACAGCGTTTATCTGCCGCTCAAAGCAGGCGAAAACGAGGTAATTTTTGCTGTTACTGAAGCTTTTGGTGGCTGGGCCTTATTAGCCGCCGCCGAACAGCGCCGTGGCATTACCATCAAATGACCACACACTGAACGCAGCGGTGCGGGATTAGGGTGATGCCGATGCTTCGGGATCACCAGTTTCGCCCTTCTTGCCATGAAGGGAGACAATTAGGGCTGCATGGCTATGCCAACGATACAAGTACTGGTCAACGATACAAGTACTGATCAATGATACAAGTACTGGTCAACGATACAAGTACTGGGCACCCAAACGCGGCGGCAGCCACAAAAGGAATAGTCGGCCTTGTAGTCCTCCGCCAAGCTCAGTAGGGTGCCCTTGTGTCACCTTTCTGAGTAAAACCATGGCAGATACAGCCGAGACAATCGAAGTTGCAATTATCGGCGCTGGCCCTGCAGGGCTGATGGCTGCCGAAACACTTCTTGAGGCCGGCTACAGACCTGTACTGTTTGACGCCATGCCGACACCCGCGCGTAAATTTTTAATGGCGGGCAAGTCGGGGCTTAATCTAACCCACAGTGAAAACCTGGACACTTTCGTCACGCGCTACGGTGATGCGCAGGGAAAGATCGAGCCTGCGATCCGGGATTTTACGCCTGACACACTACGTGCCTGGGCAGACGATCATATGGCACAAACTTTTGTCGGCTCATCTGGGCGGGTTTTCCCAAAAGTTTTTAAAGCATCGCCGCTCCTAAGGACTTGGTTAAAAAAGCTTTTTGAAGCAGGTGCCCTCCTCAAGACCCGCCACAAATGGACCGGCTGGGACAAAAATCTGTGTCTCACATTTGACACAGATTCTGGCACACACTGTGTCAAAGCAAAATGTACCATCCTGTCGCTTGGCGGCAGTAGTTGGCCAAAACTTGGTTCTGATGGTGGCTGGCGTAGCTATTTGATGGAAAAAGGCATTTTTGTAACGCCCTTCAAGCCTGCAAACTGTGGATTTCTGGTGGATTGGAGCCAGCATTACAAAAATCGTTTCGCAGGCGAACCAATTAAAAACTGCTTACTCACAGCAAGCGGCCACCAGCTCAAAGGCGATTTTGTCATTACCGATTATGGTATAGAAGGCAGTGCCGTTTATATGCTTTCTGCGGTCCTGCGAGACCAGATTGAAGCAGAGGGCTACGCTACTCTTACCCTGGACCTGACGCCGGACCGCAGCGCAGCACAACTGGCGGCAGCGCTCGCCAAACCACGCGGCAAAAAAACTTTCTCCACCCACCTTAAGCGGACCACGGGCCTCTCGGGTGCTAAAGCAAACCTGCTCAGAGAGCGCTTACATTCCAAAGCCCTAGACGACCCCAAAGCCCTGGCGAGAAATATTAAAGCCTTGCCACTCACCCTTATCGCCACGCGGCCTATTGAAGAGGCAATCAGCGTTGCGGGCGGGCTTTCTTTTGACGAACTTGACGACCATTTGATGATTAAATCCATGCCGGGTGTATTCGCTGCCGGCGAGATGCTGGACTGGGAGGCTCCCACGGGCGGATATCTCTTAACTGCCTGCTTTGCCCAAGGGAAGCAAGCTGCAAGCGGGGCGATCACTTTTCTGAGAAACCTAGCAAGCAAAGATTAGTTTAGCCGTAATCTCGTCACACTATTCAGCAATTATTAAGGCTGATATGCGACTCTGGATATAGTTAAAAGCGGGTGCCCGTTGCATAGAGCCCGATAAAAACTACCGGCGCACCGCCCATAACCAGGGCTCTCAAACACTACATACCCCCGGGGAGGAAACCGGACCGGACGTGGCACGCGGCAGCTTTCTGCTAACGTTCCCGCGCGCCAATTCACGGAAGGCCGGCAATTTTGATTGGAGACAGACCAAAACATAGAACGAAGTAAAGTTAGGAGCATTACAATGGCGAGCAAGAAACAGTCTTTCGCAGAGATGATCTCGAAGGACAGAAAAAACCGGACAGAAGAGGACTGGTCAGGCACTTACCTGGAATACCTTGAACTGCTCCGAGATCGTCCCGAGCTCCCTGCGCTCTCGCACCGCCGTATTTATGACTCGCTGATTATCGACGGAAAAGAAGTGATTACCGCCGAAGACGACGCCCGTATTGGCCGCCTGTACGGTGAAGAAGGCGTGACCGTCTATAATGCTTTCAAGGATATTTTCTTCGGCATCGAACCCGTGATTGACAAGATCGTGCGCTATTATCATGCCGCCGCGCTCAAAGGCGAAGAAAGCCGCCAGGTACTGTATTTAATGGGGCCAGTCGGCGCTGGTAAATCAAGCTTAGTTGAGCATATCCAACATCTCCTTGAACAGTCTCCGCCGATGATGGCAATTGAAGGTTGCCCTATTCAGGAAGAACCGCTGCATCTGACCCCTCGCCATCTACGCAACGAGTTCGAAAAAATGCTTCATGTTCATATTGAAGGGGATTTATGCCCCGTCTGTCGCTGGCGTCTGAAAAATGACTTCAAAGGCAAATATGAAGAAATGCGGGTTGTTGCTGTGCGCCCATCCAAGCGCGCGCGCCGTGGCATTGCCGTTGTTCCCCCTGTTGACCCCAACAACCAGGATACATCTGTGCTGATTGGGTCTGAGGACATCTCCAAGCTCGATAAATATTCCGAAAGCGATCCGCGTGTCTTGGACCTGGGTGGTGCTTTCAACGCTGGTAACCGAGGCATGGTTGAGTTTATTGAGGTATTCAAAAACGAAATCGAATACCTCCATACCATGATCACCGCAACTCAGGAGAAGGTTGTGCCCGCGCCTGGTCGCCACGGCATGGTTTACGTAGACTGTTCGATTCTTGCGCACTCCAACGAAGCTGAATGGCGCAAATTCCGTTCGGAACACACCAACGAAGCAATCCTAGACAGGATCGTTGTTGTGAAGGTGCCTTATAACCTTAGGCTTTCTGAAGAGGTGAAAATCTACAAGAAGATTCTCGGCTACTCGGGCTTTGAAGGCCATATCGCGCCGCACACTCTTGAGATCGCTGCCATGTTCGCGCTCCTGTCGCGGCTTGAACCCAGCAACAAATGCGATCTGATGACCAAATTGAAGCTCTATAACGGCGAAGAAGTTATCGAAAAAGGCCGGACAAAGCGCATAGACCTTTCAGAACTGAAGGCCGATGCACGCGACGAAGGGCTTTCTGGCATTTCTACCCGCTTTATCGTCAAAGCGATCGACAACTCGCTGTCAAAAAGCCCGGAAGGTATAACACCGATCCATATCCGCGAAGCGTTGATTGATATGGTCAATGAGGCTGATTTCGCTGACGATAAGAAAAACGGGCTGTTGGGTTTTCTCAAGGACACCATCCACAAAGCTTATCTTGACATTCTTGAGCAAGAAATCACCAAGGCCTTTGTGCATGCCTATGAAGAACAGGCAGAAACCCTGTTCCAAAACTATCTGGATCACGCAGAAGCCTTTGTAAACAAAACAAAAGTACGCGACCAAAACACCAAAGAAGACCTGGAGCCTGACGAAAACTTCCTCAAATCAATCGAGGAGCAGATCGCGGTTGTGGGCTCTGCCTGCCAGGGTTTCCGGCAAGAGGTTATTGCCTTCCTGTGGTCTGCAGCGCGGCGCAAAGAAAAGATCACATATGTTTCATACGCGCCGCTGAAGGATGCCATTGAAAAGCGGCTCACCAGCAGCGTCAGGGATATTTCGCGCATTGTAACCGCGTCTCGAACCCGTGACGAAGATCAGGGCAAAAAATATGACACGCTGATTGAGGATCTGTTGAGCATTGGCTACACGCCATACTCGGCGGATGTAATCCTCAAGTATGCTGCCAACAACCTTTGGAAGGACTAAGGGGGCACCTATGGGCCAACCTCGGGCCATATTCAGAGACTATCCCGCACAAGAGAGCTTGCGCTCTGACCGCTCTGCCGGAGACCGTGCCCGGCATCGGCATAAAGTCAGAGAGGCCATCCGCGATAATATCGCTGATATAGTTGCCGAGCAGCCGATCATTGGTCGGTCGGGTGATACAATCATCAAAATCCCGGTACGCGGCATCAAGGAATACCGTTTTACCTACGGAAAAGGCGGGGACGGGGACGGCAAGGGCGAAGGAGCCGCTAAAGGCCAGGAGCAGCGTGCAGGCACAGGCGATGGCACTACCCAGGAAGGCCAAATCCTCAAGAAGGGCGACCAGGAAGGCCAGGACCCAGGCGGCGAAGGCGGCAGTGAAGAAGGTGTCGATTATTATGAAACCGAGATCATGCTAGAAGAGCTGGTCGAGATCATGTTCGAAGACCTTGAACTACCAAATATGGAACGTCGACGGATGCGCGAAACACTTTCAGAGCGCAACCTCAAGCGCGCAGGCATCCAGCGAGCAGGAACGCCAGCAACACTCGATAAAAAAAAGACACTCCGAAGCCTTATCCGCAGGCGCTTGGCAGGCGGTACGGCACATCTGACCGATCCACCACCGCTGCGCAGAGACGATCTGCGGTACAAACGACGCAAACCCAAAATTAAAAAAGAAAGCAATGCGGCAATTATCTGCATCATGGATACATCTGGCTCTATGGATACCACCAAAAAATATTTGGCGCGTAGCTTCTTTTTCCTTCTGTATCAATTTGTTAAGCGCAGATACCGCGCCGTAGAAGTCGTTTTCATCGCCCACCACACCACCGCCAAGGAAGTAACCGAGCACGAGTTTTTTCACAAAGGCGAAAGCGGTGGCACCATGATTAGTTCTGGCTACAAAAAGGCGCTTGGGATTATCGCTGAACGCTATCACCCTGATGTATGGAATTTATATGCGTTCCATAGCAGCGACGGCGACAATTTTTCATCTGACAATGAAGCCATGCTTGAGTGCGCAAAGAAGCTGTGCATGGCCTGCAACCTGTTTGGGTACGGCGAGATCAAACCCTGGGGCAACGGCCTTATTGAAACCTTCAAAAAAAACCTGCCTGGCAAAAACTTTATGCCTGTTACTTTCGATAGCAAAGAAGAGGTATGGCCAGCTTTCAAGAAACTGTTGGGCAAAGAACGCCGCGCCAACAGCCGCACACCCCAACAAGTAAAGGAAGCCGAAGATGCCTGATGAGAAGGTGGCAAGTGGCAAAAACCTTGCCCCGCAAGCAGAAGGTGCCGACTGGTCAATGACGGACCTGGTTGCCTGGGACGAAAGGATCCGGGTTCTGGTAGATGATTTTGGCCTTGATTGCTTTGAACAGGAATTTGAAGTGTGTGACCATGAGCAGATGCTGGGGTTTATGGCCTATCACGGCATGCCTGCTCATTATCCGCACTGGTCTTTCGGCAAAAGTTTCGAGCAACAGAAAACCTATTATGATTTGCAGGTATCGGGTTTGCCATACGAGATGGTAATCAATTCAAACCCGTCAGTTGCCTATTTGATGCGCGGCAATTCGCTGTGCCTGCAAATCCTGACAATGGCACACGTTTACGGCCACAACGACTTTTTTAAAAACAATTTTACTTTCCGCCACACCGACCCCAAGGGCTTGCTTGCCCGTATCAATGTACACGGTAATCGTATCCGGGATTATATGGCGGACCCGTCGATTGGGGTCGAAAAAGTAGAGCCGGTGCTTGATGCCTGTCATGCGCTATCGCTGCAGATAAGCCGGAATCCTGCAGTAAAGCGCTTATCGCGTGAGAAGCAGGAAGACAGGCTTATCGATGCGGCTAACAAAGACCCGAAGATTGATGACAAAAAACTCGCGAAGGAACTTGGGAAACCGCTTCTTGAAGCAGAGGAGGATTTGCTGATCCTGATCCGTGATCATGCGCCTGATTTAAAAGATTGGGAGCGTGATATTGTCAATATCGCGCACCAGGAAGCTATGTATTTCCTGCCCCAGATAGAAACCAAGATCATTAACGAAGGCTGGGCGAGCTTTTGGCATCATCAGATTATGAGTTCGCTTGATTTGCCACATGGCACTCGCATGGAATTTATGGTGCGCCATCACCAAGTTATTCGGCCAACACCCGGCAATATCAATCCCTATCACCTTGGTTTCGAGACTTGGCGGGCCATCGCAAAGGATGCACTCGGCCTTTCTGACGAAGAAGACGACGGTGGGCCCCTGCCCTTACTCGGGGCCACGGGAAAGGAAGCGCGCCAGGCCATGTTCAACATCCGCGAGGTTGACCGCGACGTGAGTTTCCTGCGCCAGCATCTAAACGAAAACCTGATGCGCAAGATGGATATTTTTTCTTATGGCCCCACCCAGCAAGGGGACCTTGTGGTCAATAAGGTTTCCGACGAAGAAAATTGGCAATCGGTGAAGCAGACGCTTCTCAGGCAAGTTGGCATGGGCGGCGTGCCCATAATCAAGGCCATTGATATTGATGTGAAGCGCGGCCACAAACTCAAGCTATTGCACGAGCAAGGCGAACGCGAGCTAGACCCAGAGCATGCCCGCCACAGTTTGAATCACCTGTTTGATTTGTGGCGACGCCCAGTGGATCTGGAAACAAAAGTTGACGGTAAAGCGATTTTATACCTTGTGAACGATGAAGGCTTCAGCGTCAAAGAGTGAGATAATTTTCTCCTTTATAAACAAATAAATAGGCTATTCTGGGGGCCGCCAAAAGTCACAACCCCAGCCTTTGGCGGCCCGCTTTTTGAAGAAATGTAAAAAAAATGACGTTTTTCGCTTGCGCCCTTCGAGAGTTCGAATTATATCCACTCCCGTTCCCATACGGAACCCCGCATTTACGCGATGATGTGCCGGTATAGCTCAGTTGGTAGAGCAGTTGATTTGTAATCATCAGGCCCCGAGTTCGAATCTTGGTGCCGGCACCATTTTTTTATTATATTTCAATGGCTTATAATTCCGCAATATCTCCATAATTTGTGAGCTTATCCGAAACTGTCCACACGGTGAGCGCAGCGAAAATTCACATTTTCCACATGATGTTGCTGGCGAGCTCACTCATTTGGGTTCTAGGCTGCACAGATTGCCCTTAAAGCCCCATCCATTGGCATGTCTTCGAATTTCCGGAACAATGTGTCCAAACGAGTTTAATTGGTATCTAGAACGCTTTAGAATGAACCAATGAACAAAGGCACCAAACCTACCCCTCTTACCACCTCATCCATGTTTGAGAGATCGGCAGTGCCGCCAGTCAGGAGCATGAGGCTAAGAGGTAAGGTAATACCCCGCATTGAATGGTCAGAGTTGAACTGTGGCCTAGAGTGCTTGTGAATGGCCTGATTCTATGAAGGATTTCCTTTTCTTTCAAAATGTGATTCAAGGCAGAGACTGGTTAAGGAGGCCAGCCTTTATGGCACGAGCCTATTCACAGGATTTACGCGACGGGGTTATTGCGGCGGTTCTTGAGGTTGGCCTTAGTCGCCGCGCTGCGGCGCGCCGGTTTGGCGTCAGCGAAGCGAGCGCGACCAAATGGCTCCAGGGGGTTACCCGGGAAGGCCGCCACCACCCCATTGGTACGGGCGGACACCAGCCTTCAAAACTCCAACCCGAACGGGATTGGCTTTTATCCGAGATTGCTAAATGCCCGGGCACTACCCCCCCCCTATATAGATGAGTGACGGCAAGAGCCAATCTCGTTTTGATTGGTGCCAATTCAATTACTCGTACCAAATGTAGAATCGTCAGATGGACCAGCCCCACCGTGGTCCATTCTAACAATTGCCACGTACCTTGGGCACACTGACTGAGCAATGTACCTATTGCTCAGTAAAGGAGTGAAGCCGCATAAAGCTGGATTTAGATATCGGCGCAGCGAAACCATGCATGCTTTCCTCAACCAATTGGTTTGACAGCCATTCACTTGCTTTACTGGACATGCTGTCGAAGCCTACAGACTGTGGAGAGCCAAATAGATTCGCAAATCCAATCATTACTTCTGAATGCTCAGGGTATTCTTCCATGAACTCTAGAAATTTCAAGCATGTCTCTGCATTAAAGGCCATGTGCGGAACAGGTGACTGGTCTCCTAAAGGTAATGCAAAATAGTGTGTTGCCATTTTTTTCAGACGCTTGGTAATTCTGAGCATCCGCTTGTCCACATTTACCATAATTGCGGCACCTTTGCCTTCGGGTTCGCCGTTCGTGCCGCCGTAATTCACTATATTCCCGAGATATTCTAAATCCCATGGCAGCGCATTTAATCGTGGCAGCGTAATAGCTTCCAAAAACCCTGTTAGAGACACAATATTTTTTGCAACGGCGTACTCTAGAATTGCAAAGAACAACTCATAGAATACAGGATAACCCGCTTTACTCCGGTGCGTATTGTCGACGATAAAATACCGCGACCACTCGTAGACATTATCGGCCTCAGGTGCCTTCTTAAAATCGCACCAATTTTTGAAAATTGTACCGAGCTGAGTAGGGCACGTTGTTGGCACCAACCTCATTCCACCAAGAATTTTGTCGTTTTCATCAAGCTTTAGAAAATAGATGGCGTCATCGGTATCAAACTGATCGATTTCGAACCCACTTGGCTGAGCCAGTTTCTTCCAACCTTTGCCTTCCACAAAGACCTTGTGACGTAGTTCAAACATCTGATCAAGAGTGTCAGCATACAAATGTTGATTGTAACGGTTTATGATATGGATCATTGTCTTTACTCCTTGGTCACTGTTAATTTCCAAAGGGTAATAGGCTTTGATTTGGCCGTCTTTCCCCCTACAAGGGGGGGCGCACACGCGGAAGTTTCATACAAACACTCTATGCCGGTGCAACGCCTTTACCAACTCACCTGTGCTAACAAAGTGGTATTTTCGCTTTACGGCTTTTATATGATCGTTCACAACACCTGCTGTGATCCCGAGTCTAACAGCAACCTCGCTAGGTTTTTCACCCTCGCATATCCACACAAGCACTTCTTTTTGCTTGGGTGTCAGTCCTGAAAAGTCAATATTTCTCGAAATACCTGTCACGTCCTCCACCAAGTTTGTTTTGGAGTTTTTGGCTTTCTTTAAGTATATTCGACGTGCTGTTCCATGGGCTGCTATCACCATGAGCCTCAACGTATTCTCCAGCTCATCTGAGCGGACCATATCTCCGCCAATGCTTACATAAGCATATTCTGAAATCTTATCGTCATCATCAACAGCAACCGGGATAGGGATTACGACTCCCTCTTTTAAGCCAAAATCAAAGGCTTCTCGGAAAATCTGTTTTTGAACTTCTGTCAGATTCTTTCGTTGCAAAAGATCCGACCACCAAAGTGGCTCGCCCCAATCTTTTAGCTCCAGCGCATGGATCGGAAGTGCGTCGTCGATATAATATTTATGTTTTTCATAGTGGCGGATCCATTCACTGTTCAGGTAGCCAAACATGACTTTCCGGTCCTGAAGGGCCGCGAAACCAAACGCTGAAACACAAATTAAGTGTTTCACACCCAACAACGCGCACGGCCTTTCTAATGCGCTAATTAATTCGCCTAGTGACCGTATTTTCCCTACGGTTCCCATAAATGTGCGAACTGCTTCATATGCAATTTGGGGAATAGCCAACTATAACCTACTCTTAAAACATCCAACACTAAATATGATGTATATATACTCTTGGTAGTAGTTTTTACCACCACCATTGAACTCAGATAAACCCGATTCTGATATTATTCCCTCGCTCTTTAGGACAAACGCTAAACAGCGCGGGCCGATTTTATCACAAATTGAAATCAAAACGAATTCGAAGAAACAGGCAACAACACACGCACTTCGGTGCCCTTGCCTGGTTCGGAACTGATATGCATCTTGGCTTTATGAAGCCCCAGAAATTGCTCCACAAGTGGCAGGCCAAGTCCGGTGCCCTCATGCGAGCGTGAGAAAATGGACTGCGCCTGCCCAAAGGGCTGCATCGCAACCCTGAGCTCTTCTGACGTCATGCCGCTGCCGTTGTCGGTTATTGTGATGCTGATATGTCCCTTGATACCCTCAGGCTCTGCCAGTTCCAGTGCTGCGACTATCTGGCCACCCTCAGGCGTAAACTTGATCGCATTCGAGATCAGATTTACCAGTACCTGCTTAATCATGCGCCGATCACAGTGCACTATCGGCAACGCGTCATGCACTTTCAGACGCAGGTCATGGTTTTTGCGCTCGGCCCATACCCCCATCATTTCAATCACTTCATTCATAATATGGGCAATATCGGTGGGCGCGATCGCCAGCTCTGTTTTACCTGCTTCCACTTTTGCCAGATCAAGGAGGTCGTTGATAATATCCAGCAGGTGCGCCCCACTTTCATGAATTAACGTGGCATAGTCTTGGTATTTATTGCTGGAGTGTGGTCCAAACAGTTCCTGAGCCATCACCTCAGAGAACCCAAGAACAGCATTAAGAGGCGTTCGCAGCTCATGGCTCATGTTGGCGAGAAACTCTGATTTGGCCTGACTTGCAGCTTCTGATTTTTCCAGCGCGGCTCGAATTTCCTGGGTTTTACGCTCCACCAATTGCTCTAACGACACCTTCTGGCGCAAAAGCCCTTTGTCGCGGCGTTCAATTTCTTCAAGCATATCGTTGAAATAGAGTGTTAAATGGCCAACTTCATCGTTAGACGATGGCTGCACCCGTACGGAATAATCCCCTGACCGGGAAACCTCTTTTGCGGTCTCAACCAAGTCCTCAATAGGCTCTGAAAAGGCGCGAGCAAAACGACGTGCAATCAAGAACGCCACAACCAATGTAACGGTAACCGCTGACAGGCCGAGCGTGATATAAAGCCAGACCTTTTCTTCAAGTGCCCCCAGGCTCACCAACACCCAAGAATAGCCAATCACATCACCATCAAAAATAACAGGTTCCTGCATGTAAATTGCACCGTCGAGCGAAACTTCGCTCGGCGCTTGCGTGAGAGTTTCCGGTGTCTCGGGCAGCTTGCTCAGGTTGGTCCGCAGATACCGGGCAACGGCGTTTTTCTCCACATCAAAAATGGCGACTGCCATAACATCAGGCTGGTGTTCATAAAGCTTAAGGTTTTCGTCTATCGCGTCTTTATCATCGAATACGATCGCTGCAGAAATATTGCTATTGACGATCGTCAATAGATTCCGTTGCTGCGATGTCAGTTCTTGTCGGAAAGTAGACAGATCATACAAAATTACACCCGCGCACAAAAGTGTGATCGCAACGGCAGCGACCATTGTGATCAACAGTGTCAGTTTCGTACGAACATGCAAATCGTTGATAAAAGTTGGGATCACAAGGCAGCCCTCACTTCCTTTGCAAGCTTCAAGACCCGTGACGACAGTGCCTTCTTCGCTGTTTTGAGTGCACCCATATTCACAGAGAAACTAATTTTCTGGCCGACCTGCAGCAAATGAATGCCGCCGCCAGCATCCAAAAACCCATCTGTGTTGCCAATCGTAAGCGTCCCGGTTATCGCCAGTTTTTCAAGTGACAATTCCTTTTGGTCTGTTGCCGACAAAAAGGCCAGATCACAACCTGAATAAAAACCCTTCGGTGTAGAAATCTCCCGCAGAAGAAGGGGGTGATTGTTTTGCCGTGCGGCCTGCATCACCCTTAGCCCATCAGCAATCAAGGTCTTTTCACGCACACAAAACAAAAGCGCCCTGGGTTCGCCCGGCACCGGCGACAAGCGACTTACAAAACGCGCCAAATTATAGCTGATGGCCGCCTCCAGCGTCACCTTCGGGTCAGCAGCCCGACCAGAAGCGACACCAGAAAAAGCGGCCACAAGGACTAGAAAAATTATATGTTGCCGCAGCAGCTTCATTCGGGGTCTCGCTTAGAAGCTATAATTCAAAGCTGTCGACACGCTAAATCTCTCGCGTGGCTGAATTCCATTCAAATTCTGGTAAAAAGGAAACGCCGCCCGCACATTCAAATTTATGGTACAGGCATCCTGAAGGCATACCCTAATATTACCACCGAGTTTCGCTTTCTCCCCGCCAAAATTAGCCGGATCCGTAATGCTTGCGCCGAAAGGAAAAGCAACACCGGGTATCAAAAGGCTTTCATCTCTGCCGTGAATTGCCTCTGTGGTGCGCAAACTTACGTTCAGCCCTGGTCTGATAAGAGACCAACCCTTAAAGCGCGTTGTCAATTCAATCCCATAATTATTGCCAAGCCTGTAGTTACTATCATTTTTTCCCGTGCGCAGAGTCGCACTTCCTTTGATGCCCAGCGCCCACTGGCCTGTATCTTTCTCATACGCCAAATTGGCAATAAAATCATAAGTTCCCGATCCAATTTGCATCGTATACGGAAGCTGTTCCAGCGTGCCTGCACCTCCGCGCGGCGTGTCGCCTATCTCTTTAATTGATCCAACCGGAAAACTAATTCCTAGCCCAAAAGACGCGTGCGACGAAGCAGCACGAAGGAAACGATACTGCCCCAAAAGGCTAATATCCCCCACATCGCTGCTTTCAATTTCGAATTCTTCAAAGCCAGCAATAAAGCTGATATGTTTGGTCTGCTGCATTACATAAGGCACGGTCACGCTTATCGACATTTCGTCGGTAATCTCTCGCCCCAGGGAAAATGCATGCACCTTTTGCTCAATGAACGTTGGTACAATCGGGTAATTGCTGTTTGTTCGCGTTTCTCCTGGTAAAAACTGAACTTCATCAAAGGTCAATTTATCGGTGCCGCTTTGATACCGCCCGATGTCCAAATACCGGAACTCATACGAAAGAAACCAGCGCTTTTCGTCTTGAATGTCCTCAATCTCAACACCAAGCAATTCCTCGATGCTAAGCCGCGACAATTCATTTGGCGTTACCTGAGCACTCACACCCACCGAAAAGGCAACCCAAATCAGCAAAGAAGCAAAGCACGCCGCACCACCCCTAAGCATCCTAAAAAATGCGTCCATCAATTTAACCTTTAAGTATCGATTTCGTTTTCAAGTTAAACGCCAACCCTTAACAAAACATCACTTTATTAAACGGGAAATAACAAGTGGCATTCCTGCATAAACCTTCAGGAAAATTCACCAGTTCCCAGGCCCAGTATTCGCCCCAATTATAGTCGTCCTGTATGTCTGAATGTTTGCCCCAGCAGGAAAACCGACATGCTCGATTATGCCCTCTATGTTACCTATTCTCGTTTTTGCAACTCCTATAACAGGCCCGTAATCTAGAATTTGGCATGTGCCCTTGCATTCGGTGTCCGGCAGCACTGATTTGTAGAGCCCGCCGGAATGCCCCAACGCTTTGTTCCGAGTATTAAAAAAATTCGTTTCCTGCCTTTTGAAGCTATAAAAGGGTTGTTTCACAATTAGTGGCCCCATTCCTTGCCAAAAATCACTGTTTTTTCAGTATCCTACAAGGATCTGCTCCCTTTGAGTTTGGCTAGTGGCTGAAAGCCACCGCCAATGATACCTGGAAATTGATTATCCTCTCCGGCTTTCCTATCAACAAGCTGGCTAAGACGGGACGACATAACAGACTTTGCTGATTGACCTCGCCGTCTAAATTTCGCATTTTATGACAATTAGTTACGGTAGTTTCCCGTAAACCATGACGAGATTTAACACTCTATGTACACCAGCGGCTTCGGCGACACTGTGAATATAAGCTTCTGTGCGTATGCACTGAACTTTATGGACGTTCGGGTGCAACAGCCCGTGGATGCACTGCGCATGCTTGGTGCGAATGTGGTTTTGTATGAACGCACCTTAAAGCTGCCGCGGGGCATCCCGGCCGATGAACCAAAAATCCTGATCGTGCAGCGCGCTTTTCTTAGTAAAGAAGGCTGGCCCAAAGCGCTTCAAACTGCAATCGAACGCAAATGGCTAATGGTTGTTGAATATGATGATTATCCGGAAAACCCCTTCAATGCCTCCAAGCGCGCCAATTCGCTGGATTGGGAAAGGTTTAAGGCCTGCCATGCCGTACAAGCCAGCACAGCAAAACTTGCAGAAGCCTTCGCTGAACATAATCCCGAGGTAGGGTTGTTTCAGAACCATCTATTCAAAATGCCAAGTTCCGTACAGCGACCCGACGATAAAATACGTATCTTCTTTGGTGCGCTGAACCGAAAAAGCGCCTGGGAACCCCTTATTAAAACCTACAATAAAGTTTTGAAAGAAAACCCAAATGCAGTAGCCGTTGTATTGCATGATGACGAGTTTTTCAACGCACTGGACACCGAGAATAAAGTGTTCAAACCATCTGTTGGCTATAGCGATTATCTGCGCTTATTGCATAGCTGCCACATCTGCCTACAGCCCTTGGATGATACCAAATTTAATCGTTATAAAAGTGATATCAAATTTGTAGAAGCCGGAGCAGGCGGCCTGGCCGTGATCGCAAGCCCTGTTGTTTACGGGGACTATATTGAAGATGGCCACACAGGCCTGATTGCACGCGATCCAAAAGATTGGGAAATGCTGCTCACAAAACTGATTAAAGATACCCCCTACCGGGAAAGCCTTGGCAAAAATGCCAAAAACTACGTGTTAAAAAGCCGTATGCTGATGCAGCATGCACACAAGCGCCTTGATTGGTATCGCCATCTTTGGGCCAACAGGGAAGCATTGAATGAACGTATCTTTACGCTCTACCCATATATGCGGCCGGGAAAATAGCGCCTATCGCCAGAATCCTATCACTGCTCTTCCGGTTGGCTGGCGTTACTCAGCGAAATGCTCGAAATAAACACCGTTTCCCTTTCAGACAGAGCAACAAGCTTCTGGCACAGGCTCACCACCACCCTAAACGAGCGGCATCCATTCACTGGGTATGATCAAACAACAAGCCCGGTTAAAAACTATCAAGCCTGCTGCTGCCGTACCCATATAATTTTCAGGTCAAATCTAATAGCTAAGGTTTGGGCGCAGCCATTTTTCAGCTTGCTCAACGCTCACACCGCGTCGGCGGGCGTAGTCCTTCACCTGGTCCTTACCGATTTTACCTACACCGTAATAGTGCGCTTCTGGATGCGAGAAATAATAGCCGGACACAGCCGCCGTGGGCAGCATTGCAAAGCTATCCGTCAGCTCAATGCCTGCCATTTGTCCCGCATTCAACAAACGAAATAATTCAGGTTTTTCTGAGTGGTCCGGGCACGCCGGATACCCTGGAGCGGGACGAATGCCACTATAACGCTCCTTGATCAGCTCCTCATTCGTGAGCGCTTCATCAGCAGCATAACCCCAATATTCCGTCCTGACACGCTTGTGCATATGCTCTGCGAAAGCTTCCGCTAATCGGTCTGCAAGCGCCTTGATCATAATCTCGTTATAGTCGTCATGCGCAGCTTTGAAACGCTCAACATGTTTGTCAATGCCGTGACCTGTGGTAACCGCAAACCCGCCAAGCCAGTCACTAGGGCCACCCTTCGGTGCTATAAAGTCGGCAAGGCTGTCATTCGCCCGACCAGCACGCTTCTGCACCTGCTGCCTGAGGCAGTGGACGGTCGAAAGTGTCTCTGACCTGGTTTCATCGGTGAAAAGCGTAATGTCGTCACCTTCCGCCACTGCAGGCCAAAAGCCAACCACCCCTTTGGCGGTCAACCATTTCTCTTCGATTATCTGCTTCAGCATTGCTTGTGCATCATCGAATAAATGGCGGGCACTCTCACCAACTAGCTCGTCTTCAAGAATGGCTGGATAGGTACCCGCAAGCTCCCAAGTCCTGAAGAAGGGCGTCCAGTCGATGCACTCTGCAATTTCCGCTAGCGGGTAGTCGTCAAAAACCTTGATCCCGGTAAAGCTTGGCTGTGTAGGTGCATAATTTTCGAACAATACCTGCGCCCTATTCGCCCGTGCGGCTTCAATGGTCACCAAGCGATCAGCTTTTGGCTTGGCAAGGCGCTTTTCGAGAATATCCCCGTACTCAGCTTTGGTATCGGCGACAAATTTATCCTTCAATTCATCAGAAACAAGTGTACTCGCCACGCCAACAGCACGCGATGCATCAAGAACATAGGTCGTGGGGCCTGAGTAACCCGGCGCGATTTTCACAGCGGTATGCACCTTGCTGGTGGTAGCTCCGCCAATCAGAAGTGGTAATTCAAAGCCTTGGCGTTCCATCTCGCTAGCCACGGTTACCATTTCATCTAGCGACGGGGTGATCAAACCAGAAAGGCCAATCATATCCGCACCGTGGTCATTCGCGGCTTTTAGGATATCGGCCCAGGGCACCATAACCCCAAGATCAATCACTTCAAAATTATTACATTGCAGCACCACCCCAACGATATTCTTGCCAATATCATGCACATCACCCTTTACAGTCGCCATTACGATCTTGCCTTTGGCGGCTGCACCCTCTTCTTTTTCATCCTCAATAAATGGCTGCAAATAGTTCACCGCCTTCTTCATCACGCGTGCAGATTTAACAACCTGAGGCAGGAACATTTCACCAGCGCCAAACAAGTCTCCCACAACATTCATACCATCCATCAACGGGCCTTCGATCACATGGATCGGACGATCAAACTCCTGGCGCGCGGCCTCGGCATCCTCTTCGATAAAATCACTAATCCCTTTAACAAGGGCATGTTCCATACGTTTGGCTACAGGCTGCTCGCGCCACGACAAATCCTCTTTTTTCTCTTTAATCAGGCCTTTATATTCGTCTGCCACATCAAGGAGCCGGTCTGTAGCATCAGGGCGACGATTTAGGATCACATCTTCAACGCGTTCCTTCAGATCGTCCGGAATATCAGAGTAAACCGTCAACTGACCCGCATTTACGATACCCATATCCATGCCCGCCCGGATGGCGTGATATAGAAAGACACTGTGCATTGCTTCACGGACCGGATTATTCCCACGGAACGAGAAAGACACATTCGACACACCACCCGACACCTTGGCGTGTGGCAGATGGGTTTTGATCAGGCGAGTCGCTTCGATAAAGTCGACGCCGTAATTGTTATGCTCTTCAATTCCCGTTGCAACAGCGAAGATGTTCGGATCAAAGATAATATCCTCGGGTGAAAACCCAACCTCATTCACCAGAATATCATAAGAGCGCTTACATATCTGAAACTTGCGGTCGATGGTATCGGCTTGGCCGTCTTCGTCAAAAGCCATCACCACAACCGCTGCACCGTATCGCATAATTCGTTTCGAATACGAAATGAATTGCTCTTTTCCTTCCTTAAGGCTGATGGAATTCACCACAGCTTTGCCCTGTACGCACTTAAGCCCTGCCTCAATCACCGACCATTTAGAGCTGTCAATCATCACCGGCACACGCGAAATATCAGGCTCGGCGGCTATCAGCTTGAGAAAACGCTCCATTGCGTCCTCAGCATCAAGCATCGCGTCATCCATATTGATATCGATGATCTGTGCGCCGCCCTCCACTTGATGGCGTGCTACAGAAAGCGCTTCGTCATAATTCTCTTCGAAAATCAGTTTTTTGAATTTGGCCGAACCCGCTACATTGGTGCGTTCGCCCACATTGATAAACTGCGCAATTGGTTTGGTCATAGGTCTTTACTCTACAGGGGCAACGGTTGCGATTTGAACAGGATCAATACCCGAAAGGCGCATCACCGGCTCAATGGTTGGCACAGCGCGAGGTGTGCTATTTGCCACAGCATCAGCAATTGCGCCTATATGTTCGGGCGTTGTGCCACAGCATCCGCCAACAATATTTAGCAATCCTTCCTCGGCCCAACCCTTCAGCAGGCCAGCGGTAACATCGGGCGTTTCGTCATATTCACCCATCTCATTTGGCAGACCGGCATTTGGATATACGCACACACGCGTATCGGCAATCTGGGCTATGGTCACCGCGTGCGGCCTCAAGTGCTCGGCACCAAAAGCGCAGTTAAGGCCAACAGCGAATGGCTTCACATGCCGCACACTGTGCCAAAAAGCTTCAACCGTTTGGCCTGAAAGATTGCGACCGGACATATCCGTAACAGTACAGGATACAAAGACAGGCAGGCTATTTTTTTGTTCTTCAAACACTTCTTCTGTCGCAAAGATCGCAGCTTTGGCGTTCAGTGTGTCAAAAACCGTCTCAATCAGGATAATATCCACGCCCCCCGCGATCAGGCCTTCAACCTGTTCTTTATAAGAGGCCACAACTTCATCGAAAGTCACCGACCGATACCCTGGATTATCCACATCAGGAGAGACAGAAAGCGATTGGTTCATCGGGCCGATTGAACCCGCTACGAAACGCGGTTTCGAAGGGTCTTTTGCCGTCCAGTCATCTGCGACACGACGCGCAAGCCTAGCACCCTCGATATTTATCTCACGCGCATAGTCCTGCATGTCATAGTCCGCCATCGAGACACGCGTTGCGTTAAAGGTGTCGGTTTCAATGATGTCTGCACCAGCATCAAGAAAAGCACCATGAACCTTGGCGATTACCTCAGGCTTGGTCAGTACCAGAAGGTCATTATTGCCTTTCAAGTCTTTGTGCCAATCCTCAAAGCGATCGCCGCGGTAGTCCGCTTCGACCAGGCCTTCGCGCTGGATCATCGTCCCCATTGCACCGTCCATGATCAGGATGCGCCTATCACACAACTCACCAAGTTTCTTTTCAATTTCAGACATGATTATTTCCCAACATTGCCTGGACGCAGGCCCAGCATATGGCAGATCGCATAGGCCAACTCAGCACGGTTTAACGTATAAAAATGAAAGTCCCTTACACCGCCATGATAAAGGCGTCTGCACATTTCACTTGCTACCGACGCCGCCACCAGAACGCGTGTCTGGGGCCGCGTATCAAGTCCTTCGAACATTTCACCTAGCCATTTCGGCAGGCTTGCCCCGCAGCGCCCTGCAAACCCTTGCAGAGACTTATAATTTGTCACCGGCAAAATGCCCGGTACGATCGGCACATTAATACCGTAACTCTGGCAATGATCGAGAAAACGGAAATAACTATCCGCTTCAAAGAAAAACTGCGTGATGGCGCGCGTGGCACCCGCGTCAATCTTGCGCTTAAGATTATCAAGGTCGGCCGCCAATGTTGGGCTATCGGGATGAATTTCAGGATAAGCACCTACCGAAATATCAAATGCGCCAATATCTCGGATACCCGCAACCAAATCTGTCGCATTATTATAGCCGTCAGGGTGCGGCTCATAGCGGTTCGTGCCTTCAGGCGGATCGCCCCTAAGTGCCACAATATGCCTGACACCCACGTCCCAATATTCTTTGATTACCTCGTTAATTTCGTCTTTACTGGCACCAACGCATGTTAGGTGCGCAGCGGGTTTAAGGCTCGTTTCATCCAGAATACGTTTCACAGTATTGTGGGTCCGTTCGCGCGTCGTGCCGCCTGCGCCATACGTTACAGATACAAAACTCGGGTTCAGTTCTTCAAGCGTCTTAATCGAAGACCAAAGCGTTTCTTCCATCTTCTCGGTTTTCGGAGGGAAGAATTCAAAAGAAACATTTACGTCTTTAACTGGCTCCGCAAACAGCGAGCTTGTACGTCCGGTTGGATCACCAAAATGGGCCACAGGCCTACTCCTTGCTGAGGCCAAAATCAGGCCGCTTTTCAAATCGCCAAATCGTGACGCGTAATTTTCCACCATCGAGATGCTTAACGGCACTACAGGCCAACCCTGCCTGCTCACCGAGATGAACGATCTCGTCTTCCTCGAAACCCAGACGCCTGTGCGCATGTTCGCTGCGTAAAAATTCTTCCTGATGCGGGGCGAAATCCGCCACCAACATCTTGCCGCCGTCAGCAAGCGCCGAAGCCGCTTCTTTTACCGCAAGCGCAGGCTCGTCTGCAAAATGTAGGACCTGATGAAACATCACCAGGTCCTGACTACCCGCCTCGACACCCAAATCATACATATCGCCGCGCCGTACCTGGCAATTGCCCAACTCTTTTTGTGCAAGGTTACCCCGTGCAACCGCAAGCATTTCACGCGACACATCGATACCTACTGCTTGATTTACAAAAGGCGCGAACAATTCAAGCATACGGCCGGTACCCGTACCGACATCAAGCAATCGCCTCAGCTTTACACGCCCCTGCATTTCCAGAAGCGCAGCTTCCACCTGTTCCTCGGAAACATGCAATGAACGAATTTCATCCCAACTGACCGCGTTCTCACGGAAATACCCCTGGGCGCGGGCAAAGCGTCCCTGGCGAATTTCTGCCAGCGCCTTGAGATCATGCACAAAGCTTTCGTCTTTCTCTGGCACCAAAGGGATAATTGCCTGATTAAGTGCGTCGCCGACGCCTTTGTCCGAAAGGCGGTAAAAAACAACTGTGCCTTCCTGAAATCTGTCAAGAAGCCCTGCTTCGCACATAAGCTTCAGATGCCGGGACACACGCGGCTGACTTTGGTCAAGCACTATCACCAACTCACCCACGGTTAACTCGCCCTTGGCAAGGAGTGCTAAAATTCGCAGACGGGTAGTTTCTGCTGCCGCGCGCAATGCTGCTAACAATTGATCCATAGTACATCCTCAAATTAATGAAAATAATATAAATAAATCTTTATATAAGTAAAGCTTTATTAGCTTGTGCAGCCCAAAAGCATCGCTAATCATAAAATTGTGATAAAAACTGCTGTCAAAATGATGAACAGCATCTTGATATTAAGTCTTGTTATCGCCACATTGTGCCGATACTTGCGATACTAAACATAAAAACAACAGTCACCCGAGCAAGCCCCACTGACAGACACCTGAGGAATCCCCGAGAGCAAAATGATCCAGTCACCGTTTTTCAAAGCGATTTTCGTTGCAACATTGGTTTTACTGACCGGCGCTTGCGCCACGACCAGCCAAAACGACCCCGATGGCATGAACGACCCACTTGAAGGCTATAACCGGGGTGCTTACAAGTTCAACAAAGCTGTCGACCAAAACCTCTATAAACCTGTTGCTGGTGCGTACCGCACCGTTGTACCCGAGGTCCCACGAAAGGGTGTCAGCAATGTCATGCGCAACCTCAGGGAACCCTGGACCTTCGTAAATGATATCCTGCAACTGAAATTCAAACGCGCCGGTGTCACATTAGGCCGATTTGTCGTCAATAGTGCATTTGGTGTGGGCGGATTGTTTAAAGTATCTGAAAAGATGGATATTCCCTACCATAGCGAGGATTTGGGCCAGACGTTTGCGGTTTGGGGTATCAAAGACACCCCCTATTTCATCATCCCGTTCATTGGGCCTTCAAATGTGGCAGATACTGTGGGCTTCGGCACTTATATTTTTGCAGACCCGGTAACGATCGGCATTTCTAAATTGCAAATAAGCGGACTGAATTTAACACGTACAGGGATCGACGCTTTGGATGCACGCGTGCATGCTCATGACGTGATCAACAGCCTCTATGATGATCCTGACGGCTATGAATTGATGCGCTCAGGTTACCGACAGCGACGACTTTACGAGATCCATGATGGTAATCCGCCATCCGAAGATGATGATATCTTCGACGATCTGGAAGACGAAGAAGAGGCTGAAGACGGGAATTAGGGTTTTCGTGCCGTTCTTTTCTCTGACCAGGCAATGAGACAAGGCACCACTCCTTTGCCCGAACTCAAAAACGCTGGATACGCTGGATACGCTCGCGGTCCAAAGCACTCAACCGCCTTTGCCGCCGGGAAGTGCGACATGCTCGCTTTACAGATAATATCCACTACGCGACAATAAAAACAAAAAAAGGGACCCGAAAGCCCCTTAATTCCTTACGATACGATGATCACTTAACGTGCGAACTTACGATATTTAATCCGGTGCGGTTGGGTTGCGTCAGCACCCAAACGGCGACGCTTGTCTTCTTCGTAAGCTTCGAAATTGCCTTCGAACCATTCAACATGGCTATCACCTTCGAAGGCCAGAATGTGCGTAGCAATCCGATCAAGGAAGAAACGGTCGTGGCTGATCACCACCGCGCAGCCTGCGAAATTTTCAAGTGCTTCTTCAAGTGCCGCAAGAGTTTCGGTATCCAGGTCATTGGTCGGCTCATCAAGCAAAAGTACGTTACCGCCCTGTTTGAGCATCTTCGCCATATGCACGCGGTTCCGCTCACCACCCGAAAGAAGGCCAACCTTCTTCTGCTGGTCACCGCCTTTAAAGTTAAACGCTCCAACATAGGCACGCGTGCTTACTTCGCGTTTGCCGAAGGTGAAGATATCATGCCCGCCTGAGATTTCTTCCCAGACATTATTATTATCGGAAAGTGCATCGCGCGACTGATCCACATAACCAAGTTCAACCGTATCACCGATAGAGATCGAACCTGCATCAGGAGTTTCCTGACCAGTGATCAGTTTAAAAAGTGTGGTTTTACCTGCGCCGTTCGCACCGATAATGCCCACGATACCACCCGGCGGCAGGCTAAATGAAAGGTCGTCAAACAAGAGCTTGTCATCGAAGGCTTTTGTGAGGCCTTCAGCTTCAATCACTTTACCGCCAAGACGCGCAGGCGGCTGGATCTTAATTTGCGCAGGGCCTGCTACACGGTCTTCCTGCACTTTGAGCATCTCGTCGTAAGCCTTGATGCGGGCTTTTGATTTGGCCTGACGCGCCTTTGGTGACTGGCGGATCCAGTCGAGCTCGTCGTTCATGGCCTTCTCACGAGCCTTGTCTGTGCGCTCTTCCTGCGCCATGCGCTTGGTCTTCATTTCAAGCCATGCACTATAGTTGCCTTCAAACGGAATGCCGTGACCGCGGTCAAGCTCAAGTACCCAGCCAACAACATTATCAAGGAAATAACGGTCGTGCGTCACAAGGATCACACAGCCTTTGTATTTCTGCAGATGATTCTCCAACCAGGCAACCGTCTCGGCGTCAAGGTGGTTGGTCGGCTCATCAAGGAGCAGAATATCTGGTTTCTCAAGCAACAACTTGCAAAGCGCGACACGGCGCTTTTCACCGCCCGACAGATTATCAATCGTCGAATCGTTTGGCGGACAGCAAAGCGCATCCATCGCCACTTCAGCCTCTGACTGCAAATCCCAGGCGTCAGCAGCATCCACTTTTTCCTGTAATTCGCCCATCTGGGCCAGAAGGTCCATATTTTCAGGATCTTCACCATAAGCCATAGCTACAGCGTTGAAGTCATCAACCAATTTTTGGGTTTCGGCAAGGCCTTCCATCACATTGCCAAGCACATCCTTTTCTGGATTCAGCTCAGGCTCCTGTGACAGATACCCAACTTTGATGCCGTCGGCGGCCCAGGCCTCGCCGCCAAATTCAGTTTCTTGACCAGCGATGATTTTCATCAGTGTCGATTTACCAGCACCATTCTGGCCGATAATCGCGATCTTTGCGCCAGGAAGGAAATTAAGGCTGATGCCTTTCAGAACCTCTTTGCCACCGGGATATTGCTTGGTGAGCTTTTGCATCTGATAAACATATTGATAGGAAGCCATCGATGGGGGTCCTTAAATGGGTGTAAAAACTTTGCGCCCCTGTTAGCGCAGAAATGAAGGTGGGACAAGCGGGAAGCTATCGCAAAAACATTGAGTAACAGTTTTTGGCATCTACTACACCTGTCTCAACCTCAAGAAGGATCATTCCCAGCGATATCTTCATCCCATAGCTCTGGCTTTTCGGTGATAAATCGGGCCATCAGAGCTTTGCAGACTGGATCATCCAAAACAGTTACTTTGACGCCGCGATCACGCAGGAAATTGGCGTTGCCGAAGAAATTTTCTTCTTCACCAATCACCACATGCTTGATGCCAAACTGAGTGATGGTGCCCGCGCACATCATGCAAGGCGAGAGCGTAGTATAGAGCGTGGTGGTATCATAGCGCCGACGCCGACCAGCGTTCCTCAAACAATCCATTTCCCCATGAGCGGTCGGGTCGCCTTCCTGCCAGCGTTTATTATAACCGCGACCAATCACATCGCCGCCCTCCACAAGCACCGCCCCAACTGGCACGCCGCCAGTATCATAACCTATTTGTGCTTCTTCAAGCGCCAGTTTCATAAAATACGCGTGGTCCATTCAGGTATTATCCCGTGGAAAAGTTTCTGAGCGCGGCAGTTCGTCGAAAAATTTTACCCAAGGCAGTTGGTTCTTCACAAACGTATGCCCCTCAGGTTCGATATCTTTTGCTTGATCCAAAAACACCGCATGCAGATGAATTTCGCCAGGCCAAGCTTCGCCTTCAAACGAAACCGGACTGCCACAACCTTCACAGAAGCGTCGTTTCACACCCGGACTCGATTTATAGACCTTAGGCTCTGTTTCAGTGAAACGTACAGCAACGGCATCAAAACCAACATAAGTGGCAAAGGCAGCACTTGTGGCCTTCTGGCAGGAAGGGCAGTGACAGTGGCTTACCCACTTGGGTTCCATCACCACTTCCACCTTCACAGCTCCACATAAGCAGCGCCCGGTAAAATTTGGATCACATGCCATTATTTATTCCCACCGAAAAATTGTTCATAGGACTTTTTCACGCGTTTGAAGCTGCGCTTTGCCGCGCCGGTCTCCTTCACCCTGTCCCAGTAGGCCGTGAGCTTGGGACAGTCTGCAAAACCATCAAGGCCGTACTTTTCACTGATCGCATCATACCAAAAAAGCTGGCTGATCAGCACTGCGTCCGCGATCGTCCAGTCATTACCGACCGCGCGGTCACCGTCACCCATATATTTTTCGATATATTTGAAGGCCTTTGGAATCTCAATCTCTCGTGCATTTTTAATGTCTTCGTCACTTTCATCGCCGCCGAAATGATCGCTGCCAATGGGGCGTTGGGCCGCATAATAATATAAGTCAAAGACCCTCGCGATAGCCCGCACCTGTGCCGAAGCATCCGGGCCAGTTGGCATCAGGCCCGGCCCTTCCAACACTTCATCCAAATATTCCGCGATTATCTGGCCCTCGGTCAGGCTGCTGCCATCGCCCTTGATCAGGAAAGGGATCATGCCCATCGGGTGGTATTTGAAGTGTTCTTCGGACTTAAAACCGCCTGGAATACCAGGATAGTCCACCTGATCGGTTGCCCCCTTCAAGTCCAAAACAATATAAACGCGCTCAAAATAAGGGGAAACACTTACCCCGCATAGCTGCATTGCCGTCATGCCGCTCTCCAATCGATTTGCCTTTAAAAAATATGGGGCAAGCCATCTTTATTAGCAACGGCCAATCGTTGAAATTTCAGTGATACCGAAGGTGCTTAGCTTGTTAATTGGTGCTGAACCAACAGCCCTGCAACAAACAGCATCATTACCGCAATAAAACTATCGAGAATGCGCCAGGTAGCAGGCTTACCGAACAACGGTGCCGCTTTTTTCGCGCCGTAGCCAAGCCCGTAAAACCATAAAGCCGACGCCGTGCAAGCACCGAAAAGGAAGGTCCAGCGCTCTGTCTCGCTTGCATATTTAACGCTGTAAGTACCAACGATACCCATAGTATCCATATAAACCCACGGGTTTAGGAAGGTGAAAGCCAGGGCATGCATTACGGCGATATATGTGCCTTTGCCTGCGGCATCACCAGCGGACCTATCGATAATATCCTGACTGATCGCCTCGGGGTTCATCGCAGCCCGCGCACTTTTAAAAGAAAACCACAACAGGAAAGCTGCTCCGCCCCAACCTAGCCATACCTTAAGAGCGTCGTTCGCAGCGATAATCGCGCCCACACCGAGTACACCCAACGAAATTAGCGCCACATCGGAGACAAAGCAGGTTGTCGCCACTGCACCCACATGCCTGTGTCTGAGGCCTTGGCGCAGCAGATACGCATTTTGCGGCCCAATAGCCACCAACAGCGCAACTGAAACGGTCAGCCCCTCTATGAAGGTCACAATATCCACTTGTTCCAATCCATTTCTTCCAGCCAGTTAAGGGCCGCATCGCTCGCCGCTTGGGCTTTTTCAATCTGCACTCAGTGACTACACTCTTTGATATCTACTCTCTTTAGTGGGCCACAATGCTTATGCATGTCGGCCACGAACGTGGCGGCGTGGCAAGTCAAATTCCGATGTTAGCGCCAACAGGCGGGGCTCACAAAAGGCAACAAATTATCAACAAGAAAGCGCTTCATATCCTTCCTGTTCGCCGATAAGTTTCTATACCAGCGCATGGGTGCGATGAAGCCACCTTTTCTGAAGGCGTTGATATATATTTCTAACGCATCTTCATCCAGAAGCGGTTTGCCAATCCAGTTTTCCCTCGATTTCGCGAGCACTTCCGCCAAGTTAAGTACTTTCACTTTGAAAGGCATACCAATCTGGCCAAGCTTAGCAGGGTCGATGCGCTGCGTGAAAAATGGCAGACGACCAGTCCGCTTCTACAATTGCCGGGCTTTCTCTATACACTGCACACCATACTTTTCCTGACATCACATAATCGGGCTGGTAAAAACATCTTGTTCGGCCAAACTTGCAGCCGGTGATACAGTTTTTGGCACAGTCGCCCTCCCCGTGTATTGTCACAGCGGTGCCACGACAACACAAAGCGCGACAAATATATGGCAAGCTTTAGTTGAAGTAACGCACGAGCCATTCCTCAAGAGCATTGTTCACTTCTTCGGTACGCTCAGCGGGCAACCAGTGCCCACAGTCCTTGAGATCAAGCCGCTCATAAGGTTCACACAGTTCCTCCATGCCATCCGCAAGCGACGGAGGGCATGCCCGGTCCATCTCAGCCGTGATCATCAGACAGGGCTTCATCACTTTAGGCAATTTTCCATCAATCAGGAATGACTTCTGTGCTTCCCAGTTAGCTGTCATGTTTCGATACCAATGTAGCGGCCCGGTAAAACCACTTTCCTTATAGGCCGCTACATACATCTGAAGTTCTTCCGCGTTCAGCAGCGGTTCGCCACCCCAAGCCGCTTCACCTGCCTTTAGAAGGCTGATCAGATCAAGGCTTTCTGTGCTAAACGAAAAATCCCCACCCTCTTCACGTGCCTTGGCCGGGCGACGATGGAAAAAATTGAACGTAGCCTCCAAGTCTGCCTCCAGTACAGGCTCACACGCACCTTCCTCCTGGAAGCGAACGATATACATCTTATTACCAAGCCGCGCCCTGAACAGCTCAATCGGGTCCACAGGAAAGTGGCGCATCAAGGGCACTGCCAGCCCCGCGCAGCCCCGCACGCGCTCCCCTATATAAAAGGGCAGTTGCCACAGCACGATGGCACCCCAGTCATGGCCGACAAATACAGCATCCTTAAGCCCATAATGATCCAGTAGGCCAGCAAGGTCCCCGGCCAATTTGGCCATCGTGTAATTCTCTTTGCCCTTGGGTTTACTAGCCCGGCCATAGCCGCGCTGATCGGGCGCAAACACCGGATACCCCAAGCCCGCGAAATAGGCCATTTGCTGCCGCCACGCATACGCGATATCGGGCCAACCGTGCAGAAAAACCAACCCCGGTTTATCGGTTTCCTTTGGGTCCGGGCCTGCCTTATAAACCGGGAGTATTACCTCACCCACATCCACAAACTCGGGATCGTTGAAATCGATCATTAGGGTTCCCCTTTTTGGATCACCCTAAATCACCGAGACAAAGAGCGCCACAATCGCCACAGGCACCAGAAACTTCAATAGCCCATACCAAACCCTAAATAGCCCGCCGTCTGCCATCGGCAAGCTCGTCATTACGTCCGTGCGCTTTAGGCCCCAGCCAACCATCAAGGCGAACGACAGCCCACCAAATGGTAGCACGATATTGTTCACACCCTCGCGGATCAGCGCAAAGAAAGTATGTTCTTCAAGCCCAAGGAAGGCGAGCGGATGCACATCTGCCCATTCATTGAACGAAAGTGTTGTGAGCATCGAGAAAGCAAAAGCCAGTGCCGCAACCAGCCATGCCGCTTTGGCCCTTGTCCACCCCGCTTCAATCAGGCGCTGGGTTACAGGCGACATCAAGGCAATTGAAGAAGTGATCGCGGCAAATGTCAGCAACAGGAAGAAAACAAAGGCCACATAGGCACCGCCGGGAATTTCTGAAAAGACAAGCGGCAGCGTCACAAATACAAGCCCCGGCCCTACTGCGGGGTCCATATTATACGCAAATAACAACGGAAAGATCGCCATGCCCGCCATAAGCGCAACAAACAGATCCATCAATACAATCCAAAGGGTCGCTTTGGGTAGGTTAACATCCTCTCCCATATACGAACCGTAAATCATTATGCCGCCAACACCGACCGAGAGCGTAAAAAACGCCTGCCCGACCGCTTCCATAAAAATGGCTGGCGACAACTTCATATCGTGAAAACCAAAAAGGAAATTCACGGCAGCGGCCAGGTCACCTTTGGTTGCAGCATATCCAACAAGCCCTATCAGCATGATAAATAGTGCCGGCATCAAATAACGGCTTGTGCATTCCAATCCCCGGCGCACACCGGCTGAGACAATTAACGCCGACAGTGCCATAAATCCCGCGGCCCACAATGACGGCTGCACTGGTTCTGACTTAAAGTTCTTGTCCAGTGCAGCAACTTGATCTGCGGACCAATCCTCAAAGCCACCCATCAAGGCCTCATAGCCGTAGGCCATTACCTGCCCCGCAATCACGCAGTAAAAACTAAGAATAAGGATTGTCGAGCCCAGCCCCAGCCAAGCTGGCAAGCGCCATGGAAACCGGGAGCCTACACTCGTTTGCAAATTCTTGAGTGCCGTTGTTGGACTGGCCCTGCCCATTCGCCCCAGCAGCAATTCTGCCATAAACACAGGGGTGGCTATCACTGCGAGGGTCAGCAGATATATGAGCATAAACCCACCACCACCGTTTTTCCCTGCCACGTAAGTAAAGCTCCAAACATTGCCAAGCCCAACGGCTGCGCCTGCTGTCACCAATATAAATCCAAACCGACTTGAAAATGTCGGGTGTCCTTTACCCTCCGCCATCAATGCCCCTCCCCGAGCTTTTGATTGTCGTTAAAACAGGGTTTCTACTGCCCGAACGGCGGCATCAACAGCACCGTTCACATAAGCATAGCCAGATGCATCAGCGTTTGCGATTGCGATATTGCCAATGTTTTCCCGCCCTGTGATATGTGGCCCTTTTTTCGGTGACCAATCAAGCGGATCGAACAGCTCATTATATTCATAGGTATAACCGTGCGGCCAGCGATTGACCGTAATAGCTGCGATATCGCGCTCCGCATTAAAACCGGCTCCGCCCAGTGCGCCTTGCAACTGCGCTACGATAGCTGTCTCATAATCTTCAAAAGACAGACCATACATATCCATTCGGCCCTTTCTATGTTGGTCGCGAGCCACAAGGCCAGGCCGAACCGGACAGTGCACCATATGAACAAGCGCAGGATCGTTCGGGTTTTGCGGAAATACATGCCCGCCCATACTGACAGGAAAATCCAAAGACCAACTGGCACACAGGCCGTTCGGTGCATAGACCTTTGCCACCCCAGCTTCATAAAAGGCTAACTGATTTTTGAGCGCTACATTAATATAACTGAGAGGCACTTTTTCAGCATAGGCGATTGCCTCTTTTTGAGCCTCTCTCATTTCCGGCATGATATACGGAAGAATGTTGTTCCAGCAGGCCATTATTGCGGTACCCCCTAATACGCGCTCTGTACGACCATCACGCACATAGCTAACTTCAACGCCGCCTGCAATATTGCGCGCTTCAACTGCTGTACTGGACAAGCGCAGCCTTACCGGGTTCTGCGGCAGGTCAAGACGGTCGTAATGCACACGCGCTTTTACTATGGCCTCCATATTGTGGCCCGTGATCGCGTCCGGGATCATATTGGCAACGGCGAGCCGTGCAATAGAGGCATTTCCATCGGGAAAGTGGAAAATATACGGCTCGTCGCCATATCCACTTTCAACCTCCTCCTTATCTAAACCCAACTCATATGCGCCTGGATGCTTCATCCTGATAGCCTCCAGCCCGGAAAGCGCGTCCCAGCCTACTCCCCAGAGACTTTGGCTATCTGCCCGCAACAGCACTATTGCGTCTTCGCCCAAACCTGCATCCCGCAAACACTGTTCATAAGAGGTGGCGCGCAGATACTTCTTTGGATCCTGTTCTCCAGCGTTGAGCCAGTTTTTCCGGAAAACAAACATATCCTTAAAAAAATCCCGGTCGCTTTCGGAAATAGGCAGCGCATCTATCAACTCTGTTAAGCTTTGTTTCTCTGCCTCACTCTCCCAAGAAAATAATTTTTCCCACGCTGCAGGATTTTCTCGCACCAGCAATTTGTCTGCCCCATAGGTTTCCGCATCCAGATGTAAACCACTTGAAAGTACCTTCCGGCGGTAAAAGGATTGATCAAAGAAACGGTAAAATCGCTCGGATTCAATTGTAAGCGCCTTCAAAAAGCCCGCAGCTTCTTTACTATAGCTGCCCGGCGTATCAATGGACTGGCTGCCGCCGTAGCCAATCAGTTTTGTCCCGCCAACTGTGAACTCGTTACGCTTAGCGTGCCCACCAAAATCATCATGATTATCCAAGATAAGGATGCGCGCTTTATTGCCTAGTTTCTGACGTGCAAAAAAAGCACTCGCAAGACCGCTGATACCGCCCCCGATAACAATCAGGTCATAGGGCCGGTCTTTTGCCTTCTTTGGGCGTCTAAGGCTTTCGCCGTTCCAGGCCAAACCATGTGCCACCTCGAAGCTGCCCTTGTGCGCACCGCGCATGCCGGTTTTCTCAGGTGGGTAAGTCCAGATACCATCTGATGAAACCAGCCCTTCTTGCGCGCAAGCGTAAGGTGCCGCCGCAAACCCAGCCGCCGATACCGCCATACCAGACAGGAAATCCCGCCGCTTAATACCCTTCAGCCGCACCAGTTGCTTCCGCCTTTTTCCTTGCCAAATCAACCACATGCCCGCACTCTGTGCTGGCATTTATCGGGGTGCATGATAGCCGGGGCATTTCCCAAAAGTACAGACCGATCATACCACAGAGCAAAAAGGTGATAGGGCCACATGGCAGAACAAGTTGAAAATGGGATTTTCTATCATGTTGCCCACAACAAAAAATATGTACGCCACACGCCTCTATGTGCAGGTACTGTTTTCACTGTTGGAACAGAAACGAACCCTTTTTTTGGCTATTATAACAACGCGCGCACCTATACAGTCCAGAAAGATGGTGAGAATATCAAAGTCCCGGCCTTGAAATTTTTGCGCGATGCCAAACGTGGCCGCATTTCTGGCAATGACCTTCCTAAGCAGGCTTATAATATCGCCAATCATTATAGCATGCTTGCTCGCGAATTGATTATGGAAGAGGTTAGGCATGTCATTGCGCCCGACGCACCGTCCAGAAAGACCTGCCTTTGGGTTGTGGATGATCTGTCACTTGCTTCTTACTGGCAACGTAAAATCGGCGGCAGATCGCGGCTGATAAAATTGGCTCTTACCGGCACAGTGCACCGTGGGGACGCTAAATTCCTGATGAATGAAAGCGAGCCACTACCCGCCACATATGAAAAGGCACGCAACTATTGGCTAGGGCAGATGACCGGCAATGCGCTCCCTGAAATTTTATTTTCCGGCACAGCAGAAGTAATCGAAGACAACCTCGATTTTTCTTTAAAATCTGAGTGACTTGAAAACTAAAAATTAATTTTTTTATTCTAGTCTTTTCTGCGTGGAGCGTTGTACTTGTGTGAGGAAGACAGAAATGCCCCCAGCGGGAAACTACCATGTTACAGTAACCGATAAAGATACGGGTGCCTTTGTCGCAACTTATCCAGTCGCCAGCGACGGCACTAAACTACCCGAAAGTCTGGCCCTGGAATCTGCAGTGATAGACGGACGATACGATAGCATAGACGATGCCCTGGCACATGCCCATTGCCTGGTTATGGGCGGCCCCAAACATTAACCACACCCCAATTTTAACACCTTAAAACAGTGCTTCGATTGAGCTTCTGATCGCTTCGGGTTTGTCTTTGGGCGCGAAACGCTTCACAACCTTACCGTCGCGGCCAATAAGAAATTTGGTGAAATTCCATTTGATACGTTCGGTGCCCAGCAACCCTGGGCCTTCCGATTTCAGATATTGATACAGCGGTGGAGCATCAGTGCCATTCACATCAATTTTGGAAAACATAGGAAAGCTAACGCCGTAATTGATCTGGCAGAACTCACCGATTTCATCGTCACTGCCTGGGTCCTGTTTGCCAAACTGATTGCAGGGAAAACCAAGGATTTCCAAGCCTTTCTCCTTAAGATCTTTGTAAAGAACCTCCAGCCCTTCAAACTGCGGGGTAAAGCCGCATTTGGATGCCGTATTCACCACCAGCAGGACCTTACCCTTATAGTCCTCTAGGGATTGTTCCTTGCCATTCAGGCGCGGCATGCTGAAATCATATACTGAGCTCATCGGGTTCCTCCACGAAGAATTACTTGGTTACTCTCAAAGCTAGAGCATCAAACAGAGATGACAAGATACACGACTATTGCTGCTTGCATTCTCGCTTAGTTTTCTTTCACTGAGCTTCTGAATGCCAGCTCCATTTTTTTGATTTCCCGGCGGGTTGCAACGCGGTTGATCTGCATCCATGACCATAGCTCAAAACCAACCACTGCAATACAGGTAAGGATGGACCAAACGCCCCAGTTGATCTGGCTCATTACCGTTTCAGCACCCACGAATTTGTAAATAAGATATATAAGCAAAATACCCAACACAGTTGTTGTGGTTGCCACCACCCACATCCAGCCCCGTAAGCCGCCTTTAAATGCATCCCATACCATGGAATTCAGCGCACTGTTGTCGGCCAATATTTTATCCAGGCGCTCGCTGTCACGCTCTAATTCGGCTTTAATACGTTCATCTATTGATGCCATTTTCTTCTCCTTCAACTTGTTCCTGCAAACGCCGCCGGGCGCGGTTTAATCGGGATTTAACTGTCCCTGACGGCACACCCATAACGGTCGCAATTTCTTCCAACTTCAACTCTTCGAGATAAAATAGATATACGGCCTGCCGCTCAACTTCCGGCAATTGCTCAATAAGCGCCACCAGTTGATCTTTGGTAGCCCAAAGCGCTACCTCAGGAACCGCCAATTGCTCGCCGGCTTCTTCATAGGACACCTGGCCACCAACCTGCTTCCTTAAGATATCAAGGCAGCGCCAGCGCACTGCCTTAAAGACGCGTGCCCGAAACATAGACGGTTCGTAAAGTGCGCTAAGTGTTCTGGCCGTTGTTACCCAGGCATCCTGAACCGCGTCAGCAGCCATGGGTTCATTGTTGCATATACGAAAAGCAAAACGCAGCAAAGACGGATGATAACTGCGGTACAGCGTTTCAAAAGCGCGGCCATTACCTTCCTGCGCCTTTAAAACCAACAACTCTTCAGTGCTGCGTTCGCTCACGGTCTGCCTCTCGCTTGCCCATCGCTCCTATAACAACGGGGGCAATGAGCAAATGGTTCGCGCAAGTGAGGCGGGTTTTCAGCTTTTTGGCAAGTTTTACCCCGTACGGCGTGCAAGTTCGGCAACTGCAATCTCAAGACGCTTGATTTCCCGCATCATGGAAGACCTGTTCATTTCCATCCATTGCCACTGTTTAAGTGCAACCTGTGGGGCCATACTAATCAGCAAGCAGAATCCCCAGAAAATTCGGTCGTCCGTCGTTTCTGCAGTGAAAAACTCGTAGCCGCTCCAGACCATAACTGCGGTGATCGGTAGTAATATGATAGCCGTAAGCCATATCCAGCGCCTCAGGCCTCCGTGCCATGCGGCTGAAACCATATCTGGCAATCCGCCTTCCCTGGCAAGCAATTCATCAATCTCAGAAGTCTCACGCTCCAGTTCCTCTTTAATTCTGTTGTCTAACTCGGTCATTTCAGTCTCCTGACATTTGATCGCGTAATCGTCCTCGTGCCCGGCTGAGCCGGGACTTAACAGTGCCCAGCGGCACCTCAAGGATGGCTGCAATTTCGTTTAACTTCATTTCTTCCAGATAAAAAAGCGCCAGCGTGTGCCGTTCTTCTGATGGTAATCGCGCAATATGCGCCTTTAACTGGTAGCTGGTCGCGAGATGAGCCGTCCCGTTCTCCTCGCTTACCTTGGTTTCCTCGCTTAGTTCCTCGGCAGGTTCGCCCCTGCGGCGCACCTGGTCCACAACACGCCATCGAACGGTTTTGTAGGCCCAAATGCGGAAGCCGCGCGGATCCTTGAGTGAAATGAGGCTTTTGCTGAGCGATATCCAAGCTTCCTGAACCGCATCATTTGCCAGTTGCTCATCAGCGCAAAACCGGAATGCAAACCGCAGGAGGGCATGGTTATAATGTCGGTACAAACCTTCAAAAGCCTTGCGATTACCCGCCTGGGCTTCCAGTACCAACAAATCTGTTTTGGCATGCGGCAAAAGCTGTGTCTCAAACCATATTGATGTTGCGTTACCTTTAGGACGCATACTTTTCAAAAAAGGTTCGCGGATTTTTCTGCGCTACTCGGGAACCAAGTATACACCTTGCAAAAATTCGGTAGCCTGGCCTGAAATCTCAATGTGTTCGGGACAAATTTTGAGCCACAGCTCGCCGCCGCGCATAGAAAGCTGCTTGGCATACAATTCCGCTTTACCAAGTTCCCTGGCCCAGTAAGGCCCAGATACACAGTGAGCCGACCCTGTTACAGGGTCTTCAACGATGCCATGATTAGGAAAAAAACAGCGAGAGACAAAGTCTGCGTCACCTTCACCGCGTGCCGTTGCGATAAAACCGAAAGGCGCATACGCCTTCAGTGCTTCGCTACTGGGTTCAAGCCTGCGTACTGCCTCCGCATTTTCGTAAACAAGTAAAAGGTCGCGGTCGGCATGATCGCTTTTATAGACTTTAACTGGCTCCGCTCCCATTGCGGCCCCAAGGTCTTCAGGTATTTCGATCTCTACTGGATTAAGGTTGGGGAAACTCATGCAGTAACGGTCCTCGGTGCGGTCAACCGTTAGAACACCTGAACGGGTGCTAAACTTCACTTGCGACAAATCAGGTTTCATATGGGTAAAAACCACATGGGCGGCCGCCAGTGTTGCGTGGCCACACAAGTCCACTTCTATCGTTGGTGTAAACCAGCGTAGCAAAAAGTGCGTCTCATCATCCTCTTGCAATTCAAGCAGAAAGGCCGTTTCTGAAAGGTTATTCTCGGCGGCCACCGATTGTAAAATCTCGGTAGAAAGCATAACGGGAAGCGGGCATATAGCCGCTGGGTTTCCTCGAAACAACATGTTTGTGAAGGCATCAATCTGGAAAATCGGCAGTTGAATCATGTTTTATCCCTTTGCCCAGCTTTTAATCACATCCTGGTCTTTTGGCGCAAATCCCACGCGATAATCGCCCATCCGCTCCCAGACCGGGCGTTTAATAATGGCGTCGTGCATAACCATCAGTGCTTTTGCTTTTGTTGCATCCACATCAGCTTTGTCCTCGGCGGCCAGCTTGCGCCAAGTAGTACCACGCATATTCAAAAGCGCTTCCCAGCCCAGCGCGGCCTCAAAGCGTTCCACCATCGCCGCGTCCAGGCCGTCTTTACGGAAATCATGAAACGTATGAGGCACACCTTCAGTTTCCAACCACTTACGTGCTTTTTTAACAGTATCGCAGTTTTTAATTCCATATAGTGTAATCACAAATTTTCTTCCTCAATTTGCAACTCATCCAAGGTTAATTCGGTTGATCGTTCGCTTGGTGGATCAACATGAATTAAGATATCTGCATCCGGATAGACTTCTCCGATCATGGCCTCAACTTCGCCAGAAATCAAATGCGCGTCCCTAACGCTGATCTTGCTGTCCACCTCAATATGCATCTGGATAAAAGTATCCCGACCAGACAGCCGTGTCTTAAGCTTATGCATGCCAAGCACATCAGGATTACCGAGCGCCATATTGAAAATCGCTTCGCGGTCTTCGTTTGGCAGTTCCCTATCCATCAACATGTTAATCGAGGGCTTAGCCACCTCTGCGCTGCCAAACAGGATATAGCCTGCGATGAGCAAACCAAAGATGCCGTCTGCGTAAATCCAGCCCTGGCTGCTGGCAAAGGCTGCCCCAACCACCCCCAGGTTCATAAAAAGGTCGCCTTTATAATGCAAATGGTCGCCTGAAATCGCGAGCGAATTGGTTTTCCGAACCACATAACTTTGGAACACCACGAGAATAAGCGACAGGGCAATTGCGAGGCCCGAAACCTGCATCACAAGCAAGGTCGCCGTAACATCCTCTGGTTGCCACAGGCTTTTAATGGCCTCAAGCATAAGGAAAACTGCAGAGCCAGCCATGATCGCCGCCTGAAACAACCCAGCAAGCGCTTCGGCTTTACCGTGCCCAAAGCGATGGTCATGGTCGGCAGGCAATACAGCAGTACGCACCGCAAAAAGTGTGACTAACGATGCAGCCAGATCAAGCATGGAGTCTGTCATAGATCCCAGCATCGATATTGAACTGGAAACCCACCAAGCATACGCCTTGGTGCCAACCAAAGTCAGTGCAACAGATACAGCGGCCCACGTCGCCCACTGCATTAAATTATCTGAGGTATGCCGTCGCACCCATCGTCTCCTACACCCAAAACAACTTATGTATGCCAGCTAAGCGTCTGCCAGACAAAGAAAAACGCCCCACCGAATGGCGGGGCGTTTTTATAGTCGAAACCGAAAAATACTCGGAACTATATTCTTAGTGGAGTTTACTTTCCACTTCGGCAATAGCAGCATCGGCAAGTTCCTTGCCTGCTTTGCCTTTCAATGTATCAGCCAGAACCGCTGTTGCGGCTTCAACAGCCACATTCACAGCTACAGCCTGAACTTCTTTAACCGCCGCGACTTCCGCCTGGGCGATCTTTTCTTCTGCAGCGCGGGAACGACGCTCTATCATGTCAGCAACATCGCCCTTAGCAGCCTCTGCCATGATTTTCGCATCTTCTTCCGCTTGCGCCACCATATCGGCAGCTTCCTTTTCAGCGTCGCGCTGCTTGCGCTGGTAATCCAACAGCATTTGCTCGGCTTCGTCGCGGAGAGATTTGGCTTCTTCGATTTGTTTTCTGATCTCGTCAGAACGCAAATCGAGCATTTCGCCGATCTTCTTATGTGCTTTTGAATAAAGCACGCCGCCAACAAAAACGGTCGTAGACAGTGCAACCCAAAAACTGGTGTCGGAGAACAGTGAACCACCTGATGCCATGATCTATGCTCCCTTCACACTTGCAAGAGCCGCTGCAACAGCGTCCTTGACAGCTTTGTCTTTGGTTTCAACACCACCAAGTTTCGCAACCATCTCAGCCGCAACTTCGCCGGCAACAGTGTCGATGCTGGCGAGCGCTTCTTTGCTGGCTTTAGCGATGCGTGCTTCTGCCTCTTCGGCTTTGGCATTCAACTTCGCATCCAACTCAGCCTGCGTTTTTGTAATATCAGCCTGAATCGTGTCTTTAGCACCGAGGATTGTTTCCTGTGCCTTTGCACGCGCAGCCGTTACAGCCGCTTCATAAGCAGCTTTCACTTCTTCCGCTTCGGCTCTCAAACGCTCCGCTGAATCAAGGTCGCCCGCGATCTTTTCTTCACGCTCTTCGAGTACAGTTGTAACGCGCGGTAAAACCGTACGCCATACAACAACGAAAAGCAGGAAGAATGTGATCAGCAACCACGCGATCTGATTGGTAAAACTACCATCAGCGATCACATTAAGTTGCGGCAGTCCCCCGGCTTTTTCAGCCGCCTGGCCTGCAGCTTGTGCTGCGGCTTGCGCAAATTCTGTATTGGCTAGTGCCATCACATGCCTCTATGGCTAGGTGTTCACGTTTTTGGGGAAAATCCCCACCGGAACAAAATTCCGGCTTTCAGCATATAGCACGGTCCAGATGGGCCGCGCTCTTGCTATTCTGGAACTCTTCTTAGTTTGAGAAGAGGATCAGGAACGCGATAACCAATGCGAACAGACCTGTCGCCTCAGTCAAGGCGAAGCCGATCAGGAGGTTAGTGAACTGCTTTGGTGCGGCAGATGGGTTACGCAGTGCACCTGAAAGGTAGCTACCGAAGATGTTACCAAGGCCAATACCAATACCTGCAAGAGCGAGAGTAGCGATACCTGCGCCGATGAATTTTGCTGCTTCAGCTTCCATTTTGAGTTCCTTCTCTGTGTATGGAAATTAGTTGAATTACTTTGTGCCCTGCGCCTTAGTGTGAAGGATGCATCGCATCATTCAGGTAGATGCAGGTCAAAATTGTGAATACGTAGGCCTGCAAGCAAGCCACCAAAATCTCTAGGCCAGTGAGCAGTACGTTAACAGTGAACGGCAGAACCGCACCAACCATGCCAACTGTGCCTGCGGCTGCAAGGCTCAGGATAAAGCCTGCAAATACTTTCATCATAATGTGGCCTGCCAGCATGTTCGCGAACAGACGAACAGAAAGGCTGATCGGACGTGTGCAATAAGAGATAATCTCAATAAGCACAATCATTGGCAGCAACCAAAGCGGCACACCGGAAGGCGCAAACAGTTTTAAATAGCCTGCACCGTTTTTGGTAAAGCCAATCACGGTCACACCGACAAAAATAAAGGCAGCCATCGCGAAGTTCACCGCGATATGGCTTGTAACTGTAAAGGCATACGGGAACATACCCGCAAGATTCAAGCCCAGCACAAAAGCAAACAATGTAAAGATGAAAGGAAAATACTGCTTTCCTTCTTTACCCACATTGTCGCGGATCATCCCTGCGATAAAGCTGTACATCAGCTCAACCATTACCTGCCAACGGCCAGGAACTGTATCACTTTTGCGCGTCCCTCCGATCAGGAAGAAACTTAGAACGGCCATTACGATAACCATCATCAAGGAGCTGTTGGTGAATGAAACGTCGATACCCGCAATTTCAAAATTTGCGATAGGCTTGATTTCAAACTGCTCAATAGGACTTGCCACGTTTATCGTCTCTCTTTACGTCGGCCTGCAAACAACAAGCCGAAACCCTAAAAAAATCTCTATTTTTCGGCAGCTTCATCAGCTTCTTGCACGTTCCGGGCTAATCGCACCACATTGCGTACCCCGGCCACAAACCCAAGTATCAAAAGCGCGATTAAAAAGACCGGCGCAGTCTCGAACCATTTATCGATCCAGTATCCCATAAAGGCACCCACGCCCGTTCCGGCCACCAGATCGACCCCCATCCTGAAAGCAATGCTGGAAGCAGTATTAGCCCGCTCGGGCTCAGGCGCTCCCTTTGCTTTCAATTGGGCACGGTTCAACCGCTCTTCGAAAGTTTCCTGCTTTGGGTTCTCTTCATTGTCACCCACCGCAATCCGCCCTCTGTCATGCGCTTCTACCGGGGCGCTCCAAAGTGAATCAGAACGCTGCCAAAATCGGGGCCAACATAGTGACTGACCCCTGAAGTGTCAAGGACCAATAAACTACATTTAAACCATTGAAATTAAACACATTTTCAAGAAAAATGAAATTAACTTGCTTCCATAAGATGCTCAGCGCGCTCTAGGTCTACGGAAACAAGCGTAGAGATTCCGCGCTCTGCCATGGTCACGCCAAACAACCTGCTCATGCGCGCCATAGACACAGCATTATGAGTTACAATCAGGAAGCGCGTGTCCGTCCGTTCGGTCATATTCTCAAGCAGGTTGCAGAATCGCTCTACGTTGGCGTCATCCAACGGCGCGTCTACCTCATCTAGTACGCAGATAGGTGCCGGGTTAGTAATAAACACCGCGAAAATCAACGAAAGCGCCGTAAGCGCCTGCTCGCCGCCCGATAACAATGACAACACTTGCAAACGCTTGCCCGGCGGGCTTGCATAAATTTCAAGCCCCGCCTCTAAAGGATCATCGGATTCGGTCAGCTCAAGATGGGCCTCGCCGCCGCCAAACAGGCTTGAAAACAATTCACCAAAGTGGCGGTTCACAACGTCAAACGCAGCAAGAAGGCGTTCCCGACCTTCCCTGTTCAAATTCCCGATCGCATGCCTAAGACGCGCAATGGCGCTCTCAAGGTCAGTGCGTTCGTTCACCAAATGCTCCAGTTGCTCGCTGATTTCAGTAAGTTCTTCATCAGCCCGTAAATTCACCGCCCCCATGCGATCCCGCTCGCGCTTCAGCTTTTCAAGCCTTGCTTCCAGCACCACTGGTTCGGGCAGGCTGTCACTTGTATCAAGTTCAACTTTTTCAAGGATCTGTGTCGGTGCACATTCGAAGCGCTCGGCGATTTGTCCCGCGATATCCTTGCGGCGGGACACAGCATTCTCAAGTGCCGCATCGGCCCTAATTTGGCGTTCCCGCACGTCAGCAAGGGCCTGTTGTATCGCTTTAAGCGCTTCGTCGCGCTCTTTGAGTGTGGCTTCGGCCGTCACTAGTTTATCACTAGTCTCGGCACGTTTTTTTTCAGCCTGCTCAATTTGGTCCAAAAGCGCATGCTTCCGCCGTTGCATTTCTTCTGGGCTTGCTTCGGCCACAGCGAGCTGCTTTTTCACGGCTTCTTCCCGGTCGTCAAGAGACCTGAGTTGTTTGTCTGCACTGGTTACACGAAGGGTCCATGCGCTGGATTCGGTCACAATTGCCATAAGACGGTCGGTACGCACCTGCGCTTCCCGGCGCAGACTTTCGTATTTGGACCGCGTGACACTCAATTCGGTCCTAAGCCCTTCAACCTTGCTACGCGCCTCAGCAAGCTCTGCCTCCAGCTTTTCATTCTTTGGCAAGGCCTCGATCTGCTCCCGGATAGCCTTTAGACGGCCTGTAGTTTCTTCAGATTCGCCCGCTATACGCGCCGCCGATTCTTTAAGTATGCCTACACGGCTCGCCCGCTTACTGGCTTCCTGTTCCGCGATGACCAAGCTACGGCGCGTTTCTGCAAGCTCCCTTTCAGCAGTTTGGCGAAAACCGCGCTGTGTCTGCTCCGCTTCGCGGGCTTTTTCGTGCGCTTCAAAAGCGGCTTCCGCTTTTTTTACAGCCGCGTCTGCCGCCTTTTCCAGTACTTCCATTTCAGTTTTAAGGCCGGAAAGCCGGTTTTTCTGCTCAAGACGAACCGCCGCCTGGCTCGGTGCGCCAGCCTTTTGGACAAAACCGTCCCAGCGCCAAAAATTCCCGAACTTGTCGACAATTGCCTGCCCTGGATTGAGGCTGGCAGCAACCTGGGTGCCAATCGTTTCATCCTCAACAAAGCCCGTGTATGAGAGACGCCGTTCAAGCACGGTGGGCACGCTCACATATGCGCCAAGAGGCACCACGCCGGGCGGCCAAGGCGCAGCCTCTAAAGCTTCCAGCGCCAGCCAGTAACGGCTGGCTTCCGCATTCAAACCTGCATCCACCTCTTCACCGAACGCAGCGCCAGCGGCAATTTCAAAGCCTGTATCAGCTTTCAGGTCATTCGCAACAGGAGCATCTTCGCCTTCTTGCAAAACCAAAAGCGCCTGCAGGCTGTTGATTTCTCCGCCAAGGGTTTTCACCTTGCCATTAAGTTCAGCCCGCGCCGCGTCAGCGTCGTTGCGGGCCGCACGGGCCGCTACGGTCGCAGCCTCTGCTGTGGCCATCGCTTCCCCGGCTGTAACAAGTGTAGCCTCTGCCTTTGCAACATTTTCTTCAACAGTTTTCAGGACAGACAGAATTTCGTCTTCTGCTGTCATCGCAGTAAGTTCGCCCTCAAGGCGCGCCTGCTCAGAGCCAAGTTGCTCCACGCGGCGCATCACAGCAAGTTTATCGCTCTCTAGGCTCGAACGTCGTGCTCGGGCCTGAGCCGCCTGCTCGCTTTTTTGGTCAAACTCTGCCTCGGTACTACTCGCGGCCTGTGCAGCGGCATCCAGTGCCTCACGTGCTTCAATCTCGGCGGATCTTTCCGCTTTCTGCGCCGCTTCAAGACGCGCTTTCTCTGTGTTCAAACGATCTAGCGCTGCACGCGCATCTTTGGTAATTTCCTGCTCACGCTCACGGTCACCGACAATCTGCTCAAGTGTCGCCCGCAGTGTCAGCGCAGACTGTTTGCGCCGCTCAGCTTCTTCCTCAAGATTCTCTCGTTCAATTGCCAACCGCTGCAACCTGGCCGCAGCAGCAGCATCCTCTTCACGGAGCGGTGGCAACAGCGCGGCCGTTATTGTTTGCTCCGTGGAAATCTCAGATACGCGCTTGGTAACGTCGGCGGCACCTTTTTCGGCATCCCTTAACGCAGTCTCAAGCTTGATCACATCTTCAGCGGCGAGTTTCCATTTTATATATAAAAGGCTCGCCTCAGCCTGCCGGATATCGCCAGATATATCCCGGTAACGCACCGCTTGTTTTGCTTGACGCTTAAGGCCGGAAATCTGGCTTTCCATTGCCTGTACAACATCCTGCACTCGAACCAGATTGCTCTCTGCGCTCCGCAGGCGGCTCTCGGCTTCTTTCCGTCGGGTATGCAGCCCAGAGATGCCAGCCGCTTCTTCTAAAATTTGACGCCTATCCTGCGGCTTGGCGTTGATCATGCTGCCGATGCGCCCCTGACTGACAAGCGCGGGTGAGTGCGCACCTGTTGCAGCATCGGCAAACAAAAGCTGCACATCCTTCTGACGCACATCCCTGCCATTAATGCGGTATGCAGAGCCTGATTCACGCTCAATGCGGCGCGTCACCTCGATCATATCGTGTTCATTATGCTCGGCAGGAGCGCTTTTATCAAAATTATCGATTACAAGGGTTACTTCCGCGAAATTACGCGCAGGGCGCTTGTCGGTTCCGGCGAAAATAACATCGTCCATACCACTTCCGCGCAACGATTTGGCGCGGTTTTCGCCCATAACCCAACGAATGGCTTCCAAAAGGTTGGATTTGCCACAGCCGTTCGGACCCACCACGCCTGTCAGACCCTCTTCAATAAGAAGTTCCGTCGGGTCGACGAAGGACTTAAACCCCGATAATCGCAGACGCGAAAAACGCATGGCTGCAGGTAGCTCCCCGGTTTAAAGAAATGGCCCCTGCCCCCCTGGCAGTTTTGCAGGCCATTTCCAAGTTTTGCGCAGACTTACTTGCTTGCGGCTTCGTCCAGAATAGGCTTCAGCTTATCCCAGCGGTAATCTTCAACATCGACCCCGTTTACAAATACAGTCGGCGTTACTCCAACCTGAAAGGTCTTTTGTGCAGTACGGGTCATATCTGTAAGACTTGCCATCATTTCGCGGTTAGACGCGCAGCGGTCAAATTCAGACCGGCTCATGTTCGCTGCACGACGTGCCAGTGATGCCATCGCACCATTGCGGTCCTCAGCACGCGCCCATTCCTGTTGGCGGTCGAAAAACACCTTCAACAGGCGCTTGGCTGTATTCATGTCGCGGCACCGCGCTACAGTCGACGCCACCATATCAATGCCGTTCATCACATAGTTACGGTAAATGAAGCGTACTTTGCCGGTGTCGATATATTCTTTTTTAATCTTGGGGAAGATGTTCTTTGAAAAGTTGGCGCAGTGCGGACATGTCAGCGACGCATATTCAACGATCGTTATTGGCGCGTCTTCACTGCCATAGACAATGTCTCCCCAGGTACCATCTTTGCCTTCAACATAATTGTTGGCAGCCAACAAATCGCCTTGGTCGACGGTTCGGGCACCCTGGTCGCTTTCGCCGCATGCAGCCAGCATCAAAAGTGCGGCAGCGCTTGCGATAGCCTTTAGTGTTTTTTGGTACTTCTGGTAGATCATAACTTCTTCACCCACTAGATATTGTGTTTAAACTAAAATATAGGCCAAAGACGAGTCCTTTTTTAAGGTCTCTCCTGACACCCGTTAAATTCTGTTATTTTCCGATAGTTGCTAGCTTGATTTTATCGCGCAGTTCCTCGAAACCCTTAAACTTCACCTTGGTCCCATTAAGAATAATCGTGGGAATCGATTCGATTTGATACTGCTTCATGCCTTCCTGCTGCATTTCGATCAAATGTGTGGCAATTGCACGGCTGGAACCGCATGCCCGAATATCATCAAAGGTCAGGCCTCCTGAATTCATGGCAATTGCTTGCAGCGCAGGACCAATGTTCTGGGAATGCAACCAGGAATGCTGCTGATCAAAATAAGCGTCGATCATTTTCTTTGAAACATTCACATCCGTAGTACAGCGCGAAAGTACCGCAACGGCGATATCGGCCCGGTCCCGTACAAAATTGCGAAAAACCAGCCGTACCTTACCCTGTGGGATTAATTCCTCAAGCAGGTAGGGCATTACAGTATCATTGAAAGACTTACAGTGCGGGCACGTCATTGAGGCATATTCAATAATCTCAACAGGCGCATCCGGTGAGCCATAGATGATGTCCCCGTGAATATGGGCTGGCACTTCTTCGGTTGCTGCTGGATGATCATGACCGGCTCCGCCGCTGTGATCATGCGTATCGTCCTGCGCTATTGTTGCAGACCCAAACATAAGAGACACGAACAAGCCTGTGGCCATGTACCGACCGAACTGCAATAGTTTCAACATAATCAACTCCCTACTCCTGAGCCCGCATAACACGGCCTCATTTTTTATCTTTTTCATTCGAAAGCACCATTTCACCAAGGCTTTTCACTGCCTCCTGTAACGGGCTTAATTCCCCTATACCCACCAAATCACCAAGCTTTTTAGTCTTGCTTGCTGAGAGCGGGTGTTTTTCTTTGGCCAAGTGCCGTTTTATTACCTTGATAGGCCCTTGTTTAATTTCCAATGTAGCCACGGCTCCGTACCCGAAAAAACGGTTCACCATATCAATAATATGTGGTGCCTTATGATCCAACAAAGTGGCAAACGCGGATTCGCAGCGGATCACTAGCTTAGCCCCCATACGTTCTCCGCGCGGAAAAATAAGACGTTGCGGCACACAAGACCCTGCAAGCTGTGGCCCCACAATTTGCGGCCAGCGCGTGATAACTTCCGCCTGTGCAAACCCTTTGGCGCGCATTGCAGGCGACAGAAAGCTTGTCGCCAGCCGCGAAGCCGGGGTCGTCTTGAAACGGCGGAAGCTCGGCTTCTTTTTACCCCCCCCTTTGGGTGCGTTTTTGTTTTTTCGCGGCGCGTCGGCCATTGGGCTTGCCCTTAGCTCTGTAAACACTATGGTCTGTGCTACCTGATGGCTGATAAGGCTACAACAAGAATCAGGCAAAAACGAACCGAAGCTTCTCTTTTCAAGCGCTTGTGATGACAGAATTCTCAAACCAAATACTTAAATGGTACGATATGCACGCCAGAGCCCTGCCTTGGCGAGCCAAACAAGGCTTGGTGCCAGAACCCTATCATGTGTGGCTATCGGAGATCATGCTGCAGCAAACAACTGTTGCCACGGTTAAAGCCTACTTTGAAAAATTTTGTCGCCTTTGGCCCAGCGTCGAAACGCTCGCAGCAGCACGGCAAGAGGAAGTTCTCAAAGAATGGGCAGGGCTTGGATATTATGCCCGTGCGCGCAATTTGCATAAATGTGCAGGCGTGATCTCACAAGAGTTTGGCGGCAAATTCCCCACAACAGAGGCAGAGTTAAAAAAACTGCCTGGGGTCGGCGGCTACACCGCAGCAGCCATCGCCTCGATTGCTTTCAACGAGCCCGCCGCAGTTGTCGACGGCAATATTGAACGCATTATCTCACGCTGCTTCCGGATAAAACTACCGCTACCCGCCGCCAAAAAGCCGATCAAAGCCCAGGTAGCCAAACTCACCCCAAAGCAACGTTCCGGTGATTTTGCACAGGCCATGATGGATTTAGGGGCCAGCCATTGCCGCCCCAAAAACCCAAACTGTATGCTGTGCCCGGTACAGTCGAACTGCGCCGCACAGAAAGCCGGTGATATGGAAGCCTACCCGGTAAAGGCACCCAAAAAAGTAAAACCAACGCGCCGCGCTGTATCTTTCTGGCTTGAGCATGAAGGTCATGTGCTTCTGGAGCGCCGCCCGGATAACGGCCTTCTTGGCGGTATGCCCGGCCTTTTTTCCACGCCGTGGGTTGAGTGCGATAAGATCCCAGCTTCTGTTGAATTTGTGAAACATGCCCCTTCGACTGCAGAATGGGCCGTAACCAACGGAATAGCGAAACACACTTTCACTCATTTTCACTTGGAAACAATGCTGGTACAGGCCTCAATCAAAATTCGTCTCAATATTGAAAATGGCTTCTGGCACCCTGTAACAGCGTTGCCCGACGTGGGTTTCCCCACTGTTTTCAAAAAAATAGCTGCCCTAAGAAACTAGCTCTTTGATCGCTAATCTTCTGTACGAATTCGAACATTTACATATGAAAACACTGTTCATTTTCAGACACTTGCATTGGACACCATAATCACAGGCCCCTAAATCATCGATATTCATGTATTTCAATTGCTTTCCGGGCTGGCCTGACCCTTACCCAACAGCAAAACATAGTCAAGTTCAGTGAAAACCATGCTGAAAAACTATTTTGTCACTGCCCTGCAACGCAAATAAACGGCGGGCTCAACGCTGGAAGAAGCAACTAATCTGGGTGACCCCGTTTTTTTCAGTATCTTTGATCTGCTCACCGCAGCAGGTAACCGCTCACAGTTATTTACAGATTACAGCATGGTGCTTATCAGCGAGCACGCAGCGAAACGCTATTTCCGAAGCGAAATTGCAGTGGAACAGGCGCTTTTGCTCGAAAATGGCCAACGCCCTGATGAGCACGCGCTTCGAACTGCGCGCGCCAACCCCATCAGCACGCTCATGCGCAAATACTCCGCCCTAAACAAAAAAATGGCCTAAACAAGAAACCGGCCTAAACAAAAAAAATGGCGCTCCCCTGTTGCGAAGGGGGAGCGCCAACGGAGGAAGCACGGATGGGCTCCGCACTTCTGGAATGAAACTCAAAACAGAAACCTTTTTCCGTCCCAGTCGATACTCTTCCGTTTTTGCAAAGCGAGCCAAACCGAACGGAAAAGGCCTTAATGGAGCTCTTCCCGCACCTGCTGACGGAACACATCAATAGAGGTCAATTCACCCTTATTTTCCACATGCCAGAAGGTCCAGCCGTTACATGCTGGCGCACCTTGAACACCCGCACCCACCTGGTGAATGGAACCTTTTAGCTTTTCGGCTATCAATGTGCCATCTGTACGGACACGCGCTGCATAGCGGCGCTTGCTATCGTAAAGCGTTGTGCCGGGTTCAATCATACCGCGCTCAACAATAGAACCGAAGGCAACCCGCGGCGCTGAGCGCTTACTCTCGGTATAACCCTGCGCTTCGTCGTCCAGTTCTTCAACTTCCGCAATACGTTTCTGTGCAACTTTGATGTAATCAGTCTCGCGTTCGATACCGATAAACTTGCGGCCTAGGCGCTTGGCAACAGCGCCTGTGGTACCCGTACCGAAAAATGGATCAAGGATTACATCACCTGGCTTGGTGGACGACATTATCACACGGTAGAGCAGCGATTCCGGCTTCTGCGTCGCGTGCGCCTTTTTCTCGCCAGACTTCAGCCGCTCTTTACCTGAGCAGATCGGCAGCGTCCAGTCGGAGCGCATCTGCGTATCGTCGTTCATCACCTTCATGGCGTTATAATTGAAGGTATATCCGCCCTTGTCTGGTGACTTCGCAGCCCAGATCAACGTTTCATGCGCATTTGTGAAACGAGTGCCGCGGAAGTTCGGCATAGGGTTCGATTTACGCCAGATAATATCGTTCAGTACCCAGTAATCCAGATTTTGGAGCGCAGTGCCCACACGGAAAATATTATGGTAGCTACCGATCACCCAAATGGTGCCGGTATCCTTAAGGACGCGTTTAGCCGCCTGCAGCCACTTATAAGTAAACTCGTCATAAGCGGAAAAGCTTGAGAACTTATCCCAGGCATCATGTACGCCGTCGACCTTCGAATTATCCGGTCGCGACAACGTTTCCTTGAGCTGCATGTTGTAAGGGGGATCCGCGAAAATCACATCCACTGACTTTTCAGGCAGCGCATTCATCGCATCGATACAATCACCTTGCAGAATTTTATTCAGCGGCAAGGTCTTCAGGTCACCACCCTTGCGGGTCGCGTTCTTAACTTTAACCATCACTATTCTCCGTCCCGTTATGCCGAAATGCGCCCATTTTGAGCTGCAAATTTTGGTATTTTTCGACTAACAATCGCCCTAAGCATGAGTCGAAATCGAATCGGGGTCAAGTGATTCTTTCAACTGAATCAATGATTTGTAAGTTATTCTTCACTCAAAATCTTGCGAATCGGAGCGAATGAACGACGATGATGAGGGCTCGCACCCACAAGCTTTAGTGCAGCCATATGTTTCACCACACCATATCCTGCGTTTTGCTCCCAACCATAGTCGGGAAAGTCTTTCGCAAGATTTTTCATAAGACGATCACGAAAAACTTTTGCGACAATCGATGCTGCAGCGATCGAAAGCGACCTGCCATCGCCTTTGATAAGAGTGCGCGTCGGTAATCCAAGGTTCGGATCCTTGTTGCCGTCCACCAGCGCGCCGCCGGGCACCATATCGAGCCGTTCAACAGCGCGGCGCATCGCAAGCAATGAAGCCTGCAGAATATTAATCTGATCAATCTCAGCAACCGTTGCCTCAGCGACAGAGACTGCAACTGCTTCCTGCATGATCAAGTCATATAGGGCGTTGCGTTTTTTTTCACTGAGCTTTTTGCTGTCGTTAAGGCCTGCTGGAATTTTCTCAGGTTTAAGGATAACCGCCGCGGCCACAACCGGCCCTGCAAGCGGACCCCGCCCAACTTCATCGACACCGCATACAAAGCCACGCTCGGCCTTCAGCATCGCCGCCTCAGCCGACCAATCCGGCCCTGACTTGGTCTCAATGCCAGCAACGGTGAATAAATCGTCTGCCATAAGGTTCCCCTGTTCCCTTTACCGGATAGCACTCAAGCGATGCCGCCGCCAAGCCTGCAATCAAAGGCACATAAGAAAAGGCACCTCCTTTGGGAAAAGAAGGTGCCAGTGCTTGGGTAGGTTTGGGAAAACACAAAGCCTTGGGAGGACTTTGAAATACTCAAAACAATAGTGATACTCGAAACGAATTCTTATTGGCCGGGCCTCAGGGGCACTAGGGGCTAGGGTCAGGGGTAAGATGCACACCTGAGGCCCGACCAGATCTTCTATCCTGATTTGGCAGCTAAGCTGTAGGCAGCGTTAGCTAAGGGGTGGACAGAAGATCAAAACTGGTAAAGGTCGTTAGGCTGCTGCCAAGGATACAGTTGCCAGGCGCTGTACCCGGCGCTGACGACGCCATGAACGGGTTTCGACTGATGGGTAATAGGCGGTAGGGCGGATTGCCACACGGGTCAATAAATCTGTAAACATAAATAGCTCCTCACTGCTAAATTTCCTGTGTCCGGCCTTTTTGCTTTTATGTACGGACTATTGTGTCTGTCGATTTGGTGGCTGATCATTTTTGTTGTGTGATCACGCCTTGTTGTTACAGCCTAATTTAGGGATAGCATCCGAGGCTTTCAATAGCCCTCACCGCATTTATTGCACGCTTTATCGCACAAGTTGCCTTAATCGTGCCTTATTCAGGCCAAGCCCAAAAAAAGGGGCCTCAGTGGCCCCTCTTCTCAAAAGATACTTTAGTCCGCTTTCAGCATGCCATAAATTTCATCCTTGAGCCGCATACGCTTCTTGCGGATATCCTCGGCAGCAGCGTCCGAAAGATGCTCCTCCCCGATTTCAAGCCGGTGCACTTCCCGGTTCACATGGTGATATTCGTCAGCCAGCTTTCGAAAATGCCCGTTGCTTTCTTTCAAAGTGTGGATACGGGCTTCATACTCTGGGAAATCGTCCCTCAGTTCATGCGGTGTGTGGCTCATACGGTCCTCCTTTGCAATTCCATATAGAAACGCTAAGCCAGCGGCGACCACATCCATTTGACCCCGATCAAGCAAGGCATATTTTTGAGTTTATTCGTCGAGCAACAGAGGCTCGGCCTGATCTGAACTCACTTCCTCAACATTTTTGAGTGCTTTCAGCATCACGCGTTTGCGGCGATCAAGGGTTTCTACATGATTAAGGGCGGAGTTAAGGCTTTTACCCATGCGGTCGATCTGCTCGCCAAAGCGGCCAAATTCCAGCTTAACAGCACCTAGCACATCCCATACTTCGCTGGCACGCTCCTGCAGTGCAAGTTGGCGGAACCCCATACGGAAGGTCGATAAAAGTACCTGGAAGTTGGCTGGCCCCGCTACAGTAACACGCATATCCCGCTGCAGGGTTTCAAACAGCCCCGGTCGCCGCAAAACTTCGGCATAAAGCCCTTCGGTCGGCAAAAACAAAATTGCCCAATCTGCTGTGTGTGGCGGATTAATGTATTTGGACGATACGTCTTTGGCGAATTTTTTGATCGTGCGCTCCAGCGCGGTAGACGCCGCCTCTACAGCCGCGACATCGCCTGCCTCAACCGCGCCAAGCAAGCGTTCATAATCTTCAGTCGGGAATTTGGCGTCGACCGGCAGATGCACTTCACGTTCCATACCCGGCACACGGATGCCGTATTCCACGCGTTCATTCCCGTGCGATTTACCGCAGTCATAATTTGTCTGATACTGGTCCGGCGTCAGAAAATCTTCGATCAGCAGGCCCAGTTGCACCTCACCAAACGTACCACGCGATTTTACGTTGGTAAGAACACGCTTCAGGTCACCGACACCTGTCGCCAACGACTGCATTTCACCGAGTCCGCGTTGTACCGCCTCAAGCCGCTCAGACACATTTTTGAAGCTTTCGCTCAATCGGCGCTCCAGCGTCGTTTGCAGTTTTTCGTCTACAGTCTTACGCATCTCATCAAGCTTGGCGGAGTTTTCCTGCCGTAGCTCTTTCATTTTGACGTCAAGCTTCTCGCCAAATTTAGACTGGCCCTCGGCTTGTTCCGCGCCCAATTTGCGCACTGTCTCTGATAGGAAACTGATCGACTTGCCGAGTTCTTCCCGGTTGACCCTAAGCTGCTCTGAAAGCTCCTGCCGGCTGGCCTGCGCGCGGCGCTCGGCCTGTTCGCCCTGATCGTTCACCCGCGCTTGGATCTGTGCAAGCATCTGCTCGGCCTCACGTGCGTCCGCATCGGTCTTCAGTCCCGCAATCTGGCGCATCAGCAACAGTGCCAGCGCCAACATCACCAGAAGGCCACCTGCCAATAAAACCTCAAACAGCGTCAACACCCGTCTCCCTGGATTTGTTCTACTTGTGTTCTTACTGCAGTCCCACCCGCCTGTGCAAGAGGTTGACCACAAAAGTTTGCTGTGATTGATTAAGAACACCAAAAGAGTTGGCCTAAATCAACTTCCGTCGGACATGGGTCCAATCGGCGGGCTGGGCTCTTTCTAGGAACTTAATAATGATACCTCGTTTTAAGGCCCTTAACTTCCATGGTATCACGCCTGAAATGGCGGACGCCTATCACCGCGACGGTGTACTTGTTCTTGATGAATTAATTTCCCCCGATGCATGCGATACCTTGCGCCGTCGCATGGGCGAGATGGTCGAAACCTTCAACATCGAAGAGCATCATTCGGTATTTTCATCCACCAGCAAAGCCCATACGCAAGACGAATATTTTCTTGAATCCGGTCACAAAACGCGTTTCTTTTTCGAAGAAGAAGCCTTTGACAGTGAAGGAAACCTCACGAAAGAACTGCCGCTTGCCCTCAACAAAGTCGGACACGCAATGCATGATCTTGATCCGGTTTTCAGTGCTTTTTGCCGTCAACCCCAACTAAAGGCCATCTGCGAAGGGCTCGGGCACCAAAGCTCACTTTTGTTGCAAACCATGTATATTTTTAAGCAGCCCCAAATTGGGGGCGAAGTGGTTTGCCATCAGGACGGCACTTACCTGAGAACCGATCCGGAAACCTGTATCGGCATCTGGATTGCCCTTGAAGACGCCACTCTCGACAATGGCTGCCTGTGGGGCATTCCGGGCGGGCACCGAAACGGCAAGCTAAGAACGATCTTCCGCCGCAATGAAAACGGTGAAGGTACGCATACCGAGGTACTCGACGAAACACCCTTTGATGAAGACAATAAAGTCGCGCTTGAAGCCCCCAAGGGCACCGTGCTGGTATTCGGCGGGTTGTTTCCACACATGTCGGTCGCCAATCGGTCGGACAAATCCCGCCACGCTTTCACCTTGCATGTGATTGACAAAACGGCGCATTATCCGGCAGACAATTGGCTGCGGCGACCCGATAGTTTGCCACTCAGGGGATTCTAGGCACGCTACCCTAAGTCCACACATAATAAGGACCAACAATGACCAAGATTGTCATCATAGGCGGTGGCCATGCCGCCGCCCAGGCGGTAACGAGCCTCAGGCAAAAAAAATTTGATGGCGATGTGACACTTATTACCGACGAAAGCATGGTGCCCTACCAGCGACCACCACTTTCAAAGGCCTATCTGTCTGGCGACCTAGCGGCAGAACGCCTCCCCATCCTGCGGGAGGCGGCTTATAAAGGCGCGGGCGTTGATGTGAAATTAAATACACACGCTAAAGCCATTAACCGCAGCGAAAAAACTGTGCGCCTCTCTACAGGCAAAATACTCAACTATGATAAACTTATAATCGCAACAGGGGGCCGGGCGCGTAAACTCCGTTGCCCAGGAGCTGACTTAAAAGGCATTCACTACGTGCGTTCCATCGGGGATACAGATGCCCTGCGCCCCGCATTTGAAGCGGCTGGCCGTATCGTTATCGTTGGCGGTGGTTATGTTGGACTTGAGATAGCCTCGGTTGCCCGCAAGGCAGGCAAAGAAGTCACTGTGCTTGAGGCAGAGGACCGCATCCTTGCCCGTGTTGTCGCGCCAGAAGTTTCTGCCTTTTATGCCAAACTGCATACGGAAGAAGGCGTGAAAATCCGCACAATGCAGATGGTAACAAAAATCGAAGGCACCGGCCATGTTGAAGGTGTTCTTACGGGGAACGACACACGCTACGCGGCCGATCTGGTTATCGCTGGCATTGGTTTGATCGCCAACACCGATCTGGCTGCAGACGCCCGCATAGAAACTGCGCCCATGGGCATCACTGTCAATCATTATTGTCAAACCAGCGACCCGGATATTTATGCCGTTGGCGATGTGGCCTGGCACCATAATGATTTTTATGGTCGCGACCTGCGCCTTGAGAGCGTGCAAAACGCTGTTGATCAGGCAAAAACCGCAATCGGCCATATGCTCGGAGAGGAAGCACGTTATGACGCCCTGCCCTGGTTCTGGTCAGACCAGTATGGCCTCAAACTACAGATCGCAGGCCTGTCGGCTGGTTATGACCGGCTAATAGTGCGCGGCAACCCGGACGAACGCTCAGTAGCCTTCTTCTATCTCAAAAACGGCAGGATCATCGCCGCCGACTGCGTAGGCCGCATCGCCGAGTTTATGAACGCCAAAAGGCTCATCCCGGCACAGGTGCAAGTCGACGAAGCCTTGCTTACAGATGACAGCCGCCCTTTCAAAGAAATAGCGGCTGAATTGCTGGCGTAAATGAAAGTCCCTTTCCCGTTAGTTGGCCAGCGCCTTTTCAACGGCGGCAATCAGCTCTGGGGCATTTGGTTTTACCTTACTTGGGAAGAAGGCAACGGGTTTGCCGTCAGCATTCACAAGATACTTGTGGAAGTTCCATTTCGGGCGGCTCTCGTCGCCCAATTCGTCTGCGAGCCAGCTATAAAGGGGTGCGTTGCCCTCGCCGCCCTTCACAACCATCTTTTTGGTCATGGGGAAATCCACCTGAAAATTAACCTTACAGAAATTTTTGATATTTTTCTCGCTGCCCGGCTCCTGTTCCCCAAAATCATTTGCAGGCACACCCAGAACAACAAGGCCCTTATCGCGGTAATCGCTCCAGAGCTTCTGTAAACCCTTATACTGAGGTGTATAACCGCAATAAGAGGCTGTATTCACAATCAGCACAGCCTTGCCAGCATATTGGCCTAGGTCCATGTCGTTGTAATCGATCGACTGCACCTTAAAATCGTGAAGGCTTCGCCCGTCTGCTGCGTACCCACCTGCCGCAACCCCCATCAGTGCAACTACTGCCAGAATCTTCTTAAACATAACCTATTCCCCTTGTGTGTTGCGTTACCCTACTCCCCGCCCCCGTGCCCGGCAAGTAACCTGAACAATACGTGAAGTAGGGTTATTTGGATTTGACGACTTGATTTTACGCTGCGGCATCCTAGCTCCTTGCATAACGAAACTATAAAAGGCGGCCCTCATTTGGGCCAAAATATGTAAGGATTTTTATGAGCACCGAATTATTGTTTCAGCCTTTTGAAAACGAAAAACTCACCCTCAAAAATCGCGTAGTGATGGCTCCGATGACGCGGTCTTTCTCGAAAGGCAACATTCCCAATGATCTGAATGTAGAATATTACCGCAAGCGTGCGGCAGGCGGTGTCGGCCTGATTGTCACTGAGGGCACCTGTGTTGGCCACAAAGCCGCAAATGGCTACCCGAATATCCCTTATATTGCCACCGACGAACAACTCGCGGGCTGGAAAAAAGTGGTAGACGCAGTACATGCTGAGGGCGGCAAGATCGTGCCGCAGCTTTGGCATGTTGGCAGCCTGCGCAAGCCCGGTACGGAACCTGATCCGAATGTGCCAGGCATCGGCCCCTCCGGCCTTGTGATGCCTGGTAAGAAGCGCTGCCACGAAATGAACGAAGATGACATCCAGGATGTGATCAAGGCTTTCGCTGATAGCGCCAGCCGCGCCAAAGAGATCGGATTTGACGGTGTTGAAGTGCACGGCGCGCATGGCTATCTGCTAGATCAATTTTTTTGGGAAGGCCTTAACGAACGCACCGACGATTGGGGTGGCTCCATCGTCAAGCGCACGCGTTTCGCTTGTGAAATCATAAAAGCGATCCGCACAGAAGTAGGCCCAGACTTTCCAATCATCCTTAGGTGGTCCCAGTGGAAACAACAGGAATATAGTGCCCGCCTTGCGAACACGCCCAAGGAATTGGAAGAATTCCTTACCCCACTTTCTGAAGCTGGTGTTGATATTTTCCACTGTTCGACCCGCCGCTTCTGGGAGCCTGAGTTCGAAGGAAGCGATTTAAACCTTGCCGGGTGGACAAAGAAGATCACCGGCAAGCCAACTATCACTGTTGGCAGTGTTGGTCTTAATGCCGCCTTCGCCGAAGAAGGCCAAGCTGGTTTCTCTGAAGCCAAGCCTGTAAGCCTTGAGAAGTTGACCGACAGGCTGGAGAAGGACGAATTTGATCTGGTGGCCGTTGGCCGCGCCCTGATCGCCAACCCTGAATGGGCAAACAAAGTACGGGCCGAGGCCCACAGCGACTTGTCACCCTATACCAAAGACATGCTGATGAAGCTGGCGTAACAATCAAAACAGGGGCGAGCATACGAGTCGCCCCTGTTTTCCCGCTCCGAAAAAATATTGTATATTCTATTCCAAATGGCCAACCACTAAAGCTGACTGTTTCGGTAACGAAATATTTCTCGCAAGGCACTGGTATATATAAGAAAATTTTAATTCCACTCCACTAAATTCCATGCCCTTATTTTCTGACTTTGCAGAAGCTTTTTTTGGCATTAAGGGGGAACTTAAGCTTACGATAAAAGTAGGCATTTAGCTCCTTGGAAGGGAGAAGGGATAAAATGTCAGATATTACGATTGCCCCGGCCCCTGCGCCGACCCGTGGCGACGCCCTTAAGGCACTGCGTACCGCCTACCAAAGCGACGAAAATACTGTCGTAGCAAATCTCCTTGAGAATTTTCCACTTCACAAAGCACGTCGAAATTCGATTGCCCGCAATGCAGCCGCTATTGTTGCCCAGTCACGGGCGATGAAGATAGAGCAAGGCTCATTGGACGCTTTCCTTGCTGAGTTTGGTCTATCAAACCAGGAGGGTGTTGCGCTTATGTGCCTCGCGGAAGCGCTTTTGCGTGTTCCCGACGCTGGTACACAAGACAAACTGATCTCAGAGAAGATCCTGGCTGGCGACTGGAGTGCCCACAAAGGGCAGTCAGACAGCCTGTTTGTGAATGCCTCGACCTGGGCCTTGATGTTAACGGGCGGCGTATTGGATCTCGATAAAAACATTACCAAAAACCCTAGCCAGTGGGCGAAATCCCTTATTGCCCGTACTGGCGAACCAGTGATCCGCAAAGCAGTTAACCAAGCAATGAAGATCATGGGCAAACAGTTTGTTTTTGGCCGCACGATCAAAGAAAGCTTGAACCGTCAGAGCAAACAGCCAGCAGAGCATAAGATGATGTCCTTTGACATGCTCGGCGAAGGCGCGCGCACGATGGAAACCGCTGAACGCTATTTTATCCTTTATAAAGACAGCATCCACACGGTTGGCAGGGCCGCAAAAGCCGATGGTGACAATCCACACGACCGTTCGAGCATTTCCATCAAACTCTCGGCGCTGCATCCTCGCTACGAAGAGGCGAACAGTGACCGGGTGATGGCTGAAATGCTGCCGATGGTCAAAGAACTTGCCGCACTGGCAAAATCATATGACATCCAGATGACCATCGATGCCGAAGAAGCTGATCGGCTCGACGTTTCGCTGCGGCTCTTTGAAGCACTCGCGCATGACAAAGACCTTGCAGACTGGGAGGGCCTTGGACTCGCCGTACAAGCATACCAAAAGCGCGCGCCTTTTGTGATCGACTGGCTGGTGCATCTAGCGCGCGATACAGGCCGAAAATTTGCCGTACGCCTCGTGAAGGGGGCCTATTGGGACACGGAAATCAAGCACGCACAGGAACTAGGGCTTGAGGATTACCCTGTATATACCCGCAAAGCCGCAACGGATATTTGTTACCTTTATACCGCCGCGCGCATGCTGGAAGCCGAAGATGCTATTTACCCGCAGTTTGCAACCCATAATGCCCATACGATCGCTGCAATCGCCGATATGGCCGAGGGTAAGTATTATGAATTCCAGCGTTTGCACGGTATGGGAGAGCTTCTTTATAAAGCCGCCAGCAAAGTGGTGGGCCGCACGATCCGCACCCGTACCTATGCACCTGTAGGCCTGCATGAAGACTTGCTGCCATATCTGGTACGCCGTCTTCTCGAAAACGGCGCGAACAGCAGCTTCGTGAACCGCTTTATGGATGCGGATGTGCCTGTTGAGGAAGTCGCAGGCGACCCCATTCACACCCTTGAGGCCGCACCAGCGCTCAGACACACTCTTATTACAACGCCGGCAGGCATTTTCGGCCCGGATCGGCTGAACTCTAAAGGTTGCAACCTTATGAACAGCACTGAGTTTGAACCGCTTTTGAAAGCGCTTGATGAACGTAAAAACCACCAGTATGCCGCCACTTCCATTGTCGCTGGCATGGAGGTTGGCGGTGACGCCGAGACTGTAACAAGCCCCGTGGATACTTCCAGGGTGGTCGGTACAGCGCGGCATGCCCGCAGTGAAGACATTGAAACCGCCTGCGCGCGTGCGGCCACTGCTCAACCTGACTGGAATGCGCTTGGCGGACGCAAGCGTGCTGAACTCCTGCGCGCTGTCGGTAACCTGATTGAAGAAGAACGTGACACTTTCACTGACATTCTGGTGCGCGAAGCCGGCAAAACGCTCGGTGACTGTATTGCAGAAATCCGAGAGGCTGTCGATTTTTGCCGTTATTATGCCAATCTCGCCGAGAAGCAGTTTGGAGACCCGGTCCTACTGCCTGGGCCAACGGGCGAGCAAAACGAGCTTTATCTTACAGGACGGGGCACCTTCCTTTGCATCGCGCCGTGGAATTTTCCGCTTGCGATTTTTGCAGGCCAGGTCGCCGCAGCGCTCGCTGCTGGCAACGCCGTGGTCGCGAAGCCTGCTGAGCAAACGCCGATTGTCGCTTGGCATACTGTGAAGCTATTCCATAAAGCAGGAGTGCCTGCCGATATTTTGCACCTTCTGCTTGGTGATGGCGCACATGTTGGCGCGGCATTAGTGGCCGATGAACGTGTGAATGGTGTGGCTTTCACTGGCTCCACCGCGACCGCAAAACTGATTAATAAAACCCTCGCCGACAGGGAGGGTGCCATTGTGCCATTGATTGCTGAAACGGGCGGTCAGAATGCCATGATTGTCGATAGTACAGCTCTGCCAGAGCAGGTGGCGGACGATGTGATCATGTCGGCCTTCGGTTCTGCGGGACAGCGCTGTTCAGCGCTTCGGGTACTCTTTGTACAAGACAGCGTAGCCGACAAAGTGATTGACATGATCAAGGGTGCCTTAAAAGAGCGTGTAATAAGCGACCCCGCCCTTCTCTCGACCGACATAGGGCCGATCATTGACCGCCTAGCACGCGACCGATTAGCTGCGCACTGTGAGCGTATGACAGCTACAGCAACACTTGTTGCAAAAGCTGAGATGGCTGATGGCACCGAAAAAGGAACTTATCTGGCACCTCATATCTTTGAACTCAAGAGCCTCAAGCAACTGAACGGTGAGGTTTTTGGCCCGGTGCTTCATATCATCCGCTTTAAGCCGGAAGAAATGGAAGAAGTGCTTAAGCTGATCAAGGCCACTGGCTACGGCCTCACCTTCGGGGTGCACTCCCGGTTAGAAGGCCGCTGGAAAGAGCTGTTTGAAAAGACCCACATCGGTAATACCTATATCAACCGTAATATGGTTGGTGCAGTTGTGGGAGTGCAGCCTTTTGGCGGCGAAGGCCTTTCCGGCACTGGCCCAAAGGCGGGCGGCCCGCACTATCTGCTGCGGTTCGCAGCCGAGCGCACGCTTACAATCAACACAGCGGCCGTAGGCGGCAATGCCGAGCTTTTCAGCATGGAGGAAGGCCCCTAGAAAGGGCATTGAAAATATTAGGCAAAGCGTGTCAGTGTTGCCTCGCCGAGCGCTTTTTTAAGCGGTTCTATTTTGGCCTCAATATCCGCCCAGGGTTTTAACCCCTTGGTATTGATCGGCTGGCGCACTTGCTCGCTGCTTGCAGTGCGGACCGCACGCTTGTTTTCAAAGAAACGCAGGCAGCTTTCTTCAAACGGAAGCCCGATAGAATCTAACAGGCCGCGCACAGTCGTTTCGGTGTCGCGCACCATATCCTCATATTGCACCAGCGTCACTTTGCCAGGCAGCATTGTATCCCAGTGATCCATCAACCCCAGATATTCATTATAATATGCGCCAAGGTTTTCCAGCTCATAGCTATAGTCATGTCCCCCGGCAAAATGCTGTTTGTAAGCGCTATAGCAACAGTCCATAGGGTGGCGACGGGCATCAATAATGATCGCTTGCGGCAATATCTTATGGATCAGGCCGATGCGTTCAAAATTGGGAGGCAACTTATCTATGAAGTAGGGCTTTCCGGTGCGGAATACTTGTGTTTCCGCCAGATAGCTCTCCCCATATTTACGGCACTCTTCCGCAGTCAATCGCACTGCAGACTCCGGATAGTCCGTTTTATGCTTTTGCCCTAACTCAATACGGATCCTGCGTTCAAGGAATGGAAGTGTCATCAGCTCCATGGTGCCTTCCACTTGGCTATGGGAGGCTAGAATCTGCTCAATCAAAGTTGAGCCTGCACGCGGCATGCCCAAGATAAAGATGGGGGTAACATCGGCTTCAAGGTTGGCTTGCACCTCAAGCATATCGGCACTGTAGTTCACTTTTATACGTTCGAACAGAGCTCGGTGTTGTTCGCGGTTAAATGCTGTGCCCTTGCGCATGTCATTCGCACGCCTGTAAAGGTTGAAAGCTTCTTCGCTGTTACCGTTATTTTCAAAGCTCTTTGCAAGGGCAAACCCCGCCTGGCAGCGTTGATCCATATCTAATGTATTATCGTTCAGAATAGCGCGCATAGCGACCAAATCGGTATCGGAAAACCTGTAATTCTTCAGATCCGCCAAGCCCCACCAGCCAGCACCATTATTCGGCGTATTTTTTATACAAGCTCGATAAGCTTCTTCACTTTCTGCCCGGCGCCCCATGATTTTAAGCGCATGCCCACGCAATAAATCCAGCTTGCCCTGTTCGTCGCTATCTTCTTCAAGATACTCACGTGCTTTCTCTGCACATGCCAAAGCTTCTTCAGTATATCCCAAATGGCCTTGGACCCGGCTTAAAACCCAATAACTAAAATAGTTAGGCGCAAGCTTAACCAGGGCCTTTGCCTCCTGTACGGCATCTTCGTAGCGGCCAATGGCTTCGTACGCCTCAACTTTGGACCGGCGTAGCATCTGGTTGGCAGGATGATGATCGATGCCGTGCTGCAAGATATCCGCACGCGCCTCATGTGCACCGAGTGTCGAAGCCAGATGTGCGAGAACATAAGCCGCACGCGGGTGCCCAGGCTGGCGCTTTAGCATTGAACGCGCGATATTTTCTGCCTCGCCCTTATTATCAGCCCGCATCGCCGCCTGAATTTTTGGATAGTCAGCTTCAAGCGGATCAAATTTTTCACTCTCGCTATCTGCCTTTTGGGCAAGAGCAAAATCACTCAGCCTGTAAGCCACCTGAGCCAACAAAACCCAGCCCTGGTAAAAAGATGGGTTGAGCTCGACCGCTTTCTCGAAGCTGGCTTTCGCGAGCCCCAACTCTCCTAATTTTTGGGCTGTAAAAGCCAAGTCTGCATATGCACCAAATGACATGGGAAACTTTGCGGCGTTGGCCTGGAAGCGCTCAATCGCTTCCTTCTGATCGCCTGAACGTAGCAGTATTGTACCATATAGCGAGTGAGCGATTTCATCATCGGGCTGACTTGCCAGATGCTTATTCAACAATGTTTTTGCCGCTGGAAATTCCTGTTTTTCCAGATGCCCCGCGACTTGGCGGTAGATTTGATCATTGCCCATTAGACTGCTCTCTGACGCTTAACTATATAAACAAAAAGACAGCAGGCCCAGAGGCCTGCTGTCAAATACTAATTCACCTGTGACAATTAGAACTGGAAGTCCAAACGAACTGCCACTGAACGATCAGCGCCGTAATCAACGCCAAGCAAATTGCCCGACCAATCACTGCGGCTACGCGAGCGACGGTACAAAATATGCTCATTGTCCAACAAGTTCCTCACGTGGATGCTAAGGTTTGCATTTTCGGAAACCTGCATAGAAGCGGAGAGGTTTACAAGCTCATACGAAGGAGCTGTATCGGTGTCCTTGACGTTAAAGTGTGATTTGTACTCACCGTAACCTTCCATTTCCAGGCGGATAGAGGCTTCGCGGTCCCAAGCTTCAAACTCCTGGTCAAGAGCAACATAGAAGTTGTATTTCGGAACCATTGTCATGTTATCGCCAGGCTCTGCGCCAAGCGACGGAACCGCTTCCGTCATTTTGGAATCAGTGTAAGCAACGTTCGCCATCATCTTCAGGCCATCGGTTATAGCTGTAGTCGATTCAAACTCAAGACCACGTGAACGTGCAGTCCCGGCGTTATCAGTGAAAGAGAAACCACAAGTTTCCATATATACTGATGCCTGAACACCATCCCAGTCAATTTGATACACTGCGGACGAGAACTGGAAGCGACGATCAAAGGCAACGCCTTTCACACCGACTTCGTAGTTCTTGATCTTGTCTGAGTTGTAACGATCTTTATAGGCACCAGCCAGTGGGTCAGTGGTGCAATCGTTGGCGATTTCGCCGTTGTTACCACCGCGCCTGTAGCCTTCAGAATACACAGCAAAGAGGCCGATCTCGTCGGTTGGCATATAGTTAACGCTGAATTTTTTGCGGAAGCCATTTTCACCGTCTTTGGTGATAGAACGGCTAGGTTCATCGCCAATCCAGATACCAGATACTTCTGTATCGAAATCATCTTTCAAATCGTAATAACGCAGGCCTGCAGTGAACTCCAGACGTCCAGCATCACCAAGGTCGGCCTCGTAGCTTACCTCACCAAACAGCGCAAGCTCTGTGCTGACATAGCGGGCAATGCTTGAGTTATAGTTTTTGGTTGGGTCACCGTAGAGGTCGAGGCCAATTTGGGTTGGATCCCCCAGTCCCCAATAATCACCCCACAGGTACGCTGCGATCGCGCGGGACTTGTCGTCAGACGCGTGATACTGCCACTGAGAACTATCTGTCGGGAGAATTTCATAACGATTATAGAAACCACCTACTGTCCACTGCAGCGGACCATCATCGTTAGACTGTAGGCGTAATTCATGCGCCCAGTTCGTCCAAGTACTGTCATCAATGATCCAGGTACGGAACATATCGTTGGCATCCGCGCGAGACCACCAAGCCTGACGGCCCAGGTCACTTTGACGGCGGTATGAACCATTATACGCGAGATTAACACCGGAAATGATGTTGTCTTTTTCCACAGTTATTCCGAATAAATTTACGTCGTCCTGATCAAAGGGGTCCATCAAACGCCAAACGGTATATTTAGGATTGTGGCCATTAAGCTGACCGCCGCGACACTCTGAACGGGTTGTTCCTTCCGGACAACTCGGGAAATCGAACGCAACATCATATCCATATGGCGCATCTTCATTCGCAGTGAGAACCGCGTCATAATAATAAGACGGCGTATTTACATCTACTTCAGTGCGGTCACTGTTATACTCGCGCTCATTGACATACATAAAGTTGATGCGCGTTTCTTCGTTCGGCTGCCACAAAAGCTGCGCACGAAGGAAACGGTCTTCGTCAGAACCAACATTGTTTGTGTATGTGTTCAGGATTTTACCGCTACGGTTTGCTACAGAGCCAGTTACCCGAAGCGCAAGCTCACCTTCAATAATCGGGAAGTTGACTGCTGCTGAACCACGCACGCTAGTGCCTGGGCGATTACGCTCTTGCTCAAACTGCATAGAGCCGATGATTTCCATCTCATCAAGATTTGGCTTTTTGGTGATAACCTGAACGGTTCCGCCAATAGCGTTTGACCCCCAAAGAGTGCCTTGTGGGCCGCGCAGCACCTCTACACGCTCTACATCAAAGAGATTACTGAAGTCGTAAGGCATGCCGTCGGTCCAGGTGGCCGTTGTGCCCGGAGCAGAACTGTTACTACCTGACAGACCCCGCAAGATAAGCTCACCGCGCGGAAACGCTGCGCCTGCAACTGTTCGGTAAACGTCTTCCTTATTCACAAGGTTACGCTTGGTGATTTCGCGCTCACCAACAGTTGCAATGTTCATCGGAACTTCAACGATTAGTTCCTGCTTCTTACGGGCCGTCACATATATTTCTTCAAAACTAGTATCTTCATCATCTGTGTCGGCATCTTGCGCAAGCACAGGCATTCCTGCCAGTGCCGTTGCGGCGCAGCTACTGAGCAGCACCGTCTTGATCGTACGTTGACCAAATTTAGCCATTTTATGAACCTCCCTGGTTGCTTGTCGAATGGCGTTTCCATTTTTCTCACGCAGCAGAAAGGGCTTTGCGAAAGCACTTTCGCAAAGAAAACGATTATTGTTTCCTGAGTTTAATTGAGAACAATAATCCCCAAGCGCCACATCTGCTGACGTTGGGTGGCACGCTATCACAGGGATTTTTCAGGGGTCAATGAAGCAAAAGTGACTGTATTCTACAAATATAGCTCATTGAAGAATAATAAGTTATAAACTTAGGTTTAAATTGGAATAAAAACATATAAAATCAATATAGTTAGAAGTTATATGCCAAAAGATTATTCTAAAATAGCAACAACTGTTGCGGAAAGCTCATTCTTTTTTTACACAATATGTTGCAAAAAAGTTTCATACCTTAAGCTCTTTTGAAACTTTAAAACCTAATTTTTATGAATTTTGGTTCTCAAGCACACCGACCGCAGCACACCTCAGCCGATTCCAGCGCTGACAGGTTATCCCAGCACTCCTATCAATAAGAAAATTGCAAGCTACAAATCACCGTGAGAAGCGCACCTGGCTATTCCCGAACGCAATCCGCCTTAAAGCCAAATGCTATCGTGGTCAGTGGGCAAGCCCAGGCTGAAGCCTGGTATTTACAGGCTGGAACCAAGCGCGGACAACAGATCATATTGCCCGCCTTTGAGAACCGGCTTTTTGAAATGCTCTACGTCTAAGATGGGCTTTTCCTGATTAAGGTGCAAGCGCCTACAGAGGTTTGAAAACCGTTGTCGCATCAGATCGGCTTCAAAACCACTGCCTTGCATACGGTGCTTGAAGCGCGGATCATTGAGCTTGCCGTCCCTAAGTGCTGCAAGCCGGCTTAGCACTCGTTTCTTACGGTCAGGATAATAGGTTTCCAGCCAATCTTCGAAAAGTCCCGCCACCTCCAAAGGTAGCCTCAAGAGGATATAGCCGGCTTCTTTTGCACCCGCATGCTCCGCCGCAGACAAAACCGCTTCAAGCTCATGATCGTTAAGGGCGGGAATAAGCGGCGCGAACATTACGCTTGTCGGCACACCTGCCTCCGAGAGAAGCCTGATAGCGTCTAACCGGCGCTGCGGCGTCGAAGCGCGAGGTTCCATCAGGCGCGCGAGTTTTCGGTCGAGTGTCGTAACCGAAAGGCCCACCTTAACCAGCCCCTTCTCAGCCATCGGGGCAATCAGGTCCAGATCGCGCACCACCAGCCTGGATTTTGTCAAAATCGTCACCGGATGCTCGTGCTTTAGCAAAACCTTGAGAAGGCTACGTGTGATGCGCCGCTCCCGCTCCAGCGGCTGATATGGGTCTGTATTGGTGCCCATGGCAATTGGTTTCGGCTGATACCGTGGGGCCGATATTTCTTTTTCCAAAAGTGCGGCTGCATTCGGTTTGGCAAACAAACGACTTTCGAAATCCAGCCCAGGTGACAACCCCAGAAACGCATGTGTTGGCCGGGCAAAACAATAAATACAGCCATGCTCACAGCCCCGATAAGCATTGATGGAACGGTCGAACGGAATATCCGGCGATTTGTTTTTTGTAAGGATATGTTTGGCTTGCTCTTCCGTGACGAGAGTTTTGAGTGGCGGTTTGTCTTCTTCCCGCAACCAGCCATCCTGCACCGGGGCGCGTTTAAATTTCTCGAACCGGCCAGTATCATTAGAAACAGCCCCTCGGCCCTTTTGAAGCCAAGGGGACAGTTGTGGACGGAAATTACTATTCTCTGCTGTCATGGTCTCATGATACCACCAGAACAAAACGAGAACAAGCGTGTTTTTCTCAAAGGACTGACGTAGCCCCCACCTTGATGGAATCATTAATGGCACAGGAAATGACACAACATTGTGCCATCTGTGCCACGCCCTCACGGCAGTCAGCCTACAACACACGCGGCGAACAAAATCCTGCTCACTGAGAGAAAGTGAAGGGTCTAATTTAGCCCGGCAACCTTCATCACGCCATCGTCAAAATCTTCGAGCCAAATCAGGAGTTCGTCGGGAGACATGGGTTTGGCGATATGATAGCCCTGCACAATATCTGCATTAAGGTCTTGTGCCATTACCAGATGTTCCTCAGTTTCGATGCCCTCACACGTGCAGGTCAGGTCAAGCTTGTGAGATAGCTCAATTGCAGACTCCAGGATCGTATGCGCGATTTTGTCGTCCTTCGCCCGGCCAATGAATTCGCGGTCAATGATCATTTCATTAAAAGGGATCGACTGCAGTCGCATCAAGGAAGCGAAGCCGGTCCCAAAATCGTCGAGTGCCAGCCCAAAACCCCGCATATGCAGGCGCGACAGCACCTCCAGCGGGATGCGTTCATCAACCTGGAAGTCAGACTCCGACAGTTCAAGGCGCACCATAGAAGGTTCAACGCCAAATTGCTCGGCAAGACCAGAAACCACATCAGCGAAGTCTTCTTTTCTAAGGTTTTCGCTACCAACATTGATCGACATGGGCACAATTTTGCCCTCGCGTTTCCACTTACCCTGCTGTTCCAAAGCGAGTTCGAGCATGCGGTAAGTCAGCACATCCATATAGCCTTTTTCGCGGGCTACCCGTATTACTGCGCCTGCTCCGAGCAAGCCGCCACCGGGTGCGCGCCAGCGGGCAAAAGCTTCCGCCGCCGTCAATTTCCCGGTTCTTAGGTCGATCTTGGGCTGAAACACAGGGATAAGTCCATCTGTCATCAGACCGCGCATGAATTCTGATTCAGCAAGCACTGTTTCGCTGCCCGCATAATTTACTGAGCGTGTACTGGCAACTTCATTCAAGGTTAAAAGTAGAAGCCCCCGGTCGATAGGCTTGGAAAGAGTACCCAGCAAGTTCACGCTATAGGCCATCGCGAGTTCGCGCGCCGAATGCAGAGTACGTTCGTCGTGCTGGCTAACAAGGATAACCGCCGGATCACAGTCAAGTTCTGAGACTGAGCGGATCAGGCCATACCCATCCATGCCCGGCATTTCAAGGTCGGTAATAATAACATCATATTGTTCTGTCTTGAGAAGGTCTAAGGCTTGCCCGCCGCTGCTTGCTGTCGCAACCATATAGTCGCCAGACTGCAAATACTGCGTCAACATATCCCGCATGGTTGCGGAATCGTCTACCACCAATATGCGCTTATTCACAGTGCCTCCTTGCCCCAATAATAACTAAAGCTAACATTATAGAGGCAAAGATCAAATCTTCTCTTTTCCTCTATAATATTTTGCGTCAAACAGGCAGGGTGTATCAGGCCTCTTCCGCTTTTGTAAAGCGTAATACAGGCTTGCGGGCAGCCTGTGTTTCATCAAGGCGTTTGCGCGGTGCAAAGTAAGGTGCGCCTTCAAAACGTTTGGTCTTTTTAGCACGTGCCGCTTCAGCCAAGCCACGCATAGAAGCAATGAACTGATCCAGATTATATTTAGACTCGCTCTCGGTTGGCTCGATCAGCATCGCACCGTGCACAACCAATGGGAAATACATGGTCATCGGATGATACCCCTCGTCAATCATCGCCTTCGCGAAATCAAGCGTGGTGACCCCCGTATCCTTCAGAAAGCTGTCATCAAACAACGCTTCGTGCATGCAAGGCCCATCAAACGACGCCGACATCACATCTTCAAGCGACGCTAAGATATAATTGGCGTTCAATACCGCATCTTCGGACGCCTGCTTCAGGCCGTTACTGCCGTGGCTGAGCATATAAGTCAGCGCGCGCACATACATGCCCATCTGGCCGTGGAAGGCTGTCAGGCGCCCCATCGTAGGGTCGCGTTCGCCCTCAGGCCATTCTTTAAGCTCAAGGCCTTTTGTAGTTTCCACTACATATGGCAGTGGCACATGGGCCTTCAGCGCGTCAGAGAAGACAACCGGCCCGGAACCTGGCCCACCACCGCCGTGCGGCGTCGAAAAGGTCTTGTGCAGATTGAAGTGCATCGCGTCCACACCCAAATCGCCTGGGCGCGCCTTGCCCATGATGGCGTTAAAATTAGCGCCATCGCAGTAGAAGAAAGCCCCAGCCTCATGGATCGCGTCGGCGATCTCTTTCACTTCATGCTCAAACAGGCCGCAGGTATTGGGGTTGGTAATCATCACCGCCGCAACGGTGTCATCAAGCGCTTCTTTAAGCGCCTCAAGGTCAACCCGCCCATCTGCCTTTCCAGCGATAGATTTCACTTTGTACCCGCAAAAGGCGGCCGTCGCCGGGTTGGTGCCATGCGCACTTTCAGGACACAAGATCACTTCGCGAGCATCACCGCGCGCTTCAAGCGCCGAACGGATTGCCATCACACCGCAGAGCTCGCCATGGGCACCCGCCTTAGGCGACAAGGCCACCGCAGGCATGCCCGTAAGCGTCATCAACCAATGCGAAAGCTCCTGCATCAACTCCAAAGCACCTTGCACGGTTGACTGGGGCTGTAATGGATGAATATCGCCAGCCCCCGGCAGGCGCGCCATCTTCTCGTTCAGGCGCGGGTTATGCTTCATGGTGCAGGAGCCAAGCGGGAACACACCCATATCAATGCCATAGTTAAGACGGCTCAGCCGTGTGTAATGGCGCACTGTATCAGGTTCTGACAAACCTGCGCATCCGATTTCTCCGGCACGTTCCAGGCCACCAAGCGCCAGATCAAAATCTTCAAGCTCTGCGACATCCACACCTGTAGTTTCAGTGCTGCCAATCTCATAAATAAGTGGTTCGGCAAGCCGTAAACCTCGGTGGCCCGAGAATGTTTCAAACACTTCTGCCGTGCCGCCGCCCCCTGCTGCTGTTGGGCGTCCCTGGTTATTCATGCTCATTGGACTGCCTCCTTCAGCGCATTTACAAGGGCTTCGATATCCCCTTCCACCACACATTCCGTAGTCGCCATGATCAGGAGATCATCCATGTCAGCGCCTGGTGCCAGGCGCGACATCGGCACGCCCGCCAGAATGCCCTGCTCAGCAAGTGCATCAACAACACCAGCAGCAGGCTTGGGCAAACGCACAGTGATTTCGTTGAAGAAAGTATCATTCAATACCTCAACATCGCCAATTCCACTTATGGCTGCCTTCAGTTCCTGCGCGCGCTTATGGTTTACTTTTGCCACTTCACGCAGGCCTTTTTCGCCAAGAAGCGTCATGTGGATCGTAAATGCTAGCGAACAAAGGCTGGAATTGGTGCAAATGTTCGAGGTGGCTTTTTCGCGGCGGATATGTTGCTCGCGTGTTGAAAGCGTCAGCACAAAACCCCGATTTCCATCGGCGTCAACAGTTTCGCCGCACAGGCGGCCTGGCATTTGGCGTACATATTTCTGGTTGGTTGCAAACAATCCCACATACGGGCCACCAAAGTTAAGGCCATTGCCGATTGACTGGCCTTCACCTACGACAATATCTGCCCCCATCTCGCCCGGGCTCATCATCAGCCCCAACGACATCACTTCGGTTACCACAACGATCAGTAGCGCTTTTTGGGCGTGCGCAACTTCTGCAAGCGGACGCAAGTCCATCACATGCCCTGCGATCGACGGGTTCTGTACAACGACACAGCTTGTTGCACCATCAATGCTGTCAATCACTGCCTGAAGTTCGGCAGCGGGGTCTACTGGCTGCGCATCCAGCACCACAATCTCATCGTCTGTGAATTGAGTGGTAGTTTCCACAACAGCCCGGTAATGCGGATGTATACTGCCTGCGATAACCGCGCGCTTTTTGCGCGTCACGCGGCGTGCCATCATCACGGCTTCCGCCGTCGCGGTTGAGCCGTCATACATGCTGGCATTGGCCACATCCATGCCTGTGAGCTGGGCGACCTGGGTCTGAAACTCAAAAATATACTGGAGCGTACCCTGAGCGATTTCCGGCTGATACGGCGTGTAAGCCGTCAGGAATTCACCGCGCTGGATCAGGTGATCAACGGTTGAAGGCACATGATGCTTGTAGGCACCTGCGCCCACAAAGAAAGGCACGCTACCCGCTGCCATATTTTTTCCTGCCAAGCGCGATAAGTGGCGTTCCACCTCCATCTCGCTTTTGTGGCGCGGCAAATCAATCTCGGGGTTCAGGTCGGCCTGCGGCACATCCTTGAACAGATCGTCAACATGGCGGACACCAATTTTATCCAGCATTGTCTGCCGGTCGTTGTCCGTAAGCGGCAAATAGCGCATGCCCTTACTCCTTAAACAAAAAAGGCGCTAGCCAAACAGCCAGCGCCCCAATCAGGTTATTCCAGACCGGCAACAAATTCAGCGTAGCCAGCCTCGTCCATCAGGCCTTCCAATTCGCTGTCATCAACCACGGTCATTTTAAAGAACCAGCCGTCATCCATTGGTGAGCTGTTCACCTTGCCCGGCTCGCCTTCCAGGTCTTCATTGATCGCCGTGATATCACCTGTAAGCGGCGCATATACTTCGCTTGCCGCTTTTACAGATTCAACAACTGCTGCGTCATCGCCTTTGCTGTAAGACGCGCCAACTTCCGGCAGTTCAACAAAAACAATATCCCCGAGTGCATTTTGTGCATGATCGGTAATACCAACAGTTGCTACACCGTCTTCAATCAGCATCCACTCGTGATCTTCGGTAAATTTCAACATGAGCCTCTCCTCTTAACCTTGACCTGGGCATATTCCCAAACTTAAGAAACTTTTTTGCGCTTGTAGCGCTGCGGTACAAACGGTGTTTTTGCAACCTTGGCCGGATGGGCCTTGCCGCGAATAATAAGCTGCAGGTCGGTGCCTTCCTCGGTAAAAGCTGCCGGAACATAACCCATCGCAACCGGGCCGCCGTGCGTAGGGCCAAAACCGCCTGATGTAATTTTGCCAATCACATTGCCGGCCATATCGGCAATCTCAGCGCCTTCTCGCGCTGGTGCTCGCCCTGTTGGCAATACACCTACCAGTGATTTTTCGGCACCGTTCGCCAGTTCACCTAAAATGCGCTTACTGGCAATAAAATCACCATCTTCACGGCGCTTTTTGCCAAGGGCAAAAGTGATATTGGCCTCAACCGGGCTGATCGACGCGTCGAAATCATGGCCAGACAAACACAGGCCAACCTCAAGGCGCAGGCTATCGCGAGCGCCGAGACCAATCCACTCCACATCGGCGTTACGGAGCAATCTATCAGCAAGTGCTGGCGCTTCTTCTTGAGGTATAGAAATCTCATACCCATCTTCGCCCGTATAACCACAGCGCGCGACCCAGCAAACCACACCCTCAAGCGTGACGTGCGTGCCCTCCATGAAATTAAGGTTTGCAACTTCAGGAGCCAATTCAGCCAGAACTTCCTCTGCTTTTGGACCCTGCAGCGCCAACAACGCGCGGTCCTCAAGCGGCTCAAGAGCCAATCGGCCTGCGAAACGTTTCTCCAGGATGGCATAATCTTTGTCTTTGCAAGCCGCATTCACAACCACATAGAGAGAATCTTCTGGCTCAAAGGTGCGCGTGACCATCAAGTCGTCCTCGATGCCACCTTCGTTGTTTAACAGAACTGTATAGCGCATCTTGCCCGGCTTCAGCACCGCAAGCGCGCTCGGCATAATTTCTTCGATCACTTTTGCCGGGTCACTGCCATCAGTTGAGCGGATATAACACTGCCCCATATGTGACACGTCAAAGAGGCCTGCTTTTTCACGCGTATGCGTATGTTCTTTCATAATGCCAAGCGGATATTGAACCGGCATCGCATATCCAGCAAATGGAACAATCTTGCCGCCTGCGGCAACATGCATATCGTAAAAAGGGGTCTTAAGAAGGTTTTGGGCAGGTTTATTATTTTCTGGCATCAGACACTCTCCGCGCGCGCAAATTTCCAGCCATAGCTGGGTTAAGCGCCCCCTCTGTCACGGAACCTGAGAGATTTGACCATACCGGCTTTCGCCAGCAGGCTTACCCCGTCGGTGAGCATGGCTTTCACCATCCTGCTTTCCAGAGTGTCACTAAATCATGCGGTCCTTTTGCCTGAGAGTTTCCGGGGCGGTTGCTCCTTCGGCGCCGGCATTACCGACCTCTCCCGCACGATCGCTGCGATACCACTTACGAGCCACCGCGTGACCTGATCGTGGGGCGGATCATATGGATATCAGGCCGAGAGTCAATCAGAGAGTCTGTGCGTATTATTCTGTAACCTGCTTTTGGCTCGGAACCGATCCTCAACAACACTGCAAAGTTATGAACAACGCCCAATTTCACATCAGCTTTAAGACAATTTTAAGAGTGATTTGTTTCTCTATACTTCTCGAATGAGGCATCTGATTGGGGATTCTCATGTTATTACAAAAAAATCGTCTCACCGAGGCGCTACGCCGCGGTGACAAATATCGGCATCGCGCGACACTCGTCGCTGTGATTACCGTCATTATTGCGTGGACTGCCTTATTTGCGCCGTTCCTTTCCATGGCAGAAATGAACAGCGGCCCTTACACATCAACCTCGACTGTTTTCTTTGTCTTCACGGTTTTTCTGCTTGTGCCAGTAGTTACGTTGGCAGTCACGTGGTTTGGTGCCCGCCCGATCGACACCGAAATAAATGAAGCGCAATCTGCCCTTGAAGTTGCTGTCGACGAAGAAATCGCCGAAATCGAGAAAGAAAGGGAGAAAATTCACAAACACATCACGGAAGCCGACAAAGCCCGCCACGAATTTTTGAACACTATGAGCTTCGAACTGCGCAGCCCCTTGAATTCCATAATCGGCTTTTCATCGATGCTGTACCAGAATATGGATGAGGTCAAAATCAAAAATAGGCGTCAGACGTATGCCTTTGATATCAACCGATCTGCAATGCATGTATTGAATGTCATTAACAATATTCTTGATGTTTCCAATCTGGGTACTGGGTCTTCGGATCTGCGTATTGAAAGAATTTCAGCTTTTGAGCTGATGAAGAGCTGCCACAACCTAAGCGAAATACGCGGGACTAAAACCGGGCTCGCGTTTATTTATGATTTTCCGGATGCAAATATATATTTCAACGGCGATCCTGGCCGGATCAAACAGATTCTCCTCAACCTCTATAGCAACGCAGTGAAATTCACAGACCCACCAGGTGCCGTATATGTGACCCTACGGCAAACAAAAAAGGGCGACATACAATTCATCATAAAAGACGAAGGCATTGGCATCCCGGTTGACGATCTAGACATCGTTTTAAGACGTTTTGGAAAAGTTGACAGCCAGGAATATGCGCTCCGGAACGAAGATGGCCTGGGCCTTGGACTGACGTTGGTTCAGCAACTGACCGAAATGCACGAAGGCACGTTCAATCTGGAAAGCACCGAAGGCGTTGGCACCACGGTAACAATAACCCTACCCAGCAACCTGATGACCAATACCGACATCAATACCGACATCAAAACCGGGCAGGATACCTGACTGTATTCATTGAATCAGAATATAAACATGGCACGTTAAACGGTGCCATCTATCTGCCTGCCCAACACCTGCCTATCCTCCGCCTGCCTATCCTACGCCTGTCTGCCAAAAGCCTGTCTGCCAAAAGCCTGGCAGACATCTGGTTTCTCGGAATAAAAGCGGTAGGTTATCAGCGCTCCATATTATAGACGGCGTCCTGCGCATCCATCTGGAACCCCAGAAGCAGTTCGTAATTATATCGACGCGCCTGCTCAATCGTAGGGATGTGCTGCCCCACCACTTGTCGGCTATAGGCATAGCCTGTGTCATCAAAAGAAAGCGTCACATCAAAAATACGTTTGGAAACGATCTGGCTGTTATCCTTCAGGACCGCAACAAAATAAGGAACCGTTACCGTCCGGTTGGCCAGAGCAGGTCCCGACTGCGCACCTACAAAAAAAGTAACTTCAGAACGAATGTCCACACCTTCTTCACAGCGACTTTCAACATCAAGGATGGAAGCCGTAAAAGCAACGTCGCCCGTTGTTTGACCTGGGCCATTGAAGCGCGTCAACGTGCCGACATCGCCAACCACAGCAACCGCCAAACAGCGGGACACCTGAACCTCAAACGGGTTTTTGCTGCAGGCCGCCAGCATAAAAACAAGTGCTGACAGAAACACAAAACGCACGGACATATGAACCCTTTCAGAATTTTCATCACCGGAGAATCCCCCGGAATTGGCCGCGATCATAAAAAGAAGACCACCAAAGAGCAAGCCAAGTTAAAGCGAGTTTCTATTTTGCTATGGTGACAAAAGTGTGGCAGCTCCTGAACGGCGCTTGACCCCTTGTATTTTGGGCGTTAGCAAAGGGTCTATTCTTCACTCGGGAGCCTCTCGTGCCTACGAACCACACCTCACAATCAACCGATAAAGACAGCCTTCGTATTTTTCTGGCCAACCCACGTGGTTTTTGCGCCGGCGTTGACAGGGCTATCAAAATAGTTGAACTGGCAATCAAGAAGTTTGGGGCGCCTGTTTATGTGCGCCACGAGATTGTACATAATCGCTATGTTGTTGAGGGCCTGGAGGCAAAAGGCGCAGTTTTTATCGATGAACTTGATGAAGTACCAAACGACGTGCCCGTGGTTTTTTCAGCGCACGGTGTTCCCAAATCGGTCCCTTCAGAGGCTGAACGCCGCAAACTGGTGTATGTAGACGCCACCTGCCCACTCGTATCCAAGGTGCATCGTCAAGTGGAGCGACACAAAGACCGTGGCCGCCACATCCTGATGATCGGCCATGCAGGCCACCCTGAAGTCATTGGCACCATGGGGCAGGTGGAAGCAGGGTCTATGACACTTATTGAAACGGTTGAAGATATCGAAAAGCTTGAGTTCAGCCCTGAGACTATTCTCTCATATGTTACACAAACGACACTCTCTGTTGATGACACGGCTGATATTGTCGCAGGCCTTGAGGAAAAATTCCCCGAACTCAGAAGCCCCAAAAAAGAAGATATCTGCTACGCAACAACCAACCGCCAAATCGCTGTGAAAGAGATCGCCAAACAGGCTGAACGGGTTGTTGTAATTGGCGCGCCCAACAGCTCCAACAGTCGCCGCCTGGTGGAAGTCGCAAAAAAATCCGGCAGCCGTGCCAGGCTTGTTCAGCGCGCAACCGACCTGGATTTTGACTGGCTCAAAGGAGCCAAAACGGTGGGGATTTCAGCAGGGGCCAGCGCGCCTGAGGTTTTGGTTGAAGAAGTGATCGACGCGATCAAAGAACGCTATGACGCGTCTGTGGAACTTGTCACGACCGCTGAAGAAGACGTAACCTTTAAAGTACCGCCTATGTTGAAGGATATTGCCTGATGGCCGTTTACACGCGGGTTGACGACCAAACTTTAACGGCTTTTCTGTCAAACTATGACGTTGGCGATGCGGTAAGCTTCAAGGGGATCGCAGAGGGTGTAGAGAACTCCAACTATCTGCTCGAAACAACCAAAGCCCAGTTTATCCTGACACTTTATGAGAAGCGTGCCAACCCAGACGACCTACCCTACTTCCTTGATATGATGGAACATCTGGCGCAGAAGGGTTTGCCTGCACCCCTTCCCATCAAGGATAAAAACGGCACCGCATTGCAGATGCTTGCTGGTCGTCCCGCCTGTATGATCAGCTTCCTAAAAGGTGTGAGCGTCAATCACATGAGCGAAAGCCACTGTGCTGAACTGGGTGCAACGCTTGCGAACATGCATACGGCGCTCACCGATTACACACCATCACGCAAAAACGAGCTTTCCCTTGCGGGATGGCAGAGCCTTTTCTGCGAGCTTCAGGGCCGCATGGATAAGGCTTTTCCGGGCGTGCGCGGCCTGATTGAGGATGAACTAGCTTACCTTTCCAATAACTGGCCAAAAGGCTTACCCGTGGGTACGATCCATGCTGATTTGTTTCCGGACAATGTTTTGTTCAGCGGCGAGAGGATTACCGGCCTGATAGACTTTTATTTCGGCTGCACCGATATGTTCGCCTACGATTTGGCAATTTGTATTAATGCCTGGTGCTTTGACAGCAACCATAAGTTTGAAGCCAACAAAGCCAAACGGCTGATTGAAATGTATGATATCAACCGCCACCTCACGCCCGTTGAGCAGGATGCACTCCCAATTCTCTGCCGCGGTGCCGCACTCAGGTTTTTGCTGACGCGCCTCTACGATTGGCTCAATCCTGTTGAGGGTGCCTTGGTGCGGCCCAAAGATCCGACCGATTATTTAAAGCGGCTCAAATTTCACCAACAGGTAAAGGATGCTGCAAGTTATGTCGTCTAAGGTTCAGATCGTTGAGATTTATACAGATGGCGCTTGTTCTGGCAACCCCGGCCCTGGCGGCTGGGGTGCCCTTTTATTATACGGCGAAAACGAAAAAGAAATCACTGGAGGCGCGTTTGAGACCACCAATAACAGGATGGAACTCACGGCGGCGATAGAAGCCCTCAAGCTCTTGAAGCGGCGCTGTACTGTTCACTTGCATACAGACAGCACCTACGTGCGTGATGGCATTACCAAATGGATTAACGGCTGGAAAGCCAAAGGCTGGAAAACCGCGTCCAAAAAACAGGTGAAAAACGAGGACCTGTGGCGCGAACTTGATACCGCAGCAGCCAAACATGATATTGAATGGAAGTGGGTCAAAGGCCACGCTGGCGATCCTGGCAACGAACGCGCCGACGCTCTCGCCAACCAAGGCATGGCAATATACAAGCCGGATTGTTAGAGACCACCAATTCAGGCAAACAAGGCCTTACTCTCCGCCAGTCTGACAAAAAAGGGCACCACAGCAGTGCCCTTTCTAAAGTTTATTCCCGCAACGCTATTTCGCCCCAAAGGTATTTCCAAAGAAATCACCTTCATTCCAGCTAGGACGCTTGTCGTCGTTTGCAATTGCACTGGTGATCAGCCAGTTCACATAAGCGAATTTGGCACCTGCGTTATAGTCGATATCCTGATCGATCTCATCGGCTGGCGAATGATAGGTCTTTCCAAGGAAATCCATGAATATCTTGCCGCCGTCTTTGCCATTCACATCTTTACCCCAGCCCGTCACAAGGAACACGGATGGAACACCTTGCTGCACAAAGCGGTAGTGGTCACTACGGGTAAAAATACCTTCTGATGGCATCGGATCAGGGCTCAGGCCCACGCCAATCTTGCTAACAGCTTCCGACGTAATGGCACCTAGGCTCGACCTGTCGGCACCGAAGGCTACTACGTCGGTAAAATCATACAGGAGGACCGGCATATCAAGGTTGACGTTCGCGACCATTGCCGATTTCTCAACTGTCGGAAAATGCGCAAAATACTCAGCGCCCAAAAGGCCCTTTTCTTCAGCCGCCACCGCGGCGAACATAATCGAACGGCGCGGTTTACCATTAGCCTGCACATAGGCGCGTGCAACCTCAAGCATCACAGATACGCCTGCCGCATTATCGAGAGCACCATTATTGATCTTGTCATCGCCTTTAGCGTTTTCATTAACGCCCACATGGTCCAGGTGCGCAGAGATTACAACATATTCGTCCTTAAGCTTAGGATCCGAGCCTTCAAGAACACCAATCACATTGGGGCTATAGAAAGTATCGCTAAGAATGCTTTCGCGCTTCATGCTGACTTCACTTGCAAGTGCAACACTTGCAAATTTTCCGGCGTCCACTGCTGCCATCGCATCAGAGAAAGAAACGGGCGCACCATCAAACATTTTTTTAGCTGAGGCGTGGCTAACAGAGGCTGCTGCATTCACACGCAACTCTTTGGCAGCCATAGCTTTCGGCATTACCCAGTCGAAACTCTTGTTACCCAAAAACCGTTTGTATCTCTTAAACGGGCGGCGCTTTTCCGTGGCGCTTGAATTCACAGAAATCAAGCCGGTCACACCACGCTTCAATAGCTCCTTAAGCTTTGTTGTCGAAGAACCATGATGTGCCCGAATTTCGGTATGAAAGCTCTTCGGTGAGCCGGAAACAACCATAGCAATTTTGCCCTTAAGGTCCATACCCTTGAGATCATCATGCCCAAGCTCGGGGGCATGCACACCATAGCCAAGGAACACAACTTCGCCCGTTGCTTCGCCTGATTTGTTCTTGACGCTGCCCCCCATGTAAAAATCATCCCCAAGCGTCAATGGAGTTTCATTGCCGCCTGCCTTGATCACCATGGATGCTGTATCCTGGTTTACATGTGCCGTTTGAAACGGCACCTCCTGGAAATAGCCTTTTTCACCCATCGGCTTCAGGCCAAGGCGCGCATATTCAGCCGCTACATAATTGGCTGCAACACGGTATCCTTCGCTCCCGGTGTCACGCCCCTTGAGCAGATCATCAGCAAGAAAAGTGACATCCGCTTTAATGCGAGATGCACTGAATGTAGCTGCGGTAACTTCCGGCTGGGCTGTTTTTGTCGCGACTGTCGTGTTGGCACACGCCCCGAGAGCGGCCATACCCACTGCAGACAAGCCTATCCGCAGCAGCTTAGTTATTCGACGGTTCCCCATTGGTATTCCCTTGTTTTATTTTTTACTCAACCCTACGCACAGGCCCCGCTTTGCGGTATTTTTAAGCCCAGTACAATAGAATTTGTTCTAAGATAGTCAATCTAAGCAAAAGTACTACTACAGCCCGTTACAGCAATGTTTCGATGATTAATTTTGCTTGAGAGCCTCAACAATAGCCCAAAGGCGATCCTGTCCCCACAGGGTTTCACCACCCGCCCGAAATGTTGGCACACCCCAACTACCGGCCATCAACATCTCTTGCAGGTTTTTCTCTGCTTTCTCCTGCCATACCTCTTCAGGGAGAGCGCCGCTTAATTTGGCGGGGGATAGCCCCGCATTTATGAGGATTTTTTCAAGCCCCTTATCGGTGGTTCCATCAATGCCTTCAGACCATACGCCACGCGTAAATTCCTTGAAAAAGGGCAGCGCCATGCCCTCGTCCATCAGCGAAAAACCAACCGCCATTGCGCGCTTGGTGGCATAGCCAAGCGGGTCAACGATGCGCCCGAACGGGATATTCTCCAAACGAGCTTCACGCGCAGTATCCATCAAAATATAACTGCCTTTGCCGGGCGGCACAGCCATACCACGCATCATCATTGGCAGCACCGGCTTGAGCTTCAATTGCACACCGGATAGCTGCGCAAACTCGGAGATCAACTGCAGGCCTAAATAGCTGTAAGGGCTACGCACAGAAAAAAACACTTCCACCGTACGCCCGGCGATAGCTTTCTCTTGATTTTTAAGCCCATGACGCCACAAACGTGTCAGTTCGAAATGAATTTCACCGTCGCCGATACCAAACCTATTCAGTCGACGTTCCAGATGGTCAAGCCGGTCAAGCCCCACATAAAACTCGCCTTCATAATACACAGACGCACTGGCATAATGCCCAAGCTCTTTAAGCCGCGATTCATTTTCGCTGAGCGTACTTTCTTTTATGTCTGCATTCGCACAGGCCTTTTTGATGGCTGGAATATCCTGGCGCCACAGTGCGGCACCAACTTCTTCGGCAATCGCAAAAAAGTTGGGATCGTTTTGCTGGCTTGCAAGAAAACGATTAGCCATACCAACACTCAGCCTGTCAGGAACCAAAGCCGTCACTGGAAACCCAAGTCCATAAAGCCGCGCAAGCCGTGATGCATCCAAGATACTGTAGGCTTCATAACGGGCCGGATCGGGATACATATTCGCAGGCAAACGCTCTACGACCAGTGGCTTGACTGTAATGTCAAAGCGTTCAGCCAAATCGGGCAGTACCTGCACCATCAGTTGACAATATGGGTCGTCTGCGCGGTGGAAATAAAGTACCTCGTGTCCGCGGCGTGCTAAACGCCGCCCAAGCTCGGCCCGGCGGCGTTTCATGTTCAGTCTGGTTTCACTCGTCAGCCAACGGGCGATGTTGGCTTTAAGAAAGGCGCTGGCGCTCATAAAAAGGGCTTTTGCTATTATTCTGTAACTGATTCGACCTTCAGTATAGTTCCTTCAACAGAAATAACACGCACCTTCTCACCCTCGGGTGTATCAGGCCCTTCGGCCAGCCAGCGGCTATCGCCTACATTCACATGTCCGCGCCCGTTTGTGATCGGCTCTGCCACAGTAAATACCTGCCCGACGAATTTTTGGCCGCGCGTATTGATAGGCTTGGCCTCGATAACTTCTGTCTGCCCATAATAATATTTACGGCCAACTATAATCGCGATAGTGCCGAGCGCCGCAAAGATCAAACCTTGCGCCTCAAATTCCATGCCAGGGAATATCCAGGCAGCAATCCCGGTAACAATACCGGCTAATCCGATCCACAGCAGGAAAACGCCCGGCAAGACCATTTCACCTGCCAGTAGTAGCACACCAGATGAAAGCCATAACCAGTGTGCATTCTCAGTCATCCAAATGAAAAGTTCGTCCATGATTTACTCCGCGTTTGGAACACTGCCCCGCAGCGTCGGCCGGTCTTTATTCAAATCTTTGAACAGTTCTGAAATGCCACCGATCGAGCCGATCACGCTTGACGCTTCCATGGGCATAAACACCAATTTTTCGTTTGGCGAGCGCGCAAACTCTTCAAGCGCTTCAACATATTTTTGTGCGACAAAATAATTGATCGCCTGCGGATCGCCCTCGGCAATCGCTTTCGAAACCATATCTGTCGCTTTTGCTTCTGCCTGCGCCTCACGTTCACGCGCTTCCGCATCCCGGAACGCAGCTTCCCGACGCCCTTCTGCTTCCAGAATAGTAGCCTTTTTTTCGCCCTCCGCTCGCAGAATTTCTGAATTCCGCTCACCTTCGGCTTCAAGGATTGCCGCACGTTTATCCCGCTCCGCCTTCATCTGACGTGCCATCGCATCAACAATATCCCTGGGCGGTGCAATATCTTTGATCTCGATCCGAGTGATTTTAACGCCCCAAGGCTGACTTGCTTCATCAACAACATTCATAAGGCGCGCATTGATTTCATCCCGCTTCGACAGCAATTCATCGAGGTCCATCGAGCCCATCACCGTCCGTAGGTTTGTCATTGTCAGATTAAGGATCGCAATCGTGAGGTTGTTTACCTCATAGCTTGCCTGCGATGCATCAAGCACCTGAAAGAAAACCACGCCGTCAGCCGCTACCATAGCGTTATCTTTGGTGATTACTTCCTGCGTTGGAATGTCAAGCACCTGCTCCATCATATTCTGCTTATTACCGACAGTATCAATAAGTGGCACAATTAAATGAAGCCCAGGCGTAAGTGTTTTGGTGTAACGGCCAAAACGTTCCACCGTATATTCAAATCCCTGACTTACTGTTTTTACACCACTGAAAATAAGTGTGATCGAAAGAACCACAACAAAGATTACCAGTATGGTAGACATATCCATATGACTTCCCCCAAAGTTCCATTTTTGCCTGCAACGAATGTTATATATAGGTATTGTCACTGCAACAAAAAAGGGGGACTACTGCCCCCCTTTCAATTAATCATTTGTTTTTTCAGCTAATTTCATAGCTGGGACAGCGCGTGTTCCGCGCTGGAAACCTGGAAAGCCCCCGGTTCTTCAACATTCAACTCTGTCACCGTGCCATCCTCAATAATCATTGAGAAACGTTTAGAACGCATGCCCATACCAAATGCTGTTGCATCCATTTCCAAGCCAATCGCGCGCGTAAAATCACCACTGCCATCCGCAAGCATAGTCACCTTACCCGCCACATTTGCGCTTTCACCCCACGCATGCATCACAAACACATCATTCACCGCATAACAGGCAACTTCATCAATCCCTTTGGCTGCAAGCGCTGCAGCGTTATCGACAAAGCCTGGCAGGTGCTTGGCAGAGCAAGTCGGCGTAAAAGCGCCTGGCACAGAAAACAGTATAATTTTGCGCCCGGCAAAATACTCGTCTGTGCTTACAGGGCCAGGCCCATCTGCTGTCATTGTTGTAAGCATTGAGCTGGGAATTTTGTCACCGACTTTGATCGTCATCGCGCTATCCTTTTTTGGCCACCGCAGCAGATGCCTGTGTGGGCCATATGTTTGATGGGGAACTAAACTGGACAAATACAAGATAGGCGCTTCAAGGCACCGATCAAGTTCTTATTTCGGCAACAGAAGTGTTCGGTCAATCGCGCCGCCACGACCATCCGAAAGCGTTAGTCTTACTGTCTCGCCGCGAAGCTCGTATGACTTACCGCTTGTCATGGCCGACAAAATAATGCGTGCCCGCCGCCCATCTTCCAAAAGCCGAATTTTAGGCATACTGAAGTTGAACATATCATTCACTTCGGCCAACAAATCGGCTTTCGACAGGTCGCCATCCGCCTTTACATCAACAATCAGCTTTTGGTGCCCCACTTTTCCAGCAACTTTAGCGCCGATCACCTCAAGGCCGTTTACCGTTTTCTCCTGCAACGGCACTTTCGCGAGCCAGGCCCCAAAGCGAATATCATGCTCAGACGCCGATGGTCCCATCAGCTCAGGAACAAACTCATAGGCCTGTTCAAAGGGAACACAAATATCTTTGCAGACCATAAAGTCGACACGAATTTTTACAGGGCGAGTAGCAGCAGCCTTCATGCGAAAGGGTATCAGCACCTGATGACTGTAACCAAAAGTATGGATGCCAAAAAGCTCAAACCTTTCGGGGTACGGATACATTGGGGCAACCTCGTCACCGCCAACAAATACACGCACCGGAAGCCCCGCTTCGCCTGGCGAACGCCAATATGTTTTCCAGCCCGGTGCCAGCTTGGCCTCCCACGCGAGCAGAACACCTGCCTCTGACGTCATATCCGCCGACGCCGAGACAAGGCGTGTCTGCAGCATACCGCCATGATCTATCCAGGGCGTTTCGGTTGCGCGAACGGCAAACGTCAGAAACAGAACCGCCGTCAATATGGAAAAAATACGCAAAACTCGACTCCATTGTTAATCAGGCTCTCTTTAGCAAGCTTTCGCGCCCTACGCCAATCGCCTTTCTTCACAATAGTGTCACCAAAATTATCCATCGGTTCCCGTATTTGTAGTATTTCAAATACGGATGCGATTGCGAAACGCCCGTCAAGGCGATAAGGTGTTCTTATATGTGAAAGGGGCACGCGACTGTGACATCGTCCAAATTCCTTGATGGTAAATTATTGCTTGCCATGCCAAGCATGACGGATCCTCGCTTTGATCGTAGCGTTATCTATTTGTGTTCACACGATACATCGGGTGCTATGGGCCTGATAATCAATCAGGATTTCGAAAACCTCACCTTCCCTGGGCTTCTTGACCAATTAGAGATTGAAACCGACGAAGACATTGAGGATGTAACCGTTCACAACGGCGGTCCGGTAGAGCCCGGACGAGGCTTCGTATTGCATTCAGCCGATTATGTACAAGACAGCACCCTGATCGTGAGCGAAAAACTCGCGCTCACCGCTACGGTCGATATCCTGACGGCAATTGCCAAAGGGCGTGGCCCAATACATACTCTGCTCGCACTTGGATACACAGGCTGGGGTGGTGGGCAGCTTGAACAGGAAATCCATGCCAATAGCTGGTTAACCGCCGAAGCGGACGACGAGATCATCTTCAACACAGAACTAGAGCAAAAATGGCCACGAGCGATGGCTATGCTAGGCGTGAATGTATCGATGTTGTCTATGGAAGCTGGGCACGCCTGAATAAGCGCGCCCTACCACATCAGTTCAAGGCAGAGCTTGACCCGTGGTCGAATTGATCGAGGCTTAAAGAAGGAACTTCTTTATATTTATCGTGCAGGCCCCTGTCATCGATTTCGATAACCTTCTCCATATCCAGCGCGCGCAGATCGATATCAAAATCCGCCAATAAACAGTTCACCCGTCCGGAAAGCTGGTTGGTGGTTATCACCCTGGGAGACGGCACTGTCAGGATACGTTCAACCCTTTGATCGAATTCGCCCCATTTATCGACAAATCCCTGGTTCTGAAATTCAAATGGCCTCACGACCCCTACCAAAATGGTTCCGCCCATGGCCCGTGCGTCCTGGAAAGGCAGGGACAACACCTCAAGATTAAACCTTTTCTCTGAATGAAGCTTAAAAGAACCTGTTCTGAGGATACCGGCGCTTTGCACCAATGAAACCGCATAAAGCTCTTCCATAAGAGCCGCCTGTTCGGTTTCAGCAAACACGTTGCCATATGTTTCCGAAGCCATGCCGTGCCCGATCGCCTCTTCAAGCGAAGAGCCAGACAAACGGTATCGCAAAGAACCATCTGACGACATTTCTAAAATGAACATCCAGGGTAAAATCGATGTCAGGTGCCGTAGGTTGAGCAGATTTCGCTCTGGCACTTTGTCACCGCCCCCTAGAGACCGCCAATACCCCAATAGCTGGCAGACTTCCGGACTTAACAACGCATATCCCTCCCAAATCGTGAGGCATAGTAGCACCGGCGTTTAGTATCAGCAATCCATGCAGACAAACACCAATGAACTCATTTAAGAGATTGTACAGGAAATATGTTTATTAAAGGTTAGCAACTTAAAAACGAACCGAATCAAAGTCTCCACCACCAACTATAGCCGTCGATGCTATGTCTGATGATGCTATTGTTTCGGCTATCCGCGAAACATCTTCCGGTATTACTGAATCTACATTTGCGAGCATTTCAGGTATGGGAATAATTCTGTCGAAAACCAACAATTGACGGCCTAGCTGTTCCATGCGCGACGTGGTGGATTCAAGGGCCATCATCAGGCTCGCTTTAAGCTGCGCTACAGCAACTTTGAACTCCAGCGCTTCTGGCCCTTTTGCAAGGCTTTCCATTTCGGCTTTGATAACTGGTGCCAGTTCACCAACCAACTGCGGGCCAGTGCCTGCGTAAATGCCAAACAGCCCGGTATCATTGTGGCTACTGCTAAAACTGTAGACTGAATAGGCAAGACCACGCTCTTCACGGATTTCCTGAAATAGACGCGATGACATGCCCCCACCGAGGATCGTAGAATAGACCTGCAGCGCATAATAATCGTCATCATGATAGGAACAACCCGGCCAGGCCGCCGCAACATGCACTTGTTCAAGTTCGCGCTTTTCAGTCTTGCGCCCACCTTTGTATACTGCACCGCTGGAAACCTGCTTAACACCGGCTGACAAGCTACCTAACTTATCGTTCACCATGGAAAGCAGTTCTTTGTGGGAAAGGTTACCCACAGCCGAAACCACCAAATTGCTACCCGTATAATTTTTTCGCAAATACCCGAGCAGATCATCCTGCGTAAAGGCCTTGATGATCTCAGGTTCTCCGAGAATTGGCCGCGCAAGTGCTTGTGTACCGTAAGAAACTGCCTGTAAATGTTCGAAGACAACATCATCAGGGGTATCCAGCGCCTGTCCAATTTCCTGAAGGATCACATCCTTCTCGCGTTCGATTTCCTTTGGGTCGCAAACACTGTTGAGAACAATGTCCGAAAGCACATCAAGCGCCAGGCCCAGATCATCCTTCAGTACCCGGGCATAATAAGTAGTATTATCCCGCGTCGTATAGGCATTCATCTGGCCGCCAACAGATTCGATATCCAGTACGATATCCTTGGCACTGCGCACAGAGGTTCCCTTGAAAAGCATATGCTCCAGAAAATGCGAAACACCGTTCAGCCGCGCACTTTCATGACGTGTGCCTACATCGGTCCAGATACCGACAGAAACAGTTTCAAGGTCAGGCCGGTTCTCGCTAACGACCCGCAAGCCGTTCGCCAGAGTGCTTATTTCAAGCGTCAAGCGGTTCCTCCTTGAAGAACCCGCTTTTGCAGAGTGGCTTTATCGTTTGGTAGCACTTCAAATCTTTCTTCGCGGTCAAATAAGTCTGCCATATGGGCAGGCAACTGTGGGGTAATACCACAAGCCGCCTCAACTGCAGCACCAAATTTTACCGGATGTGCTGTTGAAAGCGTAATAATGGGCGTTGGGCCGGCCTCCAGCGTGCGCCGCGCCGCCTCCAGGCCTACAGCAGTATGGGGGTCCGCCACATAACCCGTACGTTCGAAATAGTCTTTCATGGCGGCGCTTGTTTCGGCATCGTTCACCCGATCAGCCACAAACCCTGCCCGCAATTTGGCGAGATGATCTGCGCGCAGGTCAAAGCCCACTTCCCGCTGGAATGTATCCATATAGCCGCGCACATGCGCACCATCCCGGCCAGCAAGGTCAAATAGCAGGCGCTCAAAGTTGCTTGATACCTGAATATCCATGCTCGGCGACAAGGTGGAGGTTGCGGTGCCTGAGGCATAGCGGCCTGTAGCCAAAGTGCGTGCCAGAATATCATTGCTATTGGTCGCAATAGCGAGTTTTTCAACAGGAAGCCCCATGCCTTTGGCGATATAACCAGCAAAAATATCGCCAAAGTTGCCGGTCGGCACGCAGTAAGAAATCGGGCGTTCGGGCGAACCCAGCGCTACAGCGGATGTAAAATAATACACAATCTGCGCCATCACACGTGCCCAGTTGATAGAGTTGACTGCGGTTAGGCCCACCTTATCGCGGAACGCGAGGTCGTTGAAACAGGCTTTCACAAGCGCCTGACAGTCGTCAAAAGTGCCCTCGATCGCAATGTTCACCACATTCGTTTCAAGAACCGTTGTCATCTGCTTGCGCTGCACGTCGGAAACACGGCCCTTGGGGTGCAACATAAAAATGCTGACATTATCGCGGCCACGGCACCCTTCAATCGCCGCCGAGCCTGTATCCCCTGATGTGGCCCCCAGAACCGTCAGCTTCTGCTGCCGCTTAGCTGTAAAATGATCAAAAAAGCGCCCAAGAAGCTGGAGCGCAAAATCCTTAAAAGCAAGTGTTGGTCCGTGGAACAGTTCCAAAAGCCATTCATTACTACCTAACTGCACCATCGGTGCGGTGGCTGGGTGGCGGAAAGCATCGCCATAGGTTTTATCGAGCATTTCTTTAAGTTCAGTGTCGCTCACGCTGCCTGCTACGAATGGCTGCATCACCTGAAACGCAACGTCTGCATAGGATTTTCCACGCATGCTGCGAATATCGTCAGCGCTGAACTGCGGCAGACTTTCCGGCACATACAGGCCACCGTCCCGTGCCAGCCCTGTTAGGGTTACACCTTCGAAATCCAGAGTGTCCGCTTCACCGCGCGTAGAAATATATTTCACAACACACCTATACAACTTTCCATAAATTACGCGAGATAGTCTTAGAAGCAGGCTGGTCCTTATGCAAGCCGTTACTTGACTATTCGTCTGCTTTTCTGGCTTTTTGCATCCCAAATGCGATATATACAGCCAGAAGGGAAAGCCCTAGCCCGTACCATGTAAGTGCATACTGAAAATGGTTGTTTGGAATATCTACATGAAACTGCCCTCCGCGCGGCAGGGACAGTGCCTGGCCTTGGTGGTCTGCAAAAATGCGGAAGTGGTAAAACTCTTTAGTGTGCAGGCCAAAATGCGCAGCAAGACCATAAACATCTGCCGTATACCAAAGACCCTTTTCTGCATTGTTTTCCAACGCCATTTGCCCTGGGGTTGCACTGCGCATCAACACGCCGCTTACCTCAATCACGCCCACAGGCAAAATTACCCGCTTTTTGTGTTCCAGAGGAACCCATCCAAAATTCACAATCACTGCCATGCCGTGTGGTCGCTTCACTGGCGCATAGATATAATAGCCCGGCTTGCCGTCGAGGTTAATGCCATATACCCGAGCCGGCTTTGTCCCGATAACTGTGCCACTGAATGAGACAGCCCTATACTCAAGCGAAAGCGGATCGTCCACATGCAGGGGAAGCTTGATGGCTTCTGCTTTGAGGCCAGCTTCGATGCGTGCGAGCAGCTCCGTTTTTGGGCCGACCTTCAGCGCTTGCCATGTGCCAAGACCAATAAGGATGCTTAGCGCCGCCAAAACGGTTGCTGTAAGGGCGATGCCTGGTGCAAAGCGATTAGCTATCATCACAGTCCTCCCCCAAAGTGCCTTCACCCGCATCATGGTGAAACTGCAATGCGATCAAGGTCGCCTTGAATATCCTCAGCATCCAGATCGTACCGCCAATAATAAAGGTGATCAGCACCAGCATCATTGCCCACTTGGGCAGGTCAAGATTATAGAGAAAAATACCAAGAAGCGTATTGAGCCCCCCCAGGATAAAAATAACAAACACCTGAGCGCCGTCACCGGCGTCTGCGGCCCTTAGGTCAAAGCCACAAACGTCGCAGGCTTGTTTCACATCGAGGATGCCGCTGTATAATGGGCCATCCCCGCAGTGGGGACACACACAGGTAAATCCTGCCTTATACGGCGAAACCGACCGAGGATGCCCTCGGTCGGTTTCTTTTTGATTATCTTGTCTATCATTTGGCACGAAAGACCTAGCCGCCCCAGATGTAAACGCAGATGAAAAGAAACAGCCAAACAACATCTACAAAATGCCAGTACCAAGCAGCGGCCTCGAAACCAAAGTGGTGTTCAGGCTTGAAATGGCCTTTATAGGCACGGCCCAAGCATACTGCGAGGAAGATAGTACCCACAAGTACGTGGAAACCATGGAAGCCTGTTGCCATAAAGAAGGTAGCCCCGTAGATGCTGCCATCAAACCCAAAAGCTGCATGGCTGTACTCATATGCCTGCACACAAGTAAAGATCGCGCCAAGGATCACTGTAAGCCACAGGCCTTTTTTGAAGCCATCACGATTGCCTTCAACGATCGCGTGGTGCGCCCATGTAACGGTTGTACCCGAAAGCAAAAGGATCAGCGTATTAATGAACGGCAGGTGCCAAGGATCAAATGTTTCGATGCCCACTGGCGGCCATACTGCTTCCTGGCCTGCAAACTCAAAAATACTTTCGCCGCCTGTCGGGATCGCCGGGTAAAGCGAGGCGTTAAAGAAAGCCCAGAACCACGCCACGAAGAACATTACTTCTGACGCAATAAACAGGATCATGCCGTACCTGAGACCAATCTGGACTACAGGGGTATGATCCCCGGTTTCGCCTTCTTTGATAACGTCGCTCCACCACTCGAAAGCAGTATAGACAAGGCCTAGAAAACCAATCCAGAACATGTATTTACCAAAGCCGGTCATGCCAAACAGCTCGGCATCCGGTTTCATGGTAAAGACCGCCCCAACCATCATCAGCAGGATCGCGAACGAGCCTACTGCCGGCCATGGGCTTGGGTTTACCAGGTGGTAGTCGTGTTGCACGTCACCAGCCATAAATCTTCTCCTGACAGTCTGCCGCCCCTATGCGGCATAATACCCTAGTTAACTTTAGCGACCAGCCAGCACTTCCGCCGTTTCTTCATCATCCAGGATGAAGAAAGTATAGGAAAGTGTCACCTCGGTCACTTCGTTCAAATTTACGTCCTGATCAATCTCAGGGTCGATATAATAAACCACCGGCATGTCTACGCGTTCACCCGGCTTCAAAATCTGTTCTGTAAAGCAAAAGCAATCCACCTTAGAGAAATAGCTGCCTGCTTTGTGTGGCGCTACGTTATAAGTGGCGCGGCCAACAATCGTGTAATCGGTGGGGTTATAGGCTTCATAGTAGGCCAAACCCTGCTCGCCGATTTTCAGCTTCTGCGATACTTGCTGCGGCTTGAAATCCCATGGCATGTCACGGTGTACATTCGCGCGGAATCGAACCTTCATCTCGCGCTCGATCACACGCGCGTCCGCCATTTCAACACGCTGCGTGGTGCCACCATAACCAGTAACACGACAAAAAATTTCATAAAGCGGCACAGCCGCATAGGCCAAACCAACCATACCAACAACAACACCGCCGACGATCATCGCAACCTTGCGGTTTTTATTGGCATCCATCGTCATGGGGCAAGCCCCTTCACGCGGTAGTAGCTGATCACACCAAGTGCAATCACGAAAAGAAACAGCGACAAACCGACAACCCGGTTACGCTTTTTCATCTTGGCATGCATTTCAGATTTATCGCTCATGAAATCCACCCCATCACCGCGCGCTCGCCTGCAAGTACAGCGAACACAGCAAACAAATATACAATCGAAAAGAGGAAAAGCTTTTTGTCGGCTTTTTCTTTTTCACGCCACACATTGACCGCCAAATAAAGGAATACGCCACTAAGCGCCGCAGCCACCACACCGTAAGCTGCCCCTGCAAAGCCCATAAAATAGGGCGCAATTGCACAGGGCACCATCAACAGTGTGTAAAGCACGATTTGCCGGCGGGTTTCTTTCTCGCCTGCCACGATGGGCAGCATCGGCACACCAACTTTAGCGTAATCTTTATAAATCATCAGCGACAGCGCCCAGAAGTGCGCGGGCGTCCACAGGAAAATAATCCCAAATAGCACGATGCTTTCGATTGTCACACTGTCAGTTACAGCCGCCCAACCAATCATCGGCGGGAAAGCCCCCGCCGCACCGCCAATAACAATATTCTGCGGTGTACGGCGCTTCAGCCACATGCTGTAAATCACAACATAAAAGAAGATCGTCAGCGCCAACAAGGCAGCCGAAGTTACATTCACGATCAGGCCCAAAAGTACCACGGACGCAACTGAAAGCGTTAGGCCAAAGCCAAGCGCATCGCCTGCGGATACTTTACCTGCAGGAATCGGGCGCTTCGCTGTGCGGTCCATGATCTTATCAATATCGGCGTCATACCACATATTGAGGGCACCCGAGGCACCAGCACCAATCGCGATCAAAACAATTGCCGCCGTTGCCAGCACCGGGTTCATGGTGCCTGGGGCCGCGACAAGGCCCACAAACGCTGTGAAAATCACAAGCGACATCACACGTGGCTTCAACAGTTCGAAGAAGTCACGGGCGTCGGCCTCCTGGCCACGGGTCCAGTCGGACCCATGGCCATGAAGCTCAGTCTTAGTTTCCAAGGATGTCAGGCTATCGGCCAAGATACAGTCCCTTACGCAACTTACTTGTCCAGACTACTTAATTCTGGGCAGTTCGTTGAACTGGTGGAAAGGAGGCGGTGAAGAAAGTGTCCATTCAAGCGTGTTCGCGCCTTCGCCCCACTGATTGTCCCCAACTGTCTTCTTACGTGCGAGTGTGATGCCCATAACGATGATGAACAACAAAACACCGACAGCCGTGACCTGATAGCCCCAAGTGGACACTTTGTTCCAGTATGCAAAAGCATCTGGATAGTCCACATAACGACGTGGCATGCCCTGCAGGCCAAGGAAGTGCTGCGGGAAGAAGATCATGTTCACACCAGCAAACGTTACCCAGAACTGGATGTTAGCGAGCACATTCGGATATTCCTTGCCTGTCATTTTGCCGATCCAGTAATAAAGACCCGCAAAAATACCAAACACCGCCCCAAGCGAAAGTACATAATGGAAGTGCGCCACTACGTAATAAGTGTCGTGGAGCACGATGTCCGCGCCTGCATTTGAAAGAACCACACCAGTCACGCCGCCCATTGTGAACAGCAAAATGAAAGCAATCGCATACAACATCGGCACGGTGAAGCGGATTGATCCGCCCCACATTGTCGCAATCCATGAGAATATCTTCACGCCTGTTGGCACCGCAATAACCATTGTTGCTGCAACGAAGTAGGCTTTCGTATCAACATCCAGCCCCACGGTATACATATGGTGTGCCCACACAACAAAACCGATAAAGCCAATCGCAGCCATCGCGTACGCCATGCCCAGATAGCCGAACACCGGCTTGCGAGAAAATGTCGATACGATGTGGCTGATGATGCCGAATGCCGGCAGGATCATGATGTAGACTTCAGGGTGCCCAAAGAACCAGAACAGATGCTGGAACAGGATCGGGTCACCGCCGCCTGCTGGGTCGAAGAAGGTCGTACCGAAATTACGATCCGTCAGCAGCATGGTGATCGCGCCAGCCAGTACCGGCAATGACAGTACAAGAAGGAAAGCCGTGATCAGTATTGACCAGGCAAACAGTGGCATCTTGTGGATTGTCATGCCTGGGGCACGCATGTTGAAGATTGTTGTTATATAGTTGATCGCGCCCATGATCGACGATGCGCCCGCTACGTGCAGCGAGAAGATCGCCAGGTCCATAGACGGACCGGGATGGCCGCTGGTTGAAAGCGGCGCATACGCCGTCCAACCGCCACCAAAGCCCGCTGCGCCCGGAGCGCCTTCAACCACAGTCGACAAAAGCAACAGGATGAAGGCAGGAGGCATCAGCCAGAATGAAATGTTGTTCATGCGCGGGAACGCCATATCTGGCGCACCAATCATCAGTGGCACAAAGTAGTTGCCAAAACCACCAATCAGCGCAGGCATTACCATGAAGAATACCATGATAAGGCCGTGGCCGGTTGTCAGCACGTTGAACATGTGACGGGCTTGGTCCTCTGTTATGCCCAGGAACTCAGGCAGGAACTGAACGCCAGGTTCAGCGAGCTCCATGCGCATAAGACCAGACATACCAAAGCCAATCATGCCAGCGAAAAAGGCGAACCAGATATACATGACGCCAATGTCTTTATGGTTGGTAGAGAATACCCAACGTTTCCAACCAGTAGGATCTGCGTGAGCCATTGTGCTCTTCCTTTCCTAACTCTTAACGACCGAGGGCTGTAGTTGACGCATCAGCATAATCTGCTTTTGCGCGCTCAACCCATTTGGCGAAATCTTCTTTTGAGACCACTTCAACAGCGATCGGCATATAGGCATGGTCCTTACCGCAGAGCTCAGAGCACTGACCGTAATAAGTCCCAACTTCATCAGCTTCGAACCACGTCAGGTTCTCGCGTCCTGGTACAGCATCAAGCTTCACACCCAAGGACGGCAGCGCCCATGCATGGATCACATCTGACGCTGTCAGGTGAATTTTGATTTTTGTATTCACCGGCACAACAACACGATTATCTGTATCAAGGAGGCGTGCGTTCAGTTTTGCAGGCCAGCCAAGGAACTCAGAAAGATCAGCTTCCGCTTCAGCTTTTTGAGCTGGATCTGCAAAAACAGCGTCTTCAACCAGGCTCGATGTGAACTCAATGCCGTCGTGATCCGGATATGCATAGGTCCAATTCCACTGGTTGCCGGTTACGTTAATCGCAAACTCGGTTTCAGGCACCGTATCCTGATAATAAAGCAGCGGTAGCGATGTCATCCCGATAAAAACAAGGATGATGATTGGAACGCCGGTCCACAATATCTCGATCAGTGTATTGTGACTAACCTTTGACGGCTCTGGATTTGCCTTCGCGCGGTAGCGCCACATCACATAGAACACTAGCAAAAATACAAATACCGTAATCACGGTAATGATATACATGAGTTCCAAATTAAAATCGGCAACTCGTCGCGCCTGCTCGTTAGCTGCGTCTTGCAACCACAAGCCTTTGTCTTTTGGTACGCCCAAACGGCCTTCAGCCAATGCACCAAACGCGAAACCGGAGATAGCCACCATAGCAGCCGCAAGTCCTGCGGTAAGCCTTTTGACGTTCATAGTCCTGCTTTCCTTTTGTTCTACCCCTAAGCGGGTCACCAGTCTGTCCCCTAGCCGAAAACAAACCAGATCATCAAAACCCTGCACAGAAACCGGCATCCCCCCTACCCAGAAGTAAGCCAGTTTTAATTCTTTACAGTGTTACCGGCCTTTCTTCTACCCAAAGATCAACCGGCCACCAGCTATTCTGACACAGGCCCCAGGGGCCAAATAGCCGATGTGAATTCGCGCCCGTTATAACAGACGTTTCCTCAGGCTCAAGCCCAAGCACACGAAGTTAGCCACTTTTTATCCTAAAAACACCCTAATTTCTATGGCAGTACTTGTATTTATTACCGACCCGTTTCATTCTAAAGCCAAGGCCCAGCCTGGGGTGTGCCATATTGTCGCACGTCTGGCTGCAAGCAAACGCCAAACCATCAAAAAAAGCCTGGGGAGTTAATCTATGGCTGATGCATCTGCATCTTTAAATTTCTTTTTCGACCAGTCGGAACTTGATGAAAACCGTACGGAAAGCCTTGTTTCCGACGCCCTTTCAGGGATGGAAGACGGCGAGCTATATCTCGAATCAACCCAATCTGAATCTTTCACTTTCGATGATGGAAGGCTGAAAGGGGCCAGTTTTGACAGTAGTCAAGGATTCGGCCTGCGGGCTGTTACAGGCGAATCAACAGGCTATGCCCATTCGAACGAGCTTTCCGAGGCGGCCATTAAGCGTGCGGCAGATACTATCCGCGCCGTCAAGACGGGCTCTGGCGGCACCATGAGCCTGGCACCTGTACGCACTAACAAGCAGCTTTACAGTGATCAAAATCCACTTGGCGGCATCGACTTCGCGCGCAAAGTTGAACTGCTGGAAGAAATTGACGCTTATGCACGAGCGGCAGACCCTCGCGTGCGTCAGGTAAGTGCTTCGGTCCTTGGCAGTTGGCAAGCAGTTGAGATCATCCGAGCCGACGGACACCGTGTCCGGGACGTCCGCCCTCTGGTACGCCTGAATATTGCCGTAGTGATGGGCAAAGGTGACCGGCAGGAAACTGGCCACGAGGGCGCTGGTGGTCGTCAGTCTTATGACTTCCTGTTCGACGAAACACTGTGGCGAAAACAAGCCGACGAAGCAGTACGACAGGCCGCCGTGAACCTGGAAAGCGTTGCCGCCCCGGCTGGTGAGATGACAGTGGTTTTAGGTCCGGGCTGGCCCGGCGTTCTGCTGCATGAAGCGGTTGGGCATGGCCTTGAAGGAGACTTCAACCGCAAGAAAACTTCCGCCTTTGCAGGTCTAATGGGCGAACGCGTCGCAGCAGAAGGCATTACCGTTGTCGATGACGGCACCCTAAACGCGAAACGTGGTTCACTTTCTGTGGACGATGAAGGCACTCCGACAGAACGGACGGTGTTGATCGAAGACGGCATCCTCAAAGGCTATATGCAGGACCGGCTGAACGCGCGCCTGATGGGCCAAAAAGCCACAGGCAATGGCAGGCGTCAAAGCTTTGCCCACTCGCCGATGCCCCGTATGACCAATACCTTTATGCTGGCAGGTGACAAAGACCCTGCGGAAATTCTCGCGAGCGTCGACGACGGCCTCTATGCTGTGAATTTCGGCGGAGGCCAAGTTGATATCACATCGGGCAAGTTTGTTTTTAGCTGTACTGAGGCTTACCGCGTCAAAAACGGCAAACTAGCCGAGCCTGTTAAAGGCGCAACGTTAATTGGCAACGGCCCGGATGTCTTGAAACGCGTGTCTATGATCGGTAACGACCTTAAGCTCGATAACGGCGTTGGAACGTGCGGTAAAGGTGGCCAGACCGTGCCAGCAGGCGTCGGCCAGCCCACCTTGCGCATTGACGGCCTGACGGTAGGCGGTACCGCAGGATAAACCTGTCACTATTTATAATTACAGATACAGATAAGGGGCTGGCGACGGCCCCTTTTTGTTAGCTTTGCGCAACCAACTTCACCTAACTGGCATCTTGAAGATTCCGGCAACTCACACACCAAATGCAAAATATGTTTCTATCCTGCTAAATTTCATAAGTTCCCTCAAACTGAAGTTAACGCCCTACGGACTATTGTCATGCAAGCCAATTGTTATCCTCCCGAAAGGCACTCCGCATACAGCACGAATGTGACGGCCAGTAATACAGTCTGTGTGAAAGCTAATACAGGAATGAACTTCATGTTAACCACATCGGTTCACACTTCCTTAAGAAGCACACCTTAAAAGCGACTGTGGCAGCAGAGGTGTGGGTGCTAACTTTTAAAATAGTGTCCGGTAATGAGTAGTTTTAAAACATTTAACGAGTGGCGATCGATCAAGGATCTTGGGCTATCGAGCCGCGCGGCTGAGATTACATACAAAGAAGCGCTTAAAGATCCAAATTTTGAATATCCGCTGGCACTTCACAGTTTGTGGCATCTAATGCCCGGCAAAGTCCCCCACTTTGACGAGATAAAACCAAGCATTTTTGGCCCACAGATATTACCAAGCATGTTTATTATGGATGTGGAAGACGGCGGCAAAGATTTTCGTTGGCGCCTGTTTGGCACCGACCATGCTCAACGTTTCGGCGTTGAGGTAACGGGCAAACGCATGTCCTCTGTTGCCAAGGTGGAAACAAGCGCCGAAACCAGCCTTGTCTTTGCCCGCAAATGTTACATGGAAAAAGCACCCGTATTTTTCAGAACGGAATATTATGACGACCAGCGTGTTAAGAAAGCCACCCACGCCGTCGCGATGCCATTAATGGGGGATAGCGGCAAAATCGAACGCCTGTTTGGCTGCTCGGTCTGGAGCACGCCTGAAAAATAATAAATCCGGATAAAAAGGGGCGCACACCGCGCCCCAACCCATGCCTGCAATTCGAATGTTTAGGAAACGATATTGGCCTCAGTAGCGGCCCTCACGTCGTCCATGGTCACATCTGGTGCCAGTTCCACAACCTTAAGACCACCTTGAACCACATCGAACACACCAAGCCCCGTGATGATACGGTCAACAACCCCTGTCCCCGTCAGTGGTAACGTGCAGCCTTTAAGGAGCTTCGCCTCGCCCTTTTTGTTGGTATGATCCATGATCACCACCACGCGCTTCACGCCCGCGACCAAATCCATCGCGCCGCCCATGCCCTTAACCATCTTGCCAGGGATCATCCAGTTGGCAAGATCGCCGTTCTCAGCCACTTCCATCGCACCCAGAATCGAAAGGTCGATATGGCCACCGCGGATCATGCCGAAGCTATCTGCAGAAGAAAAATAGCTACTGGTTGGCAGTTCAGTGATCGTCTGTTTTCCTGCGTTAATCAGGTCAGCATCAACTTCGTCGTCATACGGGAACGGCCCCATGCCGAGCATGCCATTCTCCGACTGCAGCGTCACATTCACATCGTCCGGGATATAATTGGCCACCAACGTCGGAATGCCAATCCCAAGGTTCACATAAAACCCGTCTTGCAGTTCCTGCGCGGCGCGCGCCGCCATTTGGGTGCGATCCCATCCTTTTGCTACTTGGGCCATTATGCTGTCTCCCTTTCACGCACAGTACGCTGCTCGATACGTTTCTCGTGCTCACCCTTGATGATGCGCTGCACAAAGATACCAGGCGTGTGGATATTGTTTGGATCAAGCTCGCCTGCTTCGACGATCTCTTCGACCTCAACCACGGTCACTTTGCCCGCCGTTGCCATCATCGGATTGAAGTTGCGCGCAGTCTTGCGGAATACCAGATTACCCTCGGTATCCGCCTTCCAGGCTTTCACAATGGATACATCAGCCACAAGGCCGGTTTCCATAATGTATGTCTCACCGCCAAAATCCTTGTGCTCTTTTCCCTCGGCGATCAATGTCCCCACGCCGGTTTTTACGTAAAAACCGGGGATGCCTGCGCCGCCCGCACGGATCCGTTCGGCGAGTGTGCCCTGCGGATTAAACTCCAATTCAAGCTCGCCCTCCAGATACTGGCGCTCAAACTCTTTGTTTTCACCAACATAAGAGCTGACCATCTTTTTGATCTGTTTGGCGTCCAGCAGAATACCAAGGCCAAAGCCGTCCACACCACAGTTATTGGATATGACCGTGATATCCTTGGTGCCTGCCTTGTGTACGGCTGAAATTAGGTTTTCTGGGATACCACACAGGCCAAAACCGCCCGCCATCATGTGCATGCCGTCAAACAGCAGGCCCTCAAGCGCCACATCAGCACTGTCATAAATTTTTTGCATAAAACTCTCCTATTGGGGATACTTTGGGAGAAAGTCTCGAAATAGTGCGAAGCCAATAGCCTCAATTAGTTTCATGTGCAACAAACAATTTCTGCACACCATGAATCGGGCGCATACGATATCGTGATCCATCACCTCTTGAAGCCCTAATCTGGCCATATTATATATAGATAAAATCTATTTATAAAAAGACAGCGACTGGAGAAACTTTATGATGCGCATTTTCAGCCGGATAATCGGCGGAGCGCTGTGCTTTTTTGGCGTGATAGGTATGTTAACGCCAATCCCCTTTGGACTGATCCTATTCATTATCGGATTGATGTTCCTAATCCCCACGACGCCGTCTGCAGCCCGTGTTGTGCGTGGTGCCCGCAAGCGTATCAGTCTTTTTGATCGCGCCATGTATGCTGCGACACGCCGCGCACCCACACCTTTCCGCCGTGTGCTCCGGATGACAGAAACCGAAGCCTACGACTGGTAATCACTACGACTGGTAATCACTACGACTGGCAATCACTCTGGCCATCCATTTGGGGCCAACACCAACAATGTTCCTATCTTGTTCATTATGCTGACAAATCTTGTCAGCATAGTGTCAGTATAGCTGTTCTCGGACATTCACATAAGATGAACGAGGACCCAGTCATGACAGACATCACACTTTACGCATTTCCAGCCGGGCCGGGATTTTTCAATTTCAGCCCTTACTGCGGCAAGGTCGACATCCTGCTGAAAATGGCAGAACTGCCCTTCATCACTGAAATGCCTGAGGATTATAAAACCTTCTCCAAAGGCAAATTGCCGGTTATCAAGGACGGCGATGATATCATTCAAGACAGCGAATTTATCCGCTATCACCTAGCTGAAAAATACGGTGCCAGCCTGGATGGCGGGCTAAGTGATGATGCCAAAGCGATTGGCCATGCAGTCTGCCGCATGCTTGATGATCGCACATTCCTCGCGCTGATATGGGCGCGCTGGGTCGAAGAAGCCGGTTGGGCGCAAATTCGCCCCATGTTTTTTGCAGAGCAATCCAATGAAGAAGCCGAAGGCGCACGCCTTCAGGTAAAAGAAGGTATCAAGGGGGCAGGATTTGGCCGCCACTCTACCGAAGAAATGAAAACCCTGGTACGTGAAGACCTGAAAGCAATCGCTGGTCTACTTGGTGAGCAGGAGTTTTTTCTTTCCAATAAAGCAACGTATCTTGATGCTACTATCTTCAGCTTCATCGCCAATCTTTATGGTGCCCCGATTAAAATCTGGATTCAGGATGAAGTCGCCAAACATCAGAATTTAATGGATTATTTTGATCGTGGCATGACGCTTTGGTATCCTGATGCAGCAACTGCGAGGCCGGCAGCCGAGTAGAGACTGTTTGAACATTATTTCACCCGGCTTCATCCCATGCGGTGATGTTAGTCCAACAAGTTTGGGGAAACCAAATTATGTTTATCATCCTTCTTAAATTTTCGAGCAATAAAGCGCAGGCTAGCCAGTTTATGGAAGGCCACAAATCATGGCTAAAGCAAGGCTTTGATGACGGAGTTTTTGTTCTAGCCGGTAGTCTGCTGCCTAATGCTGGTGGCAGTATTATAGCTCATGACATTTCACTACCCAACCTTGTAGCCCGCGTGCAAAAAGACCCCTTTGTTGCCGAAGATGTCGTAACAGCGGAAGTGCTTGAGGTTACGCCGTCTAAAACCGATCCACGCCTGGATTTCCTGCAGAGCTGACAAGCAGCCACAGCTTTGTCGCTCTATCAATAAACTTGTTTTCCAGTATCAACACAGCAAGAGAAAGGGGCCAGTCAGGCCCCTAGGCCCCTTTTGTCTTTTGCGTTCAGATAATTATTCAAGAGCCCGTAATTTTGCCTGCAACTCGGCAAGGGCTCCGCTTTTCTGCGCCTCCGCTAATAGTGCGGCTTCTTGGTAAGCAGCAGTAGCCTTTGGCTTATCTCCCATTATTTCATAAAGAGCCGCCAACCCGGCAGCAGGCCGCAGTGCTGATGGGATAGATGGCCGCGGTTCGCTTCCTCATTATCAGCCCGGCTTGTTGCCTGCCTTTTTCGAACAAAAAATTGGCATAGCGAGCATACCAATTGGGGTTCCATGGGTCAGAAAATACGTCCACCGCCGCCATGATCTCCTCCATCAATGGCAGATCATCGCCTTCCATTGCCATGCGCATCAGCCACCAAACAGCTTTTGAGCCAATATCAGCGGATGCACCATATTTTTCCGCCCGCTTTGCATAGTAGCGTTTGGCAAAAGCCACACCGCCCATCTCCCGAAATTTTTTGGCACTAGCGGGACGAAGAGGCCTGTAATCGGCATAATAGCTATTAAGCCCCGTCCGAAATATAGGGTAGGCAGAGGTAATATGAGAGGTAATCAGGTCACCGCCGCTAAAGGTACGGTGTTACCATGTCAATCCTGTGGGTGCCGATTGCTCCAGTACACCTACCAACTTTGCAACGCCGTCATTCAAGCATATAGATTACGGGATAGGTTTGATCACTGTCCCCGTACCGCGCAGGCAACGCAACCATTATCTCCCGGTTTTTACCAAGAACTTGCGAAGGGAGCTGGTATATTCTGCCAATAGAAATAGGACCCCCTGTCGGTGACCCACTAGCCGATACAGGCCCGAGGAATAGTCCGGCAAGGCTTGCCCACAGAACCAAAATTCGCTGAAATACTTGCATTTCCCGCCACTGCAAAAAATCTGCGATAAAAAAGCAGGAGGTACACTACAATCTTTGTGCGCCAATGTGATAGTATCACGCGGCAAGACAAATGTTCCGACAAACAAAAAAGGCCCGCACAACGGCGAGCCTTTCAACATCTGCTATCAGCCAGGTTATTTCTTTTCGGCTTCCATCGCTGCTAAAATCAGCTCTGCTGCTTTTTCCGGGCCTTCCCAACCCACAACCTTTACCCATTTGCCTTTTTCAAGGTCCTTATAATGCTCGAAAAAGTGCGCAACCTGATCAAGGAAAATCTGCGGCAGTTCCTCATAACTGTTCACCCCAGTATAGAAAGGATGCAGCTTATCAACAGGCACCATAAGGATCTTTTCGTCCATGCCGGCTTCATCTTCCATGATCAACACACCAAGTGGCCGACAACGTACGACGGCACCAGGCATAATCGGCGTGCGGTTCGCGAGAAGCACATCTGCTGGATCACCGTCATCCGCAAGTGTGTGCGGGATGAAACCATAGTTACAAGGGTAACGCATGCTGGTATGCATAATGCGATCAACAAACAAAGCGCCAGAGTCTTTGTCGATCTCGTATTTCACCGGCTCGGTGCCAGCAGGTACTTCGATTATAACATTCACATCCCAGGGCGGATTTTCGCCAACTGAAATCTTGCTGATATCCATGGGGTTCTATCCTTGGATTTGGGGTTGGGGGGCTCGCTCTTACACCTCCGAACAGCTACTTGAGATATTGTCCGGCAATAATGCCTGCAAACACAATCCAGCCAAAAGAAATGTTCGAGCGGAAAATTCTTAAACATAAGTCTGCGTCATTAATATTAAGCCGCAAGACCTGCGTACCGAGGTGGGTGGCCGCGAACGCGATGCCGATGTAATAGATTATGCCAAGCTTTGCAAGGATTCCCGCGCCTATAAGGCTAAAAACAAACAATCCATAAAAGACACCCACAAAGAGCCCTGTTTTTTCACCGAATGCCAGCGCTGTCGACTTTACACCGACAAGCGCGTCGTCTTCACGGTCCTGGTGTGCATAGATGGTATCATACCCAAGCGTCCAGAACAGGGTGCCCGCATATAAGAGTAACGGCGCGGCGCTCAGCCCGCCCGTCACCGCCGCCCAACCAACCAGCGCCCCCCAATTGAAAGTCAGCCCCAGCCAGGCCTGCGGCCAGTAGGTAATGCGCTTCATAAAAGGATAACCAGCAACCAGAAGCAACGAACCAAGCCCTACATAAATGGCATAGAGGTTCAACTGCAGCAGAACGCCGAGACCGATAAGACATTGCAACAGAAGAAAGGCCCAGGCCTTTTTGACAGACACTTCACCCGCAGGGATCGGCCGTGAGCGTGTTCGTTCAACTGCCGCGTCAAAATCCTTATCGACAATATCATTATAGGTGCAGCCCGCGCCGCGCATCACCAGCGCGCCAATAGCAAACAGCAGCATCAGGAACAAGTGCGAGAGCGAAAGCCCGCCTTCGGCTGCCAGCGCGGTAGCCCACAGGCACGGCCATAATAAAAGCCAGGTGCCAACAGGCCGGTCCATGCGTGCAAGCTTCAAATAAGGCCGTAGCCGCGTCGGCGCTTGCCGGTAAACCCAACTGCCTTCAACTGCATCCGCAGTTTCAACGACTTGCTTTTCCTGAACATCTGACATGCCCCGTCGCTACGCCGGACCCCCTTCAAAGTCAAGCGGGGACATGCTGTTCTCTTGAAATCTACACAGTGAACCGGGAAGTTCGTACACGCATTCTTTGGGGCACTGATGAACACATCTACAGCGGTTCCCCCCGTTAACCCTTATGCCCATTGCTCCAGCCCACGCAAAAAACCATGGCCCGCCTAAACCCGCACATCTCTGCAATTGCTTTGGCAGCAGGCATTTCAAAGAATGACACAAGCACGTCGATGCGGTATGGCATGGCTGTTAAAAGCGCTAAAGGCACCTCCTACAATTAAATTCTGGCTGAGCAACCCGGGGCTGACATGGGCAAAAAAATCGATACTCGACTTTTCCTTGATGAAAATTTGCCTGGTGGCGGCATTATCACGCTTGATAGAGAACAGTCCCACTATCTCGCAAATGTTATGCGGGTATCCACAGGTGCCCCGGTCGCGGTATTTAACGGCCGTGACGGCGAGTGGAGCACCGAAGTCGCCGAAGTAAAAAAACGCGAAGTTGTGCTACGCATCAGGGAAAAAATCAAAGAACAAACGCAAGAGCCCAACCTGATGCTCGCGTTTGCACCGATCAAAAAAGCACGCATAGATTTCATCGCGCAGAAAGCAACAGAACTGGGTGTCGCGCACCTGCAGCCTATTTATACTCGCCGCACCAATGTCGACCGGGTTAAAACCGAGCGCCTGCACCTCAACGCCATTGAAGCCGCTGAGCAGTGTGAACGGCTCACTGTGCCAGCGGTCTCTGAACCGACAAAGCTCATGCAGTTGATAGCAGACTGGCCCACAGAGCGCATGATCATGTTTTGCGACGAAGATCTTTCAGGCCAATCCGCACACGAGGCCCTCGCATCGCTGCCTGAAGCAGAAAAAGCGAAACCATGGGCGATATTTATCGGCCCGGAAGGTGGCTTTGACGACACTGAGCGCGACGCTATCAAAAAACTGCCACAAACTATCGTTGTAGCCTTAGGTCCACGGGTGCTGCGTGCCGATACCGCCGCGATGGCCGCAATCAGCCTGTGGCAGTCGGCTATAGGGGATTGGAGTTAAGCGAGTAAGGTCAGGTTAGAAGAATTTTCCCTCGCCTCTAAATCGGCTTATCTGACACACTAATGCGTGAGTGCATCTTTACATTTCTTGCCACAGGCTTATCTAGGCCCTAAATTTCTAATCACCATAACCTGTCAGGGGCGCTTTATGTTTAAACCAAATCCCGTTATCGAGACCAAATCTCAACTTGTTGAGTATCTCGAAGCAGGGAAAAAACCCGATCGCTCAAGCTGGCGCATCGGCTCGGAACATGAAAAATTCATTTTCTACCGCCCCGATAACAGCGCACTTTCCTACGAAGCCAAAGGTAACAAGCCTGGCGTGAAAGATGTAATAAAAGCCTTTGTTTCGCGCGGTTGGATGCCCGTGGAAGAGAACGGGTATCTGATTGCGGCGCTCAAGGACGGCGCGTCAATCACATTGGAACCCGGTGGGCAATTTGAACTTTCGGGTGCACCGCTCAAAACAATTCACGATACCTGCAATGAAACCTCGGCACATCTTCGCGCTTCGCAAGAAATCGGTGAAGCGCTAAACATTGGCTTTTTGGGCCTAGGGTTTCACCCTACACTGCGCCGCGATGAGATCCCTGTTATGCCTAAGGCACGTTACGACATCATGCGCGCCTATATGCCAAAGAAGGGCAATCTGGGCCTTGATATGATGCTCAGAACCTGCACAGTACAGGTGAATTTGGATTTCGCGTCTGAGGCCGACATGGTCGAGAAATTCCGCCTTGGTCTTGCCCTGCAGCCTCTTGCAACCGCACTGTTCGCCAATTCACCGATGAAAGAAGGCAAGCTTTCACGCGCCAAAAGCCTCAGAAGCCAGGTTTGGACCGATACCGACCCCGACCGATGTGGCATGCTGCCTTTTGTTTTTGAAGACGGTATGGGTTTCGAGCGCTGGGCCGATCATGTGCTTGATGTTCCCATGTATTTTGTCCGCCGTGACAGCAAGTATATCGACGCCTCTGGCCAGTCTTTCCGTGACTTTATGGCAGGCAAACTCCCTGCGCTGCCGGGCGAGTTGCCAACGATGAAAGACTGGGAAGACCACATGACGACCCTGTTCCCAGAGGTACGGCTCAAGACTTTTCTTGAAATGCGAGGTGCCGACGGTGGCCCCTGGTCACGACTGTGCGCCCTGCCTGCCTTCTGGGTCGGCCTTCTCTACGATCAGGTTTCCCAAGCGGCGGCACTCGATCTCATTAAGGGCTGGTCCGTAGCAGAACTTGAACAACTGCGGCTCGATGTACCTGAACAGGGACTGCAAGCTTCTATTCAGGGACGTACTCTGCAGGATATCGGACGCCATGTGCTTGAAATCGCTGACACTGGGCTCAGGAACAGACAGGCTTTTTCTATCAGCGGCGATAGCGAACAGGGTTTTCTTAACAGCCTCTGGGAGAGTATCGAAACTGGCCTGGTGCCCGCGGATCGGGTCGCACAGAGCTTCAAGGAAAGTTGGGGCGGTGACCCTGCCCGCATCTTCAGCGAGCTAAGTTATTAGGCATATTTTCTCCGCATATAGACTCCCTTAAGATTTCCCGCCTAATATTGGCGTATCCGTGGTATTATGTACGCAACGAATGGGCTTGCAAGGGCCGTTCGGTCGTAAACCTGAAGGGAAGCGGGGACCGATAATGGATTTTAAAGTCAATACGACGGGCAATGGCCTAAAAATAGAACTCGACGGCGACCTGACCTTCGAGAACCACCGTGATTTCAAGGAAATCATTGGTATCATCAAAGAGGCTCAGAAAGACGTTGAGATCTCTTTGAAGGGGCTATCCAACATGGATTCAGCAGGTGCTGGCATGTTAAAACTGGCACAAGATCGTGCGAAGCAATCTGGCAGTGACTTTAGCCTGACTGAAGTGCCGGAAAAGCTGCGGGTTTTAGTTTCGCTCCTGAAATAAAAATTGCCTGCAATCGCTACAGTGCTATAGCCACCTGATCCAGTTGATAAACCAGTAAAGTCCAAAACCAAAACCGCCTAAGGCTGCACTCCACATGAAAGCAATTGGCATGCCCGAAAAGCGCGAACGTCGGTCACGGTAATGGCTGTCGCACTGCAGGCAGTGAAACCAATCCCCACCTTGCTCCGCCGCGATCCGCACACCCGGTATCATCGTCGGCACTTCCCCAACAAAGGAGTGCACGCGTGTAGAGCCGCAGTGATTACAGGCATGTTCTTCACCGTCCTCATCCACATGGCGCGGTATCTGGCAGCGCGGCATTGTCGCTATTTTCTCAATCACAGCATCAGCGCGCACTTTATCAATAGCACGCACCATAATATCCGCACGTACCGCATAATTAAGCGCAGCCATATTCTCGCCGTTCAGAAAAACCTCAACACCATTTGCGTTAAGGACAGACTTCAGAAGCTGTGCGTCACCTGCATCCAACCCGGTACGGAGGGGGATCAGGCGATTATAATCGTCAAATTGCTGTGCCATGCTAAATTACTGCGCCAAACGGAGCCCTACTCACTCGCCCTTACTCATTTAAGCCCGTATCCAACCCATCGATTGAGACGGCGTTGCGGGTCGCCTGATACTCAAGGATAGCCGCTTCGCCTTTTTTCTCGGCCCATTTTTTTAGTGTCTGCCGCTCGGCCTTCAGTTCCATCTCAGGCACCGCGTATCCGCAACTGGTTTGTGTGCTTTCCACATCAATAAGGATGATCTGGCGGGCACCGGGCAATTCCTCAAATTGGTCGATCAACTTGGCATATTCATCGCTGCCTTTACGGGCCACACGGCCCTTGCCGTAAATACGGTAAATAAGGGCATTTCGTGTAAAACTGTTAAACATTAGGGTGATACGCCCATCATGTTTCAGGTGCGTAGAGGTTTCGTTGCCGCTGCCGGTAACATCCAGGTAGCCACACAAATCTGGCGACAGCACCCGGAAGCAATCCATCCCTTTGGGGCTAAGGTTGATGCGAGCACCCTCTGCGGCGGTTGCCGTGAAAAACACCGGCTGAGCTGCTATAAATTCTGCATGCTTATCGGTAATATGATCAAAAAAATCCGCCACTGCCACCTCCGCAACCAAAAAAATACACTGTTGATTTATGGGGTGCCCCGCCCGTGAAAACAAGCTTTTACACAGGCTATTTACTTGCGCACTCCTTTAAAATTTACTCAAGCTACAGACTTGAACCTCTGTATTGGCCTGCACAAGCTGGCAAATAAGCGGCAAGGACCTGACCATGAAAATACGCCCATACACCACAAACGACTGGCCAGACGTTGAACGCATCATGTGCGAGGGCATCGAAACCGGCATTGCAACTTTCGAAACAAAGCCCAAAGCCCAAGCCAAATGGGAAGGAGAAAGCGTACCCGGCAGCCAATTGGTGGCGGAAGCGGACGACGGTAGCGTTCTGGGCTGGACGATTTTATGGCCTGCCTCTGACCGCTGTGTGTATGCGGGTGTCGCAGAAGTCAGCGTCTATGTGGCCGACGGCGCGCAAGGCAAGGGCGTTGGCAAGGCGCTGCTCACGGAGTTGATCCGCCTCACGGAAGAAAAGCTCAACATTTGGACCATTCAGGCGGGCATATTCGAGGACAACCCTGGCTCATTGGCGCTTCATAAATCCTGCGGCTTCCGTGTGCTCGGTTACCGCGAGCGTATAGGTAAGCTGCACGGCGTCTGGCGCAACAACATGCAGCTTGAGCGCCGCAGCAATATAGCTGGCATTGATTAAGGTTGTCTCTATACAGCTTAAACTTGACAGAATGTTCTCATTATGTTCATACTCGCGCTCGTTTGATTGGGGGAAATATTATGAAGCAGCTTCTTGTTATTATTGCACTTTTGGCCATCACGCTTACAGCGGAAGCGCAAACGGAACAGTCAAAACCATATAACGAAATGACCCTTGAGGAACTCAAGGCCGTCAATGTTAAAAAGCTAGCCAAGACAGAAAAGAAGGCTCACAAAAAGGCCCTAAGAACAGCCCAAAAGGCTCACAAAAAGGCACTACGAGCGGCCCGAAAGGCAGAAAAGGCTCACAAAAAAGCAGTAGCTAAACGAAAAAAAGCCGCGCAAAAGAAGCTAAAAAAGGTCCACAAAGTCTATCACGCTACAAAAATTGCAAAAGACGAGTTTTCTACATATGTCGAAGTTGTTGGACCCCTGAATTTTACCCGAAAAGCGAACATCCATGATATTTTTAGCTCCAACCCAGTACCCCAATATTCTTTAATTTCTCTCATTAATCCCGATACAGATGAACATCAGCTACAGGCATATGTCCACACAGGCGTACATGACCCGAATTTCACATCTGATCGTTTAATAGTTCTGGGGATTTCTGCAGAAGAATATGCCAGGCGTAAAGGCTTTTGGCGTAATTTCCACACCGCAGCATTATCTGGTGGCGCAAAACGCAGAGTACTTCCTGTTCGCCAAAGCGCAGATAGTTGCAAGGAACTATATTGCAACTTTGAAGAAGATGTCTCTATTCAGCTAAAAACTGAAGACCTACTCACAGCTTTACATACAAAGAACGGGCTAGCTTTTCGGTTAAGCGGAGAACGCGGCGACCCTGAAGTAGTACGGATACCATACTCATACCTGGTAGGTTATGCATTGCGGTTGTCTGAACTAAATTCAAACCAGGGGAAGCTTTCTGAACTTGCACAAGCAGGAAGAAATCACATCCTGAATAGCGCCGATTAGTTCTAAATAGCTAATTTTTCTCTAATTTTCTTTGGCAATTTTGAAACAATGGTTTCGCGCGCGTCTTCAATATAGCTTTTCAGATCAGCGTCGGTGAGCGCATCATCGGTTTGCACCTGTACCCACTTGGCGCGCGCAAGGTACGGTGCGGGCACTATGCCCGGCAGTTCACAAAGGATTTGGTAACTCAGGTCATTGCACTTGAAGCTGATACAATCGCGCTCAACCGCCCCCCAGTGCGAGCAGATGGCGAATATCTTGCCGCCCACTTTCCAGACAGACGAGTTTCCCCACTGGATAACATTGGTTGTCGCCGTTAGCCCTTTGCAAAATATGTCAAAATCATCGCGGTCCATTTTCATTCCCTAAACGCTGCCTTTTCTCAACTACCAAGAAACGAGCCATGCCAATCGGAAGCGCCGCATGCTCATCGCCGGTCTCAGCGCGGCAAACATCACCGCCTCAGTGGCCTATAATTTTACTCCGCCCTTGACAGGCAAGCACCTCACGCATATGATGCAGGTCCTCAAACAACGTTTCATTCAGGCATTCGTCTCGCAATTTTCAATTGAAGCTCACAACATTGCCATTCAACATCAGCTTGCAAGTACGATGCAATGCCAAGGAATCCTAGTGTCTTCTTGCCATTTGAACATGGTATTAAATATCATCTCAGTGCCGCTGTCTGAAACAATCATTTGCGGCTTGCTACGCACAAAGATGCCTTCTCCTATATGTAAATACGTATTTGGGCGACTTCATGCCGACGGGGAGAGGTTCATACCTGAATATATATTAGCCCAACGTCGCTAATCTTCTCTCAAAATTTTAATAGGTCGCACCCGCATCACTCGTAAGGTTTGTGACAATACAGCAAGCCAAGCAGTACCCAACACAATCAGACTAGCGCTGACAAAATGTGATGCATGCAAGACCATATGATAACTAAAACCTGCTAAATAATCAGACATGAAATAATACATTACAGGCCAAGCAATCAAACTACCAAATATGACCGGTAAGGTAAAACGCCACAGAAACAACAACACGACGTCAATGCTACGAGCGCCATATATTTTTCGTATACTAATCTCCCGGGCTCTTCTATTGACGGCAAATGAAGCTAGCCCAAATAGTCCCAGCCCTGCTATCACTATGGCTAGCAGCGAGAAAGCAGCCAGTATAGTCCCCTGCTTTCTATCGCCATCGTACTGAGCTGCAATATCGTCCTCCAAGAAGCGGTAGTCCATTGGTCTTCGCGGATGATATTGGTCCCATATTAAATGTGTTGCGGCGACAATACTGGAAGGATCGACGCCTTCGTCATATTGGATTGTCGCCACTCCTGCTGCCCAAGTTTTGATCCAAACATACATCAAGGGCTGTATCTCATTTTTGAGAGAAAACACGTGGTGATCTGACACAACACCGATAATCGTTGCGTCATATTTTTCCTGCAGTTTTAGTTCCTTACCTACTGCGTCCTCGGGCGTTGTCCACCCCAGGGTACGGACAGCCGTTTCGTTCAATATGACTGCAAACGGTTTTTCTTTCTTACCTGTAAAAATATCGTTGGAATACTCTGACGAAAATCGCCTGCCATCCTCAAATCGGAGCTGATAAACGTCAAAAAAATCGTCATCGACTACAATGGCGCGGAAGTTTGCAGGAGTATCTATTGAGTTATCGATAGGATCGATAGAACCAAAATTCATCCAATCGCCACCAGTACCAAATGAAACAGCCGAAAACGTAACACCAGTGACACCTGGAATGTTGCTTAATTGGCTATGGATCACAGGCTGCTTACGCCGATTACCATCACGCAAAAAATGCGGTACTAACAGTTTGTTCTCCACGGCATAACCAAGTTCAGCCTCCTCACTATATTTGATTTGTTCAAAAACAACGGTGGAGGCTACGATAAGTGCCACAGCTATTCCAAACTGAATGATAATCAGCGGCGCTTGGATCCACTTTAGCCCGCGGACATTCGCCCCACGACTTCCGCTGGAGCCAAGAATTCCGCTAGGCCTAACAAGAGAGGCTATGAAGGCGGGATAGCTACCCGCCAATACACCAATACCAAGGCTTAGAACGATGATAGAAGCAAAAAGTGCGCCTCCATTTACAGCTGCCAACGAGTATTCTTTCCCACTGAAGTCATTAAAGAGCGGCAGCGAGGCCTCGATGAGGCCAAAAGCTAAAAAAGTCGAGATCAAAACTAAAGCGGCATTTTCGCCAACAAATTGCCACATGATTTGAGTTTGACGAGCCCCCAAAACCTTTCGCACACCTACTTCTTTTGCCCTTAACAAGGATTTGGAAACAAGTAGATTAGTAAAGTTGATAGCCGCAATAACGAGTATTAATACTGCTACGGTTGAAAGAACATATAGGTCGACCGGATCACCAAGTTGCTTGAAATAACGAGCATTCACTCCGCCCAAATGAATGTCCCGTATGTTTTCCAGCCAGAGTTCTAGTTCTTCGCTTGCCAGAACATCATCCGAAGAAGATTGTACATGTGCATCCACGACGGATGGTAGACCCGCCGCCAAATCCACGAGCGCCCGGCTTCCCTGCAGTTTGAGAAAAGTTGTGAATGTATATTGAAAGCCCCACTCTTTGACAAATGACGGCAAGCTGTCTGCGCCTGCGCGAATAACAATATCAAAATTCAAATTTGAATTCACAGGCAGCGTTTCAAATACACCACTTACCTTATAGTCTTTGCTCTTTCTTTTTCGATTTGCCTCACGAGTTTTCAAAGTCACGATTTGGCCAATTGCTGGTGCATCACCGAAATATTTTAGTGCGATTCTCCGCGAGATCGCTATTGAGTTTTCGTCCGCTAATACTTGACGATCAGCCCCCCCGCTAACCAGCTTTATGTCGAAAAAGGAAAATAAGTTGGGATCTGCACGCCAGACTAATTCGTGATCCCCTTCCTCTTTCACTACAAAAAGCGTTTCTGGATGGATGTAGCCAATACGCGTAGTGTCCAAAACAGCTTCAAAATCATTTGAGAGCACTTGTGCTGCTCCAAATGGCGCTGTTGACGCAATATACTCTTCTGCACCATCTTGGTAGGTTGCGTTTAAGCGGTAAGTACTCGAGGCATCGTGCAACCACGAATCGTAGCTCAATTCATCCGCCACAAAAAGGAATATTAGTCCATAGCAAGCAAGCCCAATGGCCAGACCTGAAAGATTGATGAAAGAGAAAGGTATATTTTTCAAAAGGCTTCGTGAGCCGGTTACAAAATAACTCCGAAACATTAGTTACCCCTCAATCAAAAAAAATGGTGCCTTGAACAAAAACGTTCAACGATCTCTTAGAACAGCTGCCTTAAGTAGCTTTCATGTAAATAGTTCTCTTTAAAGCAACATAATTTCTCGTTTCCCAACCAAATTGGTAGCCGGAATATCTCTGTTTTTACAGTATTTTATAAATTTTTGCGTTTCGACCAGTTGCTGCGAGTTCTCTTCATACTCAATTCCCATAAAATATTTATACCAAGGCTCCTGGCCCAACGCGTATATATATACCGCTTCAGGGTTGAAGGCCTCAACCATGTGGGCTGCTTGGACTGCATCAGAACCATTCAAGCGTCTAGACTGCTTTATAATTATGAATGTGGCTCCGCCATCATCACCAGCAACCTGCCCTTCGATGAATGGACAGAAACCTTCGGCTCAGAACGCCTCACCGGCGCTTTGCTCGACCGCCTGACGCACCACGTCAATATCCTCGAGATGAACGGTGAAAGCTACCGTCTCGCACAAAGCCGGTCCAAAACCCAGCCAAAATAATCGCCGAAATATGATAGCCGGGGGCAAGCCCCCGGCTATCATATCAATCACACACAAAGTGGCCTGGTTTTACGCCGCCCTCTGGCCTAATTTTACTCCGCCCTTGACAGCCAGGCACTCTCGGCGCGGCGCTGCATATCTATCATGCCCTCAAATACCACAACACTTCCGCACTTTCATTTACGTGCCACTTACAAGGCCATTTCCGTGCCGATTTTAGGGCTCATTGGTCCAGTGCAACCGCACTGGTCGCTCCTTCAACCCCACTACCATCAAGCCCGCCCCAGGCATGCTCAGCTTCGAAAGATTTTGAGTTTATAAATTTCACGAAGCGTACCCTTGTGATTTCATGGTGCCGTGCCGTTACTACACCCCCGCACCATAGCAAGGTCAAAACCAATCCGGTCAAGCCAAAGTGCCAGGTGGTCTTGCTCAAACATTTTCTAAAACATCTTCCTGTGGCTTTTGGCTTTCTTGGTGCGCGTTCCCGGTTTACCGCCCATCGAACGCCCTTTGGGTTTGCCGTGCGTTGAACCCAGGCCCAACTCTCCGGCTTCAAGGTTTTTGATCTCGTCCCTAAGCCTGGCTGCTTCTTCAAACTCAAGGTTTTCGGCAGCCTCCCGCATTTTCTTGGACAGAGCCTCAATATGGGATTTGGAGTTTGAGCCAACCAGATGTTTAGCGTCTTCACCAATATCAACGGTGACATAATCGCCAGCAGATGTATTCGCCATCAGGTCACCGATATTTTTCTTCACGGTCTGCGGCGTGATGCCGTGGGCCTTGTTATAGGCTTGCTGCTTTTCGCGGCGACGGTTGGTCTCTTTGATCGCATAATCAAGCGAGCCAGTGATTTTGTCCGCATACAGGATCACCCTGCCTTCAACATTCCGCGCAGCACGCCCGATTGTCTGGATCAGCGAACGCTCAGAACGCAGGAAGCCTTCTTTATCCGCGTCCAAAATTGCCACCAGGCCACACTCGGGGATATCAAGCCCCTCCCGCAAGAGATTGATACCCACGAGCACATCGAACGTGCCCAGGCGAAGGTCACGGATAATCTCAATACGCTCAAGCGTGTCAATATCAGAGTGCATATAGCGCACCCTGACACCGTTTTCGTGCAAATATTCAGTGAGATCTTCCGCCATGCGCTTGGTGAGCGTCGTCACCAGAACCCGCATGCCCTTTTTGGCCATCAGATGCGCTTCGTGCATCAGATCATCCACCTGGGTCTCAACCGGGCGGATATCGATTTCAGGATCAATCAGCCCCGTCGGGCGGATCACCTGTTCGGCAAACACACCGCCTGTGCGCTCCAGCTCCCAGTTGCCAGGTGTGGCCGATACATACACTGTCTGTGGGCGCATAGCATCCCACTCATCGAACTTTAAGGGCCTGTTATCCACGCAGCTTGGAAGGCGAAAACCATATTCAGCCAGCGTGCCCTTCCGTTTGGCATCCCCCCGGCTCATGCCATTGATCTGCCCCACAGACACATGGCTTTCATCCACAAATAACAAGGCATTTTCGGGGATATATTCAAACATCGTTGGCGGCGGATCACCAGGCCTGCGGCCCGTCAGATACCGGCTGTAATTCTCAATGCCCGCACAGCTACCTGTGGCCTCCATCATCTCAAGGTCGAATGTTGTACGTTGCTCAATGCGCTGCAACTCAAGTAGCCGTTCGGCATCTTCATATTCTTTGAGACGCTTCTTGAGTTCCAGCTTGATACCCTTGATCGCCTGGTCCAAGGTTGGGCGCGGGGTTACATAGTGGCTGTTGGCATATATTTTAATGCCTTCAAGCGTGCGTATTTTTTCGCCTGTAAGCGGATCGAACTCGACAATCTCTTCCACCTCGTCACCGAACATCATCAAACGCCAGGCCCGGTCCTCAAGGTGCGAGGGAAAAATATCGACCACATCGCCGCGCACCCGAAAGGTGCCGCGTTGGAACGCCTGATCATTCCGCGTATATTGCATGGCAACAAGGCGGCGCAACAGATCGCGGTTATCAATCTCGTCACCCGCCTTTATGCCAAACGTCATCGCCGTATAGGTCTCAACTGAGCCAATACCATAGATACAGGAAACCGATGCGATAATGATCACATCGTCACGCTCAAGGATCGCACGCGTAGCCGAGTGGCGCATGCGGTCGATTTGCTCATTGATCGACGCTTCTTTTTCTACAAAAGTATCGGTTCGCGGCACATAGGCTTCGGGCTGATAATAATCATAATAAGAGACAAAATATTCAACCGCGTTGTTGGGGAAAAAGCTCTTAAACTCCCCGTATAACTGTGCGGCGAGTGTTTTGTTGGGCGCAAGAATCAAAGCCGGACGCTGCGTGGCTTCGATAACTTTCGCCATCGTATAGGTTTTACCGGAGCCGGTGACACCCAGCAGCACCTGATCACGCTCAGCCCCCCTGATACCTTCCACCAACTCTGCAATCGCAGTTGGCTGATCGCCAGACGGCGTAAAGTCAGAGACAACCTCAAGCCGAACACCACCTTCCGATTTTTCGGGGCGCTCAGGCCGGTGCGGCACAAAATCTACCGGCAAGGCACTCTCAGGCATCAAAAAACTCCATAAACAGAAACTGAATCACTCCCGGAGACTGCCTTGTTCACGGTTTGTCTTCAAGTTTTGTTTCTGCGGTTTGGACAGAAACTGTCAGCATAACACCAACGTGAAGAAACACGGCGGCCATATACTGAAGCTGGCAAGTGGCCTGACAATAAATCACCTGTCTACAGCAGCGGCGACAGCGGCGGCAACACCGCTTCCACAAAGAAGCTTTCAAGGAAACCGCAAAATGCCTGCCCCCATGTAACAGCTCCAGCCACCGATCAAAAAGAAATGTATATTTATTATGCAGTGCATATTTATTAATCATTACCCAGCATGGACTAAAACGTCATAAGAATTATTACTATTTAAAATCAATATGTTAATGAAAATACATCGTATGGCACACCCTTTGCTGAGAAGGCGCTGATTAAAAATAATGCGCCACTAACAGCTCAACATTTTGGGAGAAATGCCATGCCCACGTTTAAACTTTCACCGCGTACGTTCGCGCTTTCAGCTATTGCTGCTTCTGTTATCGCAGTATCGGCGCCGCAGATTGCAGCCGAAGACGAATCCGCCTTTTCATTTTCGGCGAATGCCGCGCTTGTAAGCGATTACCGTTTCCGCGGCGTATCGCTTTCCAACGAAGACTTCGCCCTTCAGGGCGGGTTTGATATAGAAACCGAATCTGGTTTCTATATCGGCACCTGGGGTTCTTCGATTGAGCAATATGCCGGTTCTGAGCTGGAACTTGATATTTATGGTGGGTACGCAACCAGCTTCAATACCCTTGATTTCGATATCGGCATCCTCGCGTACACCTACCCTGGTTCCAGCGACACAACCTACTGGGAACCGTACGCGTCTGTTGGTGGCACAACAGGTCAAGTCGGCTGGACTCTCGGCGCAGCATACGCATTTGACCAAGACAGCATCGGCGGCCAGGATAACATTTATGTTTACCTCGACACATCTACCGGCCTCGGTGGCACGGGCCTGTCGGTCAGCACGCACTTCGCGCTTGAAGACGGCGCATTCGGCGACACCAAGCTCGACTGGAGCCTTGGCCTCTCGTATGACCTCGACAAATTCTCGGTCGGTGTCAGCTATATCGACACCAACGTAGACGCAGAAGGCTCTGACGCGGGCGCTATATTCTCGCTGTCATCATCCTTCTAGCCAGCAACTGCGTCTGCGCGCTATATTCAGTGCAGACGCACTTTAGGTAGCGCGCCGCCGACAATGCCTAACCTACGGCGCATCTGCATTGAGTTTGTTTCGAGTTTAAACTTCAAGCTTTGCCTGACCCCCGAAAACGGCGCACCCCATCCCTGGCTACGCCGTTTTTATACACACCAGACCGCACGAAAGAATCTGTCCAAGCCGGTAAAGAATTTTTGTCATTTCTTCCAAACAAACCATTGCAGGCCAAGCATGCAGCCCCTACTGTATCGGCTTCTTCCCCGCACTCTTTTAGGACGCTTAAAAATGTCTTTTTTATCGAAATCACTCGACCGTATTAAACCTTCGCCAACTATGGCAGTAACCGCAAAAGCCGCCGAACTGAAGGCTGCTGGCAAGGACGTGATTGGCCTTGGCGCCGGTGAGCCAGACTTTGACACACCAGATAATATCAAAGCCGCCGCCATTGATGCCATCCAGCAAGGCGACACAAAATACACCAAGGTTGACGGCACACCTGCCTGCAAGGCGGCAGTGATTGAGAAATTCAAGCGTGAGAACGGGCTTTCCTTCGAAGCAAACCAAATCACCGTCAACTCGGGCGGCAAGCACACCATCTATAACGCGATGATGGCAACGCTGAATCCCGGGGACGAAGTCGTGATCCCCACGCCTTACTGGGTAAGCTACCCGGACATTACACTCTTGGCAGGCGGCACCCCTGTGTTTGTAAACACCTCAATCGCAACAAACTTCAAGATGACACCTGAGGCACTTGAGGCTGCAATCACACCAAAAACAAAATGGCTGATCTTCAATTCGCCCTCCAACCCATCGGGTGCCGCTTACACGGCAACCGAAATCAAAGAACTCGGCGAAGTGCTGAAACGCCACGAGCATGTCTGGGTATTCGCAGACGACATCTACGAGCATATTGTCTATGAAGGTTTCGAATTTAAAACCATCGCGCAGATAGTGCCCGAAATCGCGCACCGCACGCTCACTATGAACGGTGTTGCCAAAGCATACGCCATGACAGGCTGGCGCATCGGCTATGCAGGCGGTGACGCGGCCCTTATCAAAGCAATGGCGAAAGTGCAGTCCCAGTCCACATCGAACCCTTGCTCTATCAGCCAGGCAGCAACAGTTGCCGCGCTTACTGGCCCACAGGATTTTCTCGCCGAGCGCGCGGCCGTTTTCCAAGGCCGCCGCGACCTGGTAGTTGATATGTTAAACGCCGCTGAAGGCCTTGACTGCCCAACCCCTGAAGGGGCTTTTTACGTCTATCCGTCGATCGCGGACTGCATTGGCAAGACCACGCCAAACGGCAAGATAATTTCTAGCGACGAGGATTTTGTCACCTATATACTAGAGGATTACGGCGTTGCAGCCGTACACGGGGAAGCCTTTGGCCTCAGCCCACACTTCCGGGTTTCTTACGCCACCTCAACCGAGGCGCTCACACAAGCCTGCACCCGCATTCAGGACGCTTGCTCGAACCTGCGATAGAGAAAGCGATGGAATATCTGCTTGGCATCCTTCTTTTTAGCAGTCTGGTGTCAGGCACCGCGAGAGGCGTCGATTTCGACGCCTCTTTGCTTTCCACATGCCTCAGATCGGCAAAGTATCCCGGAAGAACTTGTCACTACCGCCAGAAAGGCCCACTAACAACAGCAGTAGAAACCTGCAGCCCGAAAGCCACCAACACCCCATGGAACCGGAAAATCTCGCCACGCTGCTAATATTAATTTCAGCCTGCATGCATGCACTCTGGAATGCCGCTGTCAGACGATCAGCCGACCGATTTGCAACCGTTGTGTTTGTGACCAGCTTTGGCGGACTTCTCTATATTCCCTTTATCGGCTTTGCGCCGTTACCAACTGCGGATTTATGGCCATGGATTGCTGCATCAGCAATTAGCCACCTTTTATACCAATTGGGCCTGGCACGCATGATGGACAAGGGCGCGCTTACGCTCGTATATCCTGTCGCCCGCGGCACCGGCCCGATGCTGGTGGCCTTTTTTGCCTTTTTCTTTATGACAGAGGGCATAAGCCTCCCCCAGCTTGCTGCCATTATGGTACTTGTGTCCGGCATTTTTCTGACAGCACGGCCCGATCCTGCAAGTGCAGTAAACCAAACACCTGCCATATTGGCAGCGCTTACCACAGGCTTCACTATCGCCTGCTATACGATCATTGACGGGCTGGCCGTACGAAAAGCCGAAGAAGCACTCACCTTTGTGCTTTGGTCGGGAATTGTTGCCGCCCCAGCCATATTTCTGGTTGGCCTAAAGCTGCGAGGGACAGCGATGCTTACAGCCTCCATAAAGGTTTGGCGCCAAGGCCTGCCGGCCTCTTTTATGGCGCACGGCGGTTACGCGCTTGCGCTTTTTGCCTTCAGCCTGGGCGGGCTTGGTGAAATCGCCGCCCTTAGGGAAACCAGTATCGTCTTTGCCACGCTTTTGGGGGTTTTCTGGCTAAAAGAAAGTATTGGCCCCCGCCGAATTGCGGCAATCCTCCTGATTGCTATCGCTGCACTTGCGCTCAAACTTGCCTAAATATTATTAAATCGATTTATTCGATAACAAATATCTAATTAACTTATTGGATCAATTATTATTTATCAGCCATATTGTGTTCAGGAGATACACAGCAGCTATTTAGGAACACGCTATGAGCAACATCCAAAACATGGACACAATTGCAACCGCACTCAAAACTATTCTCGCGGAAACCTCTCAGCTTTATATGCTGACACAGAATGTGCACTGGAACGTCACAGGCCCTTTATTCCAGAGCGTACACATCCTAACCGAAGAGCAATATACCGAGCTTGCGCTCGCCGTTGATGAGATCGCTGAGCGCATCCGGATGCTTGGCTCGAAAGCCCCTGGCGGCATGCGAGTTTATCAAGCACTTGGCGGAATTGAAGACGGCGATGAGAACGCCTCCCCTGAAACTATGGTCGCCTCCCTTGCCGCTGCTCATAAATATATCGCTGGCAATATCAGACCTCTGATCAGCCAAGTGGCAGACGCAGGCGATGAAGGCACTGCGGGCTTACTGACCGACCGGCTGACCGCACACGAAAAAGCCCAGTGGATGCTAAGCGCTATGATCGCGTAATATTTCCTCGCGGCGGGCACCTATATTCCAGCCTGATCCCTACAGGTGCCCGCCTTTCTCCGGCCTTCTGATTTTATGAACAAGCATTGTCTAAATCGCCGCACCCCGCTTGCGAGAGGATTAATGCCATGCTAGAAGCACCTTAAATTAAGAAGCATTCGCAACAAACAGGCAAATTCATGTCAGATGTATCTGAGTTAAAAACGTTAGGTTCCCTCGCCCCAGGCGTCAGCGGTACTGTAGCTGAATTTGACAAAAGCCTGGCATACAACGACTCCAGCATGATTGACCGCCTGCGTGAAATGGGCTTTTCCGAAGGCCTTGAGTTTGAATTTCTGCATCAGAGCCCCTTTGGAAAAGACCCAATTGCTGTCCGAGTTGGAGCCATGACAATAGCGATGCGCCGCAAGGATGCGAATTTCATCAAGGTACAAGTGGCATGACCGTAGCCTCTCTGGTTGCCGTTGTAGGCAATCCGAACTGCGGCAAGTCAGCGCTTTTTAACGCGCTTACTGGCCTTAGACAAAAAGTTGCCAACTATCCTGGTGCCACAGTTGAGCGCCGCACCGGCAAATTGCTCGGCGACGAAAATATCGACCTTATCGACTTACCCGGTTCTTATAGCCTGACACCCAGAAGCCCGGATGAAGCCGTAACTCAGCAAGTTCTTTCTGGCACCCATGCAATTGAGCAGCGCCCGCAAGCGATCCTCTGTGTGGTGGACGCCACAAATCTGCAACAGCACCTCAGGTTTGCAATCGAGCTGAGAAGCCTTGGCCTGCCGATGGTTATTGCCCTCAATATGGTAGATCTGGCCGAACGAGAACGCATCTCGATCGATGTGAAACAGCTTTCTGAAAAGCTGGGTGTTCCAGTGATTGAAACGGTCGCGGTCAGGAAACGCGGCCTTGATGAGATTAAAGCGCAGGTTTCAAAAGCACTGGTAAACGATAGCAGCGAAGCGATCGACTATGGTGACACGGTACTCGTACGTCAGCGCGCGGCGCGTAAGATCGCTGCTGATGTGACACTATCTGAGGGTATTGGCCACCGCACCACACGCGTGCTGGACAAGATCCTGCTGCACCCTGTCGTCGGCATGCTGGTCCTTCTGAGTCTATTCTTCATCATGTTTCAGGCAGTTTTTACCTGGGCTGGCCCACCTGCTGATATACTGGAAGAAGCAATTGGCACTTTGCAGGTCTATCTCGCAGGCACGCTGAACGATGGGCTGTTCTTGAGCTTGCTAAATGATGGGCTGCTTGCCGGTGTTGGCGCTGTGGTGGTTTTCCTGCCGCAGATTGTCCTGCTGTTTCTTTTCATTCTTGTTCTTGAATCAACGGGTTATATGGCACGGGCGGCTTTCCTGATGGACCGTTTGATGGCCTTTGCAGGCCTGAGTGGCCGGGCCTTTATTCCGCTGCTCTCAAGCTTTGCGTGCGCCGTGCCCGGCATTATGTCGGCCCGCGCTATCGCAAACGAGAAAGACCGACTAACCACAATTTTGATTGCGCCGCTGATGACATGCTCAGCGCGCTGGCCCGTTTACACGGTGATTATCTCTGCTTTTATCCCCAATACGCCGGTTTTTGGCGGCGTTGGCCTGCAGGGTGTCGTTTTCTGGGGCTTGTTTATCTTTGGCGCTACATTTGCGGTCCTGACTGCCGCGATTCTCAAGCGCACAGTCGCCAAAGGCCCCGCAGATACTTTCATGCTCGAATTGCCCAAATACCAGGCACCAAATCTGCGTTTTATATTGATCGGGCTTTACGAACGAGCACGTATTTTTCTGCGCCGTGCGGGTACAATTATCCTGTTCTCAACCATCGTGCTTTGGGCGCTGGCGCAGTGGCCTGCGGCACCTGCCGATGCAACAGGCCCAGCGATTAACTACAGCATGGTTGGTATCATTGGCGGCTGGCTTGAGGTTATTTTTGCACCAATCGGCTTCAACTGGGAAATGTCTGTTGCGCTTGTGCCAGGCATGGCCGCGCGCGAAGTTGCTATCTCGGCACTTGGCACCGTTTACAGCCTACAAGGCAGTGAAGAGATGATCGAGGCGGGCCTTGTTGCAACACTTAACAGCCTATGGTCTCTACCGACGGCATTATCGTTCCTGATGTGGTTTGTATTTGCACCGCAGTGTCTGTCGACTATCGCGGTCACACGCCGCGAAACCGGCGGCTGGAAATGGCCGATGTTCATGGTGGGGTATCTGTTTACGCTTGCGTATGTGGCCTCCTTCCTCACTTACCAGACGGCGAGCGCGCTGCTGTAACGGGTGCGGCCTCGTCTGTCTGTGGTCCTTTGCCCTGTGCGGGCCCCTGCTCTGTGTAATCCTCGGTCTGTGCTCTCTATCCTGCCCACTTCTGGAATTCTCTGGCCTAAGGCATTCTCTGGCCTAAGGCATTCTCTGGGCTAAGGCATTCTCTGGGCCGCCGCACCATTCTACAGGGCACATAATCGCCCGCAGCAGAAATGCTGTCTTGCTGCCGCCCCAATTTTGCGGTAGCCACGGTGCATCTTAAAAAACAAACACTCGGGGGAGTATTTTCATGAGAGCTATCCTAGCAGGTGTATCCCTTCTGGCCCTTGCTGCATGCGGTGACAACGCTGAACAGGCAAACCACTCAGAAGCGGCGATGCGTCTCGCCAAAGAGACAATCATCGTCGACACGCATATCGATGTGCCCTACCGGCTGAATAACAAGTGGGAAGATGTGGTCGTCGCAACGGAAAGTGGTGACTTTGATTATCCACGCGCTGTTGCAGGTGGCCTTAACGCGCCTTTTATGTCGATCTACACCCCGGCCCAGTATGATGGTACGGAAAAAGCCAAACCCCACGCTGAAGAAATGATCAAGTTGGTCGAGCGTGTGGTTGCTTCCGCCCCTGGGAAATTCATGATCGCGCGCACCCCCGATGACATAGAAATGGCCTTCAAAGCAGGCAAGATTGCGTTCCCCTTGGGCATGGAGAATGGCTCCCCAATTTCTGGCGACCTTGCAAATCTCGATTATTTCTTCGAACGCGGCATTCGCTACATCACACTCGCGCACTCGAAATCGAACCATATCTCAGACAGCTCGTATGATACCGAACGCAAGTGGGACGGCCTCTCAGAGTTTGGCATGCAGGCAGTTAAGCGCATGAACGAACTTGGTATTTTGGTGGATGTCAGCCATGTATCTGACGCCGCTTTTTGGGATGTGATGGAAGTAACCGCCACGCCGGTGATCGCTTCGCATTCATCTGCTCGTCATTTCACACCGGGTTTCGAGCGCAACATGAACGACGATATGATCAAGGCACTCGCCAAAAATGGCAGCGTGATCATGATCAATTATGGCTCATCATTTGTGACCGAAGAGGCCAACAAATACCGCCCGGCACGCGACGAGGCCTACACCAAATATCTCGCGAAAACCGAACAGGAAGACTCGACCGACCTCAAAGATAAATTCGAAGCCGACTATCTTGAAGAAAACCCCTTTCCGTTTGCCGATCTTGACGACGTACTCGACCACTTCGACCATATTGTAAAGCTCGCAGGCGTTGACCATGTGGGTATCGGTTCCGATTATGACGGGGTGGGTGACAGCCTACCCGTTGGCCTCAAGGACGTGGCCTCTTATCCTGCTCTGATCGAAGGCTTGCTTAAGCGCGGTTACAGCGAAGAGGATGTGAAGAAAATCCTCTCTGGCAATCTAATGCGTGTGTGGCGCACGGCTGACGCCTACGCCAAAGCTAACTAAGGCCCCTATATGTTTTTTGTGTTTGACCTTGACGGTACACTCGCCGATATCGAGCACAGAAAGCATCATGTGCGGGACGGCAACCGCGCCTGGCGGGAATTTTTCGCAGAATGTACAGATGACAGGCCCAACGAACCTGTCATCGCGGCCCTCAACGCACTTCAGGCCGCGGGGCACCGGATCGAGATATGGTCTGGCCGCTCTGACGAAGTGCAGGCCGAGACACGGAAGTGGCTATCCGAGCACGGAATCAACCCTGTTCTCCTCACCCGTATGCGGCCAGAGAAAAACTACACCCCCGACGACCAGCTTAAACGTGCGTGGCTGCTTGAGTGTGACGAACGCCCCGACGCCATTTATGATGACCGCAACAAGGTTGTGGATATGTGGCGGCGCGAAGGCATCCCGTGCTTCCAGGTCGCGCCCGGTGATTTCTGACGCAGCTACACCGTTCCCCGCCCAAATTTCAATTATCACGGAAATATTGAACGATAGTTTAGTTTTCTTGGGCTAGCGATTGCGGCATTTTCAAGTATGATCTCCAGAATTAAAGACTGAGGGGAGCATACTCATGAAAAAACTACTAAAGGGTGCGCTGGCAGCGGGCCTATTGACGGGTACTAGCCTGACGGCAAACGCACAGGCGAATAGCGACTGGTACGGCCAGGCCGCCATCTCGCCAGACGGCAAGGCCATTGCCTTCGCCTATAAGGGCGACATTTACAGCGTATCAGCCAAGGGCGGCAAAGCCGTACCGCTTACCGTCAACGAAGCCTGGGACGGCATGCCCGTCTGGTCAAATGACGGAAAATTGCTGGCATTCGCAAGTGACCGCCACGGCAGCACCGACGTTTTTGTAATGCCATCCACAGGCGGCAAGGCCAAACGACTCACATACCATAATGCCGGTGATCGGCCCTTTGCCTTCACCCCTGACAACAAGGCCGTTACCTTTGGTTCTGCGCGTACAGACAGTGCCAAAGCAAGCCTGTTTCCGCGCAGGTCCCTGCCCGAGCTTTATAATGTTTCAATTGATGGCGGCACGCCCGAAATGGTCCTGACCACACCCGCAGAGGAAGCCCAGTGGAATAAAGACGGCAGCAAATTACTGTACCGCGAGGAAAAAGCGCTTGAAAGTGACCTCAGGAAGCATGACACCTCTGCTTTTGCGCGCGATATCTGGATGTATGACGCCAACACCGGCGCTCATACCCAACTGTCAGATTTTGCGGGCGGCGACCATAACCCGGTGTGGGGGAAAAAAGACAAAAAGGTCTTCTATACTTCCGAAGAAGCTGACAGCACCTTCAATGTCTGGCGCCTCGACCTCAAGTCCGGCAGCCGCCAGTCAGTAACTAATTATAAAAAACATCCAGTCCGCAGCCTCTCGATCGCCCGAAACGGCTTGATGGCTTATGTGCATCATGGTTCGATCTATACAGTCAAAGATGGCAATCGCCCGAAAGCAGTGAAGATTGAAATCACAACGGACGGCCATGGCCGCGATGTTGAAACTGTGAATGTTTCCAGTCACATCCAGGATTTCGCTGTATCGCCCGAGGGCAAAGAAGTGGCCTTAGTCGCCCGCGGCGAGGTCTTTGTAACCTCAAGCGAATTCCGTACTACCAAACGTATTACCAACACCGCAACCCAAGAACGCTCCGTCGATTTCGCACCCGACGGTAAGAGCCTTGTGTATGCAGCCGAGCGTGACGGAAAATGGCGTATCGCTGAGAGCAGGATCAAATCTGAGGACGAAAAATACTTCTTTGCAGCCACTGTAATCGAAGAAAAAATCCTGTTCGAGGCCGATAATGAAGCCTTCCAGCCGATGTACTCACCTGATGGCAAAAAAGTGGCTTTCATCTCGAATCGTGACGCTGTGAAGGTAATCGACATCGAGAGCGGCGAGGTTACCACGCCGCTGCCTGCGAACCATAACTATAGCTACGCAGACGGCGATATTACTTTCGACTGGTCACCAGACAGTGAATGGCTAACCGTAGACTTTGCGCCAAGAAGCCGCCTGTTTATCACCAATATCGCAGTTGTGCCTGTGGATGGCTCTGCGGAACCTCGCGACATCAGTCTATCTGGTTACCAGGACAGTGCCCCAAGCTGGCACTCTGGCGGCAACGCAGTTCTTTGGTACAGCGCGCGCTACGGCCAGCGCGACCATGGTAGCTGGGGCCGCGAATTTGATGTACTGGCCGCTTTCCTAAACCAGGATGCCTACGATAAATTCTCTATGTCTAAAGAAGAATATGAGCTGATGAAAGAGCTCGAAAAAGAGAAAGAGAAAAAAGAAAAAGAGGAAGAAGAGGCCAAAAAAGCAACTAAAACTGAGGAAAAAGACGGTGACCCTAACGGGAAGGCCAAGGGCGGCGGAGACAAAAAATCAGACGACACGTCAGAAGAAAAAGCCGCCGACAAAAAAGATAAAGAAGATAAAAAGGATAAGGTGAAGCCAACCAAAATCGAGTGGGAAGGTATCGCTGACCGCACTGTCCGCCTGACAGCCCATCCAAGCCAGTTGGCCGATGCGGTGCTCACCAAAAACGGTGAAAAGCTTTATTATCTCTCGGCCTTTGAGGGTGGTTTTGATCTATGGATGCAGGACCTCAGGGAAGATAAGACAAAACTTGTTACCAAGATTGGTGCCGATAATGCCTCTTTTGAACTTTCAGACGACGAGAAAAGCCTGTTTGTTCTGGCGAATGGCAGCCTTTCGAAATTCACGCTGAACGGAAACGGTGCGAAGCGCAAAGGAATCAGCTTGAACGCCACTATGGAGGTAAAAGCAGACGCGGAGCGCGTTTATTTCTATGAGCATATCTGGCGCCAGGTAAAAGATAAATTCTATAACCCCAACATGCACGGCGTGGATTGGGACGATATGAAAGCCGAATATGCAGCAAAGCTTCCAAGCATCGGCAACAACCGCGACTTCGCCCGTATGATGGAAGAAATGCTTGGCGAACTGAACGCCTCGCACACGGGTGCCTATTATTTGGGCGGTAATGTCGACAATGCAGATTCTGCTGCAACGCTTGGCCTGCTGTTCGATTTCAGCGACACATCGGGGGCGCTTAAAGTCGATGAAGTGCTCGACAAAAGCCCCTTTAAAAAAGCGGCAAGCGATGTAGAAGCTGGCATGGCCTTGTCTGCCATCGACGGCGTGCGGCTTGACGGCACGCAGAACCTCCATGCGCTCCTCAATCACAAGAACGGAGACCGAGTGCGGCTTACGTTCATGAAAGATGACGGCACCAGCTTCGACGAAGTGATTAAACCGATCCACCGCCGTGCAGAATCCCAGTTGATGTATGAGCGCTGGGTTAAAAACCGGGAGAAACTGGTTGAAGAACTTTCAGGCGGTCGCCTGGGCTATGTTCATGTGCGCGCTATGAATGACGCCAGCTTCCGGAAAGTTTACTCAGACATATTGGGCAAAAATTTCGACAAAGAGGCTATTATCGTCGATACCCGCTGGAACGGGGGCGGCTGGCTGCATAATGATTTGGCGAAGCTTTTGAACGGCAAGCAATATCTAAAGATGAAGGTGCGTGGCCGTGTCTATGAAGGCGATCCGCTCGACCAGTGGTACAAACCGTCCCTGATTGTTATGAGCGAAGGCAATTATTCTGACGCACACGCTTTCCCATACACCTACGACGCGCTTGATATTGGTGAGATGGTCGGCATGCCTGTGCCGGGCACGATGACAGCCGTTTGGTGGGAACCCTTGCACTCTGGTGATATATATTTTGGTATTCCGCAGGTTGGAATGCTCGATAACGAAGGCAATTATCTGGAGAATGCCCAGATTGAGCCCGATCACCGGGTGAAAAACGATCCGGCCTCCAGCGCTGATGGCAAAGACCTGCAGATTGAAAAAGCGGTTGAGGTGATGTTGAAACAACTCGGCGCGAACTAAACAAAATGGCGGGCTGTGGTTTTACACGGATAAAAGACTACAGCCCTTAGCCAACAACGCTTCCACGGCAGCCTCATAGTCTGCTTCGCTGTTGCAAATGCCGTCGCTTTCTTTCCCTGCATAGGAAGCCGAAAGGTTAAAAGCGGCGGGTGGTATTTCGTGGCCTTCAACTGTCAGGTCGAGAGCTGGCCCGCCGCCCATTACCGCATCTTTTAGCGCCAAAGCACTCAGCATGCCGACACTCTCGCAGACATGTAGCCCTACGATATTGTGTTGCGCTGTCAGGAACTTGGGGCCAATAAACTGCGGCACCAACGGGGGCACCGCACGCTCAAGCAGACACTCTGCAGCGTCGGCATAAAAAGGGAGGAAACTATCACCTTTTGACGTCATCAAGAGAGCATTGTGAACTTTCCTGTATGCGCGCAGCTTGCCGTCCTGCCGCTGGACCCATACCTCCCTGCCAACAACATGTGTTGTTTTGGGTAATACAAACCGCTCAGGCGCAAAAACAAGTATATCGGCGTCCAACCACACGGCACGTTCATAGCCCTCCTGAAGCGCGCCAAGAAGCAGCCGCAACCGTGCCAGATCACTTAAAATTACTGGCTGCGCCGCGTATTTCTCCCGAAGTACTGGCGGCAACAGATCAAACAGTTCATCACCCAGAAAGCGGTACTCTGCACTTATATGCTGCGTCCACGCCTCTACCGAACTGGTGCAAGCCCTGAGCCAAGGCACCATCTTTTCTAGCGCGTGCGATTGGTAAACGATGGTTTTCATTGCTGTAAACAAGCCCTCCCACCCTTGTCATCGCCTGCAATCGTGCTAACGTCAAGTAGACACCTGGGGAGGTGGGGTGCGTCATCAAGACGCCCGGCTGTAGCAGTTGGAGGAAACATGGTGGATACAACTAAGGCACCGTCAGCGGTGCCATCTAATTTTATGCGCAATTACACGCTGTTTATTCTGACGCTTGTATATGCGTTTAATTTCATCGATCGCCAGATTTTGGTAATTATGCAGGAAGCGATCAAAACCGAGCTTGACCTCTCGGATACACAGCTTGGACTGCTTTCAGGCTTTTCCTTTGCCTTGTTTTACGTTTCGGTGGGTATACCCGTTGCTTATTGGGCAGACCGATCAAACCGCCGAAATATCATTTCGCTGGCCTTAACCATATGGAGCGGTATGACTGCGCTTTCAGGCCTCGCGCAGAATTATACACAACTCCTTCTGGCCCGGGTCGGTGTTGGGGTCGGTGAAGCTGGTGGCAGCCCACCAGCCCACTCGATGATCTCAGATATGTACGAACCAAAAAAACGGTCGACTGCCTTGGCTATATATTCTGCAGGGCTCTATCTTGGTGTATTTTTTGGGTATATGTTTGGCGGCATCCTCAGCGAAGCCTACGGCTGGCGTGCGACTTTCCTTATCGTTGGCATACCTGGCATCGCCCTTGCCGCCCTTCTGCGCTTCTCTGTACCGGAGCCTGTTCGTGGGACTTTCGAGAAACAGGATTTTGAGGCAAAGCCCGGCTTTTTGGAAACCTTCAATGCAGTCATGAAACTGCGTTCCTTCCCTTATTTTGCCTTCGGCTGCGCTATGTCGGCCTTTGTCAGCTACGGCACCAGCAACTTCATGCCCTCCCTGATGGTGCGCTATCATGGCATGTCCCCCGGTGACATCGGCATTACGCTGGCGCTTACTGGCGGCACTGGCGGCATGATCGGCACGTTCCTGGGGGGCTATTTGACGGACAAATTTGGCAAGAAGGATGTGCGCTGGTATTTATGGCTTCCTGGGCTGACTGCTGTGGCCTCTATCCCGTTTATGATGTGGGCCTTCAATACAGACAATACGCCGCTGCTGCTGGCACTATATTTCTTTGTGAGCATTGGTGGCACCTTGTACCTGGCACCTTCTATCGCAACCGCGCACCGGCTGGTGCATCCGCGCATGCGTGCGATGGCGTCCGCGATCCTGTTTTTGATCCTCAACTTGATTGGGCTTGGGCTTGGGCCTCTGCTTGTTGGCGCACTCAGTGATTTACTGCGGGACCTTTATGGCAGCGAACAGCTAAGGCTGGCGCTGACGATTGCAGCGTCTGTTGCTCTTATCAAGGGTTACTTGTTTTGGCAGGGTGGCAGGAAACTGCCTGAAGACATCGCAATTGTCGAGGGTACAGAGAATAGTAATCAACCGAGATAGGTGCGCATGGGATCTTGGCGACCAAGCGCGACTACAAGGCACTGGAAATTCTGGCGTTTCTCTGCAACGATGGTTGAAGTCGCTCATCACTCGGGATTGCATTTGTGGAACAGGCCAACCGGCGACATAGCCTTTTTGAACTGATTGTCGTTGTTGCCCTGGTTTTATTTGCCTGCTGGCCAGCGACGGCTTTTTCGGTCGCTGGCTTGCTGCCCGCTTTTTACGCGATTTTTTTGATTTGCGGCTATCTACTGGGGCGGCTTCTTGTTGGCAGACTCAGCCGGTGGGGCGGCAAGCTTGTATTTGCCATAACCGTTATGGCACTTTTAACCGACATTCTGCTCTTGCGCATTACTGGGCTGCACCTAAACCCTTTTGTGGTATCGGTGATGTTACAGCCCGGCATCAGCGAGGAACTTGGTGTTCCGGGTTGGCTTGTCTATGGGGGGGTGTTTTTTTTTCTTGCCACCTGCCTGTTTGCTGCCAGCAAACTCAAGGAACCATCTTTTGTTTTGTGGGGCCGCAGCCTTGCCGTAGTGGGGCTGAGCACAGGGCTAGCCGCGCAGCTTGTTTACGGTGTGTTGTTTTTTCAAGGAACCGGCGAGATTGAAGAAGTACGGCGTAAGCTGCCATTTTTCGTCGCACCGCACCCCTATCATAGCCAGAGAATATTAGGGTTTTTCCTTGGCGAGCGGCCCGAGAACCCTTTTTCAACAGCGGTTTCCGCCGCCCCTGCTCCCGCTGAGCCAGCGCGGCATCAACCTTTCGCAGGCAAGAAGCGTAACATCTTGTTGATCGTCGCTGACAGTCTCAGGAGCAAAGATATTGAAGCCGCACCTGAGCTAATGCCAAACCTGCTTCGGTGGGCACAGAAAGGCTCGCTTAATTACGATCATTACAGTGTTTCAAACTGTACGCACTTCAGCTTCTATTCGATGTTTACCGGCGCACTGCCAACCGATTTTGGCATTGAAAGACGCCGGAGAAATGTGGTTGGTATGCTGCCGCGGTTTCTTGCGAACGGCTATGCGCTCAGCACCACCGAATCCAACCCGCTCGACTGGTATGATACCGCCAGCATTATCTTTCCGGCGGAAACTGACAGATATTTAAGTACGCTGGATGGTTACCTGACACGGGACAAAGATGTGACAGCACGAACTGTCTCAAAACTTGAGGGCTATCGAAATGCGAAAAAGCCTTATTTTCACGTTGCTTATTACTTCAGTTCTCATTTTCCTTATGACACAGTTTATGGCTCAAATAGCGACACAAATTTTGAAAAATACAAACGCACGATCCAGGCCTTCGACGACGAACTTGGTAAACTGTTAAAATGGGCGGAGACAGCCCGGATTTTTGAAGATACTTTGGTGATTATCACTTCCGACCACGGCGAGGAATTTGAGGCTACAGGCCGGACAGGGCATGCCAGCCGCCTCTCGGACGAACAGTTAAAGGTGCCCTTTATCCTGATTGACCGAACAGATGCCAACGGCATCAAACCCAAGGGAAACGAGCCCGAGATTCAAGGGCATCTGGATCTCACCCCTTTCCTGCTTGAGACACTCGACGGCGTGCAAACCTACTCGGCCAAGCCGGTTTTCCTCGCGGCCTGCGGCTATGACAGTCCGCGCGGCTTTGCAGTACTTTCGGGTGGTGCGCGGGTAGACTTCAACCACACGGACGGCTATCTGACACCGATCCGCAGCCCCGATGGTTCGTTTGCATCAAAGGCTCGGCAACTGGAGGCAGCGGCCAGCTTGCTTGGCACCATAAAAAAAGGGCCTACAGTGCACCTATCCCAATAATTCTTTTATAAGATCAGATACTTATTCGATTTCAAGGCTGCGCAAAATCATATTACAAACGGTATTTTTTGCATCCTTAAACTGTTCATCGTTTAACGGTGCCCCGTCATTCATAGCGATAACCTGGGCCTCAAAATCGGCATAATGCTGGGTGGTCCCCCAGATCATGAAAAACAAGTAGCGCGCGCTGATCCGCGCCATTTTGCCTTCGTCCATCCAGCGATTGACAATCTTTTCACGGCTCTCCAGCCAGGGCTTGACTGTATCTGCCAGATACCCCTGCAGGAAGGGAGCGCCGCTCGCCATTTCTATCGCCCAAAGCCTTGATCCATGCGGCCTTGCACGTGCCAGATCCATCTTGGACATCACATAGGATTTAATCGCCGTCTTTGGGTCCTCGGTATCGTCGAACAGGTCGGCAGCATGCAACCATATTTCACACACGCCTTCAATCACGCGGCGGTAGAGACCTTCCTTGGCACCAAAATAATAATAGATATTGGGCTTTGGTACACCAGCACGTTCTGCGATCAGCCCGACGCTTGCTCCCTTGAAACCTTTTTCGGCAAAAACGGTTTCAGCAGCAACGAGAATTTTCGTCTCGTTTTCGCGCCGAATACCTGCTTTATGGCCTGTTTCTGAAGCGTTTTTTTGCGTCATGTATCCCTCGTCACTCACCCTGAATGGCCAAGCCTTATTATCACATTCGCTACGGTACTGAGGCTGAAAAGCGTGTGCCCGGAGAATCCCCGGGCACCCTTATCTTAGTCAACTCTAAAAAAGAGCTTAGAAGCGGTACTTAAGACCTACCTGAATACGCCACAGAGTGTCTTCCACATCTGTGTTTGTGCGGATTACAGTATCAGCGTTAAAGCCACTATATGTGTATACACCGTCAGAGATCGTCGCACCGAGCACTGGAATTGCTTCGCCAACATCGCCTGGACGGATGTAGTTCTGCGCACCCCAACCACTGTTGAAAAAGTTCAAGACATTCTCGAAATCGATTGAGAACTCAAACTTGTCAGTGCTTGTGAAACCAGGAATCTCCTGCGTAAACTTCAGGTCGATATCAGTTGACCATGGCTGCTCTAGGCTGCTGCGGTCGATGATTTGACCCATTTGGTCCTCAAGCCCTTGCTCACGGATAAACTGGAAGAAACCAGCCGTATCAAAGCCCTCTGCAAAATTCACCAACGGGTCACTTTCACCAGTTGGGATATACAGCAAGCTACGTGCTTCAGCGTCTGAATCACCGAACGTGTCGCGGTCGGTATTAGCATCATACACTAGTGTAAGGGGCCGCCCTGAACGTGCACGGATGAAGGCACTGATAGAAGACCTCAAATCGTCACCAAACCACTCGTCATTGTAAGTAAGGTTCACAGTGATGTTGTGTTTGTTGTTGTTTGGAGACGTACCAAGACTCGCGCTGTTGAAGTTTTTGGTAACAACTTCCTCAAAGTTTGAGCCAGCAGTTGAACTACCGCCTGCGTTACCAACGACCGAATTCGAGTAAGCATAGCCTGCACGGAAATCAAATGTTGCCGTATCACCAATATCAAACTGCTTAGCGAACTGTGCAGCAAGAGACAGTTGATAACCGCCACCGTTCACAGCATTTGTCAGAAGAATGTTCTGACCACTGCTTGAATTGCGGCTGCGGAAACATACGTCACCAGCATTTGCGAAACCTTCGCGGATACTAACAAACTGAGCGTTACAGCCATCAGCAAAACCGGAGCCACTGAAGTCCATCTGCGAGAAGATATGGCGACCATCAGGTGCGGTGCCAGACTGCGTAAGCGACAGATCAACAAAGTCATAAGCGTTTATGATATCGCCATAGATCGCATCAAACTTGATGTTCCAGTCATCGAAGAAGTCTGAACCTGTATTCTCGGTAAAGTGACTAACACCGAGGCTAAAGCGGTTCATTGTCGGTAGCTTGATATTCGGATCAATGGCAGCCACAGAGCCGAGGTTCTGCTGAGCCTGCGTCATTGCAGCATCAACCGCACACTGCGGAATACCAGAGAAACTACCCCCTGCGAGAACATTAAGGTCGCTGGCATCACAGCTACCTTGGTTTCCGAAGCCGATAGCACCACCAAAGTTCTGGAATGCATTTGCAAACCATACAGTAGGGTCACCGCCAGAGAAGGTCGCAAAGCCACCTGTTACTGTTGTGTTGCCGTACTTTTCAGGCAGATCCCATGTAAAGCCAATACGCGGCTGGAAAGCATTCAAACCGTCATAAGACTGAGTATTTGAGAAGCCGAAACGCGCTTGGAATTCTGGGTTTGCAAGAGGTGCGTCGCTTGATTTATAGAAATCATAACGTGCGCCCATCACAAGGCTAAAGCTATTGGTTACCTGCCATTCATCCTGCAGATACAGGGTATGAATGTTGCGTGTAAACTCAGCCGCTGCATCATTTGGATCACCCGTGAAAGATGCGTTGATACGGATACCACTTGCCATACCAGCTTCAAGGTCGTCGATGCTGCCAAACTGCACTGTACCCGTACCATTAATGATAAACAGGTTAAAGACATCAAGTTTGTCCAGCTCGTAACCGAACGTCAGGAGATGGTCACCAGACGCATATTCACCTTTAATTTTAAGCTGATCGGTTGTTGTGTTCAGCTTGTTTGCTGAACGGAAAGTTCCTGGACCGGAAACAAAATCTGTCCCAAAGAACTCGTTACCAAACGGAAGGCCGACACCGATACGTGGTAATGGTGTTTCATCCTGTGCTTCACCGCCACCCAGTGGGCTCTGGCTATCAACTACAGTACTTCTGGAAACACGGATTTCAGTTGAGAAATTCTCAGACCAGTCAGAGAACAACCGCAAGGCATATGTGTCAGAAACAGACCCACGTGTCTGGAAGTTATCAGAGAAAGAGAAGTTACCGCGATTGGTATTGATATCGTCACCCAGGATACGGTCTTCTTCCAAACGGCTGTATGTCGCTGCAAGGCGGTGGTCATCAGTGATGTTCCAATCCAAGCGACCGAAGAAGCGGCGGCTGGTGTTTGGAAGCGTGCGAACGATTTCACCTACGTCACGGCCATACTGGCTAGAAAGAATGTTTTTGATGCGGTTCACTTCATCAAGAGAAAGTTTGCTTGGATTAGCAAAGCCCGCTTCCGCTGGACCTTCTTCCTGAATATCAGACGTGCTTGTTTCTTCGTATGATCCATAGAAGAACAGTTTATCTTCAACAATCGGACCACCAAGCTCCGCGCCCCAGTCATACTGATTGAAAGAAGTGCCACCCGTTACATCAACACCATCAATTTTACTGCCAGTAATTTTATCACCGTTATAGAGAAGGAATGCAGAACCTTGGAACTCATTCGAACCTGATTTCGTAACAACGTTGATGTTACAACCAGTGAATTGGCCATATTCAACATCAACAGGCGAGAATTCAACCGATACCGCGTTCACCGTATCAAACGGAATTGGGAATGCACTACGTGAAATATTACCAGAAGAGTTCAGACCGAACGGATCGTTCGCGCGTACACCATCAATAGTGAAAGAGTTAACACGGCTGCTAGCCCCCAGACAGTTGATACCGAAGCCTTCACCACCGCTACCACGGCTAACGTTCACGCGTGGATCAATCCGGATAACGTCGCGTACCTGCCGACTGATAGAAGGCAGTGCCGAGATGTCGCTAAGATTGAATGAAGAACTCGGACCTGTCGCAACAGTAGTCGATATGATCGCCTGAGCTGATACCACAATTTCTTCAAACTCGTCCGAAGCTGCCTGCAACTGAATGTCAAAGTTCGGTGCCGCCGACAGGTTTGTAAATACGTCAGTTACAAGCGCGTCTTCAAAATCCCCGCCTGAAACACGGATTGTGTATGGTCCGCCTACAGCCAGTGAACGGACGTTGAAAGCGCCAGAATTAGACGTAGTTGTTGTCGAAACATTTCCTGTACGTGTGTTTGTTACGACTACCGCAGCACCAGCAAGTGGATTCCCGGCTGGATCGTAAACCGTACCGCGCACGCTCGCGGTAATTTCCTGCGACACAGCAGGAACACTTGCGGCCAACGCAGCAAGCGCAACACTGCTACACAGCGCAGTTTTAAATAATTTGTTCATTCCCTAAGCTCCATTTGGTGTGAAAGACCAAGAGGTAATGTTTGGCTCTGCCCTCTGGCCCCTCAAAACTGGATTTCCATCCTGTTTTTTTAAAGTCCCACTCCGAACGACGTAGCTACCCAATCAATTCCTGACCATAAGGTCAAGAAAGTTGAAAAAACTACCCCACACAGATGTGCGGGGACTTCCTAATACATAGACATTTCAGTTTTCTGACAAAAGTGTCAAGATTCGACGAAACCCTTAAAAACCGTTAACTATTAATTATTTATTACAGTGATCAAAAAGGCACAGTAGATGCTTTGACAGCGCAATCATTCTTTTGGTGCAGCAAAGCAAAGCTGCGCGTTTTTATTTTGTACAATGTAGTACAAATACTTCCACAGCTAAATTCAGAGACATAATAGGTTTTGATTCGCGCAACGACCAAATACATCTTTTTTAGATAGCGTTCGCCTGATTTCCGTCCGTGCATTTTAAAAGGCCCTTGCTGCAAAACAGCAAGGGCCTTTTGGTCTGCATTAGGCTTTTCAAGGAACAGCTACGGTGCCTTTTGGTCAGCAAAAACCTTATTCAAATACCCCGCCAGGCGGATGCCACCTTTCGAAAGCTGGCTTTTGACCAGCGGCGTGAATTTATAAACATAGTCCCATTCTAAAATCTGCTTTGGATGATTGTATATTTCACCGCGATAGCTGATCAGTTCGGCGACCCAATCCGTTGGCACACTCTTTTGCCATTCTGTCACGTGATCTGGTTTGATTTTTGGCTCCAGAAAATTAACCCATTCGGTATAAGAAAGCCGCTTATGCTGGATCAGGCGCTCATCCCACACCATATGCAGGTTGGTACGCTCTTCGAACCAATCCACGTCAATCCGGTTACCGCCCCAATCTTCAGCCCGCCCCGCGTGCAAAGGCTGGTGTAAATCACCGATAATATGGATGATAAAGCGCAGGGCAAGCGCGCGCTCTTCCTTGCTTTTGCTCTTGTCTTTTAATGTGGCTGAGAAGGTTTCCAGCGCAGTGACGGCATCGCCCGCAGGATTTTTGTCGCTTTCTTCATAGCTCATCCCGTCTGGCAGATTAACATAATGAAACGGTCCCGCGGTGCGACCATAAAAGGGATCGGGGCTGGAGCGCATCTCGTCAGGCCAAGTAGCGGCTTCCGCCATCAGTTCATCACCGAGGATAGCTTCCACAGCGGTCCGTGCCTCTGGCGACATATGCCGGAATGCCAATTCAGCAACCACTCTGTGTCCGGTTGGTCCGTAAGCAAATACCGAACCGCTAACCATCACCAAAAGCGCCAGAACGCCCACCAAAATCCGCATATTTCCCTCCCTCGCTATGTTGTATCTATCGTCTAATATCTGTTTATTATATTACGCTTACACCATCATCTAGAGGCGCAATACCAAGATGCTTCGCAATCGTCTGCCCAATATCGGCAAAGCTTTTGCGGGCACCAGCACTTCCCGGCTTCAGTTGCGGGCCGTACGCTACAAACGGCACATGCTCACGGGTATGGTCTGTGCCCGGCCATGTTGGATCACACCCGTGATCCGCTGTCAGCACTACAATATCGTCAGGCAGCATCTTCTCCAGGAATTCCGGCAGACGTGTATCGAAATACTCAAGCGCCGCTGCATAACCACCCACATTTCGCCGATGTCCAAAAGACTGGTCAAAATCAACAAAATTCACAAAAGTGAGCGACCCGTCAGCCGCACAGCTTTGCATTTCAAGCGATGTATCAAACAAGCCATCAAGCCCGCTGGCTTTTACTTTTTTAGTTAGCCCTTTGTGGGCAAAAATATCTGCAATCTTGCCGACAGAAATCACCTCACGTCCCGCCGCTTCAAGTTTCTCCAGAAGCGTTGGCTTATGTGGTGGAGTTGCTAAGTCACGGCGGTTTGGGGTGCGTTCAAACTGGCCATCAGCACCAACAAACGGCCGTGCAATCACGCGGCCAATTTCGTATTCATCGACTAATTCACGTGCAACATTACAAACATCATAAAGACGCTCAAGACCAAAATGCTCCTCGTGCGCCGCCACCTGAAAAACGCTGTCGGCTGAGGTATAAACAATTGGCTTGCCGCTTGCGATATGTTCATCACCAAGCTCCTGAAGGATCACCGTACCAGAGGCCGCTTTATTGCCTATTACGCCCGGCAGATTGCAGCGCTTGCATAGTTTCTCCAGAAGTTCATCCGGGAAGCTTGGGTATTCCTGCGGGAAATAGCCCCACTCGAACATCACCGGCACACCCGCCATCTCCCAGTGGCCGGAAGGCGTGTCTTTGCCAAAAGAAAGCTCTTCGCACGCCGCATAAAGACCTGTTGCACCGCCAGCCATACCCATGCCTTTGGGCATAAAGCCCGTCGCGATTTCAGCCGCAAGGCCAAGTCCTAAACGTTCCATATTCGGAATGCAGAGCTGCCCAGCTTCTGGCCGGTCTTCAGAAACATTGCCCGCGTCGCACCAGGCGGCAATATGCCCTAATGTATCGGACCCCACATCACCGAACTTATCAGCGTCGGGTGCCGCGCCAATACCAAAACTATCCAGCACCAGAATGAATGCGCGTGCCATCCGCTATCCCCTGATAATTTCAGCAGTAACAGGTGCCATGGCTGGCGCGCTGTTACCAAGTTCAACAGCCGCTTGCACACCTGCAACAGCAGCTTCTGCTTCGTCCTCAGAAGCAGCATACACCATCGCAAGCGGTTGGTCCGCTTCCATCACGTCACCGATCTGACAAATCTCCGTGAGGCCAACCGAATGGTCGATCTTCTGCACGGGGTCCACACGGCCACCGCCCAACGCCACAACAGCCATACCAACGGCTCTGGTATCCATCGCTGTCACGTACCCAGCCCTCCCCGCCGGTACAGGCTTCACCACGGGCGCATAAGTGAGATATTTACCGTGGTTATCTATAAAGTCTGTCGGTCCACCCTGGGCAGCAACCATCTGACCAAAAATCTCTGCGGCCTTACCGGAATTCAGGGCGTTCACAGCGGCACCGTGCGCAGCTTCCACGGAAGAAGACGCACCTGAAATGGCGAGCATATTCGCCGCCAAATCGAGCGTCACATCCATCAACCGCTGATCAGCCTTTGTCGAGTCCGTTAGAAACTCAATTGTCTCAAGTATCTCAACAGCATTCCCTGCTGTCCGTCCCAGCACTTGGTTCATATCGGTTAGCAGCGCAGTTGTTGGTGTATTAGCCACCTTCGCCACACGTACAATATTTTTAGCAAGCACACGCGCTTTATCTGCGCTGTTCATAAAAGCACCGTTACCAAACTTCACGTCCATAACGAGCGAACCAAGCCCTGCCGAAAGCTTTTTTGACAATATAGACGCCGTGATAAGAGGCACACTTTCAACCGTCGCTGTGACATCGCGTATCGAATAAAACCGTTTGTCGGCCGGTGCCAGATCTCCCGTTTGTCCAATAATCGAGCAGCCAACGGTTTTCACGATTTCGGCAAAACGTTCAATGCTTGGATAAGGGTCATAACCAGGAATCGCTTCGAACTTGTCAAGCGTACCGCCGGTGTGCCCAAGGCCGCGACCTGAGATCATTGGCACCAACCCGCCACACGCCGCAACGATAGGGGCCAGCATCAGGCTTACCTTGTCACCAACACCGCCTGTGGAATGCTTGTCGGTGATCGGTGCTCCCGGTTCAAAACCGAACTTCGACCAATCAATCACATCGCCGCTGTCACGCATTGCAAGGGTAAGGGCTGCACCCTCTTCCGGGCTCATGCCCTGGAAAAAGATAGCCATCGCAAGCGCGGAAACCTGCGCGTCAGTAACACCACCGTCCGTGATGCCTGCCACAAATTTTCGAAGATCGCTATCGGCGATTATCTCGCCTTCACGCTTGGTGCGGATCACTTCCTGCGGCAGGAATATTTGTTCACTCATACTTCAACTCCGGGTCTTATCTACATTTTCTGGACCAAAAGAATAAGGCAGAAGGTCTGCACTATTGGTCTCTAACATGATGTTCCCCCGTTGATCACAGATGGTAATAATGGCCCCCGTTTTCCCTGCGAATTCTCTGATTTTCTGGCGGCACCCACCGCAAGGCGTACAAAGATGCTCACCCGGCCCTACGACCACCAAATGTTCGATGGCATGCACCCCCGCCAACACCATATTCCCGATGGCGATTGCTTCCGCGCATTGTCCCAGTGGGTAAGCAGCATTTTCCACATTGCAGCCCGCGTAAATTTGGCCGTCTGCCGCTAAAATCGCTGAGCCTACCGGGTGATTTGAATAAGGCGCATAGGCTTTATCAAGTGCCGCGGCTGCGGCTGCGATAAGCTCAGGCTTTCTGTCCGTCATCTTAGCGATCCTTCTCATAAGGAATGCCACTCGCCCGCGGCGCCTGTATTCTGCCAACAAAACCTGCAAGAATAATCACTGTCAGAACATAAGGCAGCATCATCGTGAACTGCACAGGAATTTCACCAACCAGCGGGAATTCCACCCCCTGCAGGCGTCCTTGCAGCGCATCAACAAACCCAAACAACAGGCAGGCAAGCAATGTTGGCACAGGCTTCCATTTACCAAAGATCATGGCAGCCAGCGCAAGGAAGCCCTTGCCTGCCGACATATCGCGGATAAAGCCTGCGCCAAGCCCTGTCGACAAAACAGTGCCTGCAAAGCCACAAAGTACACCCGCAACAATCATCGCCTGATATCTGAGCAGCACAACCGAAATACCTGCCGTATCAACAGCTTCAGGATTTTCACCAACGGCGCGCAACCTGAGACCAAAGCGCGTTTTATAAAGCATCCAGGCGGTAGCCGGCACAAGCAGCACAGTGATATAGGTTATCAGATTATGGCCTGAAATGATCTCGCTATAAAGCTGCCCCAAGAACGGCACATCCGTAAGTGTATCAGCGAATGGCAAAGTGATGGCGCTAAAGCGTGCTTCATCCGTTAGCAACGGGGTCTGACCACCTTTTCGAAACCAGAAGTTCGCCAGCGTCGGTGCAATGCCCGCAACGGCGATATTCACTGCCATGCCAGAGACAATCTGATTACCGCGTTGGCTGATCGCCACATAGCCATGCAACAGGGCAAGTGCCACCGACGCCCCGATACCGGCCCCAAGTCCCGCCCAAGGAGAGCCTGTTACCGCCGCGGCCGCGGCCGCGGCAAAGGCGGCTGCCAGCATTTTGCCTTCAAGTCCAATATCAACAATCCCGCCGCGTTCCGCAACCAGCCCGGCAAGCGCCGCCAAAACAAGCGGCGTGGCGATCCGGAATGTTGAATCCGCCAACAGGGCGATATCTGCAAAGAATTCCATTATGCGGCCCTCATCTCGGCAAGGCGGCCATAGAGCTTGGTGACAGGCACTCGGAACATATGCTCCATTGCGCCCGCAAACAGGATCACCAAACCCTGGATCATCACAATCAAATCGCGTGTAATTGTAGGCATCTCAAACGCCAGTTCGGCCCCCCCCTGATAAAGCGCGCCAAACAACAGCGCCGCAAGTACAATACCAACGGGATGGTTGCGCCCCATAAAAGCGACAGCAATACCCACAAAACCATAGCCGAGTGTGAAATTACCAAGAAGCCGGTGTTGCTCCCCAAGTAACTCATTCAATCCCATCATACCGGCGAGGGCACCTGAGATCATCATGGCAACGATGGTCATCTTTGAAACTGAAATTCCGCCAAAGCGGGCCGCATTCGGATTTTGGCCCACAACCCGCAGTTCATAACCAAAGCGAGTGCGCCAAAGAAGGAACCAAACGCCGATAGCACACACCAGAGCAATCAGGAGCGAGATATTCATCGGACCTTCTTCAAAGCTGATACCAATGCCCGCCAAGAGTTCATGTATTCCCATCAAGGCCGCACTATCTGGGAAGTCTGCACTTTCTGGCATCTGCCCCCCGGGGCGCTGCAACGGACCAACAAGGAAATATGCAAGAAGCGCCGACGCGATGAAATTAAACATGATTGTCGTTATAACGATGTGGCTACCACGCTTTGCTTGCAAATAAGCCGGAACATAGGCCCAAGCCGCGCCAAACAAGGCCGCGCCGATAATGGCAAACAGAACCGACAACAAGGGCGATGCATCCCCAAGCATAAAGACTGCAAACGTCAGGCCCAGCCCGCCGATCATGGCCTGGCCTTCACCGCCGATATTGAAATGCCCCGCATGGAAGGCCAAGGAAACAGCAAGCCCGGTGAAAATAAAATTGGTCGCATAGTAAAAGGTGTAACTTACGCCTTCTTCGAACCCGAACGCCCCCTCTATCAAAAAGGATAGCGCGAGAAATGGATCTTCGCCCAACCCCCAAATCACAAGACCTGAAACAAGGAATGCCGCCAACAAATTTAAGGTAGGGAGCAAAATACCATCTGCCCACCAAGGCAGTTTATGCGCAGAAGTCGCCATCAGCGCATCTCCCTCTCTGCTTGCTCAAGCCCTTCAGCATGCTCAAGCCGTTGCCCTGCCATCATCAGGCCCAGCGTTTTTTCATCAGCGTCTTCAACGGCAAGAATACCGACCACTTCACCTTCGCACATCACAGCGACACGATCAGAAATAGCAAGCAGCTCATCCAGATCAGCAGACACAACAAGAAGCGCTTTGCCTGCGTTTCTAAGCTCAGTGATCTGATCATGGATTTTCGTTACAGCCCCAATATCGACACCGCGCGTCGGCTGACCAATCACCATTAGTTGCGGGTTGCGGGCGATTTCTCGGGCAATGACAATCTTCTGCTGGTTGCCACCAGAAAAGGAACCGATGTTCAGCCCGGGATTTCGAGGACGCACATCCTGGCTTTCAAAATATTCAGCGGCCCTTTTGGCGATTTCTTTCAGCTTCAAAACACCGCGGTATACGAAATCAGGCTCCCGCTGATACCCAAGTACAATATTTTCACGCGCAGACATACTTTCCACCACGCCGGTCTTCAGCCTGTCTTCAGCAACATGTGCCATGCCCATGCGCCGAAGGGCGATTGGGTCCGTTTTATGGTCTTTTTCACTAACAGGATCGCCGCCCAAAGAGATTTCACCGCTTGTGATTGAGCGCAGGCCGGTAATAACCTCAAGCAATTCAGTCTGTCCGTTCCCAGCGACCCCGGCAATCCCAAGTACTTCACCGTCACGTACCTCTATCGATACTGATTTCAGGGCCTGCTGCCCCTGGTCATTGTCACATGACACATTGGAAAGAACCAACCGCGCCGCGTCGTCCGCATGTTTTTCGCGTGCTACTTCCCGCACTACTTTGGCACCAACCATCAACTCGGCCAATTCTTCGGCAGATGTTTCAGTGGTTTCCCGAAGTGCGACCACTTTTCCCGCACGGATCACTGTCACATCATCCGTCACAGCCATAATTTCATGGAGCTTATGTGTGACAAAAAGTATGGTTTTTCCCTGTTCTCTCAAAAGCTTAACAAGGTCGAACAATTGGTCGCATTCCTGCGGTGTCAAAACAGCAGTTGGCTCGTCAAGTATCAGGATTTCTGCTCCCTTATAGAGAGCCTTCAATATTTCCGCTCGCTGGCGCACACCGACAGCCAAATTCTCGACCGGCTCATCAAGCGGCAGGTCAAAACCAAACGTCTCTTCAAGCTGCAACAGGGCGGCACGGGCCGCTTTTTTGGCGTCGTCCAGGTTGCTATTACCCTCGGCGCCAAGAATGATATTCTCCAAGACTGTAAAAGGCTCGACTAACATGAAATGCTGGTGAACCATGCCAACACCGCGCGCCATCGCGTCAGATGGGCTAACAAAAGAAACATGCTCACCGTTTACAATAATGTCGCCCGAATTGGGCGAATAGAAACCGAACAGCATTTTAAGGAGGGTGGATTTGCCCGCGCCGTTCTCCCCCACAATGCCATGCACTGTGCCCGCACGCACCAGCAGGCTTACTTCATCATTGGCGCGCACATCGCCAAAACGCTTGCACAGATAGCGTGTTTCTATTGCGAGAGCTTGTTGGGTCATGGATTACCAGCAGGCCTTAATGGCCTGTGTTGCTGCCTTCAATATCGGCAACAACGATGTCGCCCGCAATGATTTTGGCGCGTGCCTCTTCAAGCTTCGCCTTCATGGCTTCATCAATCATTGCCGCGTTATGCTCATCAACAGCATAATCTACACCGCCGTCCTTGAGCCCCATTACGCGGTGACCAGGCTTCCAGGTGCCTTCTTTGGCTTCTTTCATGGCCTGTTCAACAGCGAAGTCCACACGCTTGAGCATGCTTGTAAGCACGCTACCCGGCGCCACATGGTTCTGGTTGCTATCAACACCAATTGCCAGTTTCGCATTATCTTTCGCAGCCTGAATGACCCCAAGTCCCGAAGGGCCAGCCGCAGAGAAGATAATATCGACACCGCGAGCATACTGAGACCGCGCCATCTCAGAAGCTTTGATCGGATCATTCCAGGCCGATGGTGTCGTACCAACATAGTTTTCAATAAAAGTCAGATCGCCTCGTACATAGTTGGCACCCTGACGATAACCGCTTTCAAAACGGCGAATCAACGGGATATCCATGCCGCCAATAAAGCCAATATTTTTTGATTCGGTTTTCATCGCGGCAATCATGCCTATCAGAAAAGAGCCTTCATTTTCTTTGAAGGTAATGGATTGCACGTTGGGTAAATCGATAACGGCATCAATTACAGTGAAATGAACGTTGGGATATTTCTCTGCTACATTCCTGACGGCTACCGAATATCCAACACCCACAGCAACTATCAGATCAGCCTTTCGGCGCGCAAAGCGCTTAAGCGCCTGCTCATATTGAGTTTCACTTGAGGGTTCAAAGTCACGGTAGGCGTCACCGTACGCTGTCTTAAAAGCCTCAGCCCCATTATAAGCGGCTTCGTTAAAACTTTTATCGAACTTGCCGCCAATATCATAAAGAAGCACCGGCTTAAAATCTGCCGAAAACGCTGCGCTTGCCGCCAAAAAAGTTGCCGCCAAGCCGCAGCCAATACGCTTCATAATTTTTTGCATGACTAGTAACTCCCCGATGCCGCAAAATCGCTTATAGTCTATATGCATCGTTTCCACTTGCTGGCGCAAGGGAACCAGAGCTTAGGGGCTGGGTCAACCATTTTTGACACTTTGGTCAGGATTCGGTCGACATTTCCATAAAACCAACCTAATAAGAACAGACTTTGAGATCCACAGGGACATAAAAAATGACGGCCACAGTCACAGTAGTCGACCATCCGTTGGTTCAGCATAAATTAACACTCCTTCGACGCAAGGAAGCAAGCACAGCAGAATTTAGGAAGCTTCTCAGGGAAATTGGGCTTTTTCTAGGCTATGAAGCGCTGCGCGACCTGCCGATTGGGAAAATACAAATCGAAACTCCCGTCTGCCCGATGGAAGCCCCTGTGCTTGCGGGCAAAAAACTTACCTTCATTTCAGTGCTGCGTGCAGGCGACGGCCTTCTAGGCCCAATGCTTGACCTCGTGCCTTCTGCGCGTGTCGGCCAGATCGGTTTGGCGCGCAACGAGGAAACACTGCAACCGGAGAAATATTTCTTCAAAGTGCCCAAGGATACGTCTGCCAGAGTTAATGTTGTTCTGGACCCTATGCTGGCAACCGGCCATTCTGCCGTGCGTGCGGTACAGGAAATGAAAGATATTGGTGCTAAAGACGTTCGTTTTGTTTGCCTACTGGCTGCGCCTGAGGGTATTAAGACATTCACAGAAGCACACCCAGATGTTCCATTGGTAACGGCATCGATCGATGAAAGGCTTAATGAAAAAGCTTACATTGTTCCGGGACTTGGGGACGCTGGGGACAGACTGTTTGGGACCAAGGGGGCTTAAGGCACATGAGTGTTGTAAAAAAATACGTAACCGCGCAGGAACTTCTGGACGATTCGTTCCAGCTCGGCATTAAGATTTTGGAAAGTGAATTCCGGCCGAAGTTTATTGTAGGCGTTTGGCGCGGCGGAACCCCAACAGGGATCGCGGTGCAGGAAATCCTTGATTATTACGGCGTGGACACTGACCATATCGCGATCCGCACTTCCAGCTACATTGGTATGCAGCAGCAAAAGGAAGTCAAAGTTCACGGCCTTGAATATATTATCGCCAACATCAATCATGACGATTCGCTTCTGATTGTGGACGATGTATTTGATAGTGGCCGCTCGATCGATGCAATTGTCCAGCATCTGAATGAGAAATGTCGCCGCAATACCCCAGAGACAATCAAGATCGCGACTGTGTTCTATAAACCAGCACGCAATGTGACTGAACTCGAACCAGACTTTTATTGTCATGAAACTGACGACTGGCTCGTCTTCCCTCACGAACTGTCGGACATGACAAAAGAAGAAATCAAAACCCATAAAGGGCTGACACTGCCGGAAATTGACGTCTAAATTATAGGCTGAGGCCTGGCGTTTGCCGGGCCTCATCGTTTCCGCAACAATGGCGCCCGCTTGAGAAGGAAAGCACCCCCCAATGAGTGAGCAAAACTCCAGCTTTGATGACGTCCAAAACTGCGCCCAATTTATCAAAGAAAAATTCACAGGCACCGTACCCAAGCTGGCAATGGTGCTGGGCAGTGGCCTGAATGATCTCGCTGACTCGATCGAAGATGCGACTGTCTTTTCTTATGAAGACTTGCCAGGCTTCCCTAAGCCGACGGTCGCAGGTCACGCTGGCCGCATGCTGATCGGCACTCTCGGCGGCAAGCCTATTATCTGCATGCAGGGCCGAGCCCATGCTTACGAAGGCCATACGTCTGAAAAGCTCGCCTTCTCAACTCGTGTTTTGTGGGCGCTCGGCATTGAAATTCTGGTGCTGACAAACGCAGCAGGTAGCCTGGATGAAAAAGCAGGCCCCGGCAGCCTGATGGCGATTACAGACCACATCAATTTCTCGGGCGTCAACCCGCTGGTCGGCATAAACGACGACCGTTTCGGTCCACGTTTCCCAGATGTAACTGCCGCGTGGGATAAGGAACTTACCAAAGATCTTTTGTCTTGCGCCGATGCGCTGAACTTTAAGCTGCATGCCGGCACCTACATTATGGCAAAAGGCCCCAACTTTGAAACACCTGCAGAAATCCACGCTTTCCGCATGATGGGTGCAAACGCTGTTGGTATGTCAACCGTGCCAGAGTGCCTTACTGCACGCCACTGCGGCATACGGGTATGCGGTGTAAGCTCGATCACCAACTATGCTGCCGGTATGACGGGCGACGAACTCACTCATGATGAAACCATGGAATACGGCGCTATCGCAGCCGTAAACCTGGACAAGCTGCTGCGCGCCTTCGCTGCAAAAGTCGCCTAAACAGCAGGAAACCGATCACGAAAGCCCTGCCCGTGTGGCGGGGCTTTTTTGCTACCTTGGCTTCTAGAGCCTTTTCACTGAACACCTACTGCCATTATGCAGCTACGTTGCACAGTTCTTCCAGCCGCGATTTAATGCACTCCCAGTTTTCAAGCACATTAACGAAAAAATGGACATTCCTTGAGGGTGCAGGCAAACATCCCTATTCATCAAGCGGATATCTCTTATATAACTTGCATGAAACTAAGGGCACAGGGATGAAGTGATAGCCGCTAGTTGGCCACATAGCGGAGCTAACTGCGATATTCAGGATCGAGAAGTTATGTTATTAGACCGCGAAATCCGAGACTTATTTTTTAGCTTCACGCTCGCGAAGACCACAGAAGAGCTCTGGCGGAAATTTCAGAATTTCGCTAAAGCATGGGATCTAAAGCATGTACGCATTACCGTTTTTAGTATTGATGACCCTATTGGATTAGATACAGCAGTTCATGTAAAGTCCTGGCCACCTAGCACACCTGACTGGCAATCATGGGCCGATTATTATCAAGAGCAAACCCTGTTTACACATGATCGCTCATTCCACCTGATCTTTGAGCAGAGAATTGAATATATGCTGTGGAGCAGAATGGAAGACTTAGTTCGAAGTAATTCAGAAGCCTCCCGTGTATTCACCGAAATGAGAGACTTTGGCATTGGCGAAGGGGTGCTCTGCGGCAAATCATCACTAATACACGGGAAGACAGCGCTTCTCGGAATTGCCGGTTCGTCAAGTACATTTAAAAGCTTCAAAGGCGACTTATGGCGACCTCTAGTTCACTGCTTCCATGTTTTTCTCAATTGCTATTTGGAACTTGCCATCGAAGAAGATGTCTTCAGCGAGCCACCAATGAAACGCTTTGACTTTACGTCTAGAGAGCTTGAGGTACTTCGCGAGTTAAGTTTGGACGTTGACATACCTGAGACTGCAAATCGACTAGGAATTTCAATTGACGGAGTAAATGGCACGCTTCGGCGTCTTCGCCACAGGACGGGAATCAAAAAGCCGGCTGCGATGGTCGCACACGCGTTTCGTACCGGGCAATTGTCCTAAACTCTTCGTAACCACAAACCTAATTCCAAAACATACAGTTTTTTGTATCCCTTATGATTAAACCATACAGTTTTTTGTACTCCAAAAACATGATTCTATTCGCTAACGTGCACTCAGATTTTGCGCCGCGGTCTTTCCCAGATCGAAATTTCAAAGGTAAAGCATAAAAGCACGGTCCACCTTGGGGGTCGACCACCAGCGAGAGAGTGCACTGGATTCGATTTCCGGTGCACTCAAAGCTCGGTCAAATGCAGTAAACGCTTTTATAACCCGCACGGCGAGCGCCCGCGGGACAGGCGGTGAGCCTAACCACGATGAAACATTGAAAGACGCCACCTTTGCATCTGTAAACTTGGACAAGCTGCTGCGCGTCTTCCCTGCAAAAGTCGCCTGAGCAATCTGAAACACTCAACACTCGCTGGAAGGCTTTGCCCAGCAGGCCTTCCAGTTGCTGCGACGAATCAAGCAATTAAGCTGCTAGTTCCAGCTTCATTTCTGCCTGCGGCATTATCCCGTCCAAAATGACTTGCACATTTGTGCGAAACTTCTCCACATGAACCATATGATCTGCGTTGGGTATAGAAATGAAACGGCCTTGCGAGAAACTATTGGCAACCCGAATATTGGCTTCCACTGGCACAAAGTTATCGTACTCTCCGGTGTAAACCGTCGTCGGTATGTCGGGCATGTACCGAAGGTCCATTTTACCATCTCGCAGAATCCGCATCGTATTGTGCCGGAATTGCTCGCGAATACCCTGCGTGGAATGCACAAGCGCATACCGAAGCTTTTCCGCGGCGATGCGAGCTAAACGATTACGTTTCCGCAACTCTGAATTGGTCATCAAATTGGTGAAACCATCAGCAAAATCTTCGATCCGATTCCATTTAAGCAGAAATAAGAGCCTGTTAAATTCGAATTCCAGTTCTTCTGGCAAACTTTCCATTGCTGAACACAAGACCAGATTATTCACGCCCAGGAATTTCTTGGCATAACGCATGGCAATAATAGTGCCGTATGAGGCACCCATCAGGTTAATCGCATCTACGCCCAGGCTCTTCAACCCTGCATTAATAGCTTGGCAGATAAAATCAAAACTATATTCGTGCGGCAGAACGCCAGTATTACCGTTACCCGGTGTATCGACGCAAATAACCCAGCTTTCTTCCGCCAGTGCCCTACAGGTTTTTTCAACCCGATCAATATTCTGAAACGCGCCGCCAATAGTAACGAGCGGAATATCTGTAAGCCCCTTTGAGTATTGCTTCATATGAATGGGAAAGCCCTCATACGACAATATATGGAAATCTGTTCCGTTCGAATTGGGTTTTTCTATCCCGCTCGAAGGTGAATCAATGGCATTTTCTAACATGGAATCTTCCTTAAATTATCCCCAAATGCCCCAATTAGTTAACGTCTTGTTAACCATACAATCGCAGGGTGCGATAAGCGAATTTCAAAATTGATTCAAGGAAAAATGCATTAATCTATATAAAGGTGTTAAAAATCCCGCAAAAGGTGTAGTTTTACCTAATTTTCAGACACGCCTGTCCCCAATTAATGGACGCAACAGTACAGAAATTCTCGAGTCGAACCCTAAACTTGGAAGTCAGAGTGGAAAAATACTCTTGATGTAGGGTCGTTCATTACGATGTTCGACTCTGGAAGGCCTGCACCAATATCGAAGAAATGCCGCTCAACCAGTTCCATCCCACCGGGGTCAACTTTACCGCCCTCAGCAACGACTTGGGCTTCATCCAATACCATCCCCGTACCAACAAAATAGCAAACATCACCAAAAGGGTCCAACAGCGGGAGCTGTATTGTTCGATAAATGGTATGTTTATTCTGATGGTTAGGAGCAGACCGTGTTAGCATGCCTGCACACGGCGTATCCCGCAGGGCCTCATAATAGCGCCGCTCAGCAGCGCGAAACGGCGTATAAGTCGTCTCAAACACGTTGCTTCCCGTTAGATCCTGACCAATAAGGCGGTCAAGGATGGTCCCGCTTTGAACAATGATCAGGTCCTTGTCGCCATTCCATTCGCTCAGGAATATCTCCGGCAGCATGTTGTTGACCTTCGCTGTCGAGAAATCAGCCCTCTTAGGACATACTTGACCCTCGGGGCACGGCAAGCTTGACCAGAAGGCAACGAGATCCACTGTTGCCTTAGAATAGCGGAGATACTGTGCTGGCCTTAATATTACCAATTTAGAAAACTCAAAAAATCCGCCCGACAAGGGCTCTTGGAAAACTCACCGAGACTATTGCATAGCCTTTTCAGTTTAGGCAACGTCTATCATCGCTTTGCACTCTAACTCCTGAAAGTTGCCCAAAGCACAGACCAGAGCGCCCGCTTTCAAATATACTATAGTCTGTTTCCCTAACAATTTAGGGACCAGTCAGAATTTCAGCATTCAGGCTAGAAAAAGGGCCAGCAAAAGCCAGCCCTTTGAATTCGACCTACCTAAACTAATTCAGTAAGACTTACCGCCTTCGTTGGCATCGCCGTATGGCACCCAGATGTTTTTCACTTCGGTGCCGCGCTCCATCAGACCCTTAGCATTCATTTGGTCCTTGTTGGTCCAATCATAGGCTTTGCCGTAATTGAGCCAAGTGCGTTTCATATTATCTGCGGCGAATTTTTCGACCTTACCGCACCCTTCACGGCTGCCAAAATACCAAATCGCATCAATGCCATAGTGTTTGGCAAGTGGTGCTGCCATCTCGTCGCGGGGGCCGGTCACTATATTGACAACACCCGCTGGCACGTCCGAAGTTTCAAGGACCTGATAGAAATCCGTCGCCAAAAGTGGATAACGTTCTGACGGAATAATCACACTTCGATTGCCTGTTGCCATCGAGAAGGCCATCAGGGTCACTAAGGCCAGAAGTGGTGCTTCGTCAGGGCATACGATGCCCAGCGTGCCAATTGGCTCGTTCATTGCCAGCGCCACGCCACGCATTGGGGGCTCATGCACACGGCCTTCATGCTTGTCAGCGTATGCCGCTGCACTGAAAAGGCGCTGGATAGAAAGCTCCACTTCCTTTGCCGCCGCCTTCGCGGTTGCGCCAGTGAGTGTCATCAGGCGACTTTCAAACTCCGCCGCACGCGTACTTAGGTTTTCTGCGATGTAATAAAGGATCTGAGCTTTGAGGTGTGAGGTTGTGCCGCCCCAGCCTGCCGCCTTCGTAGCAGCTTCAACCGCATTCCGGATATCCTTGTAATTGCCTGCACCAACAAGGCCAGCATATGCGCCCTTGGATGTTGCTATCACTGTGCTATCACCGCCGTCAGGCCTTGCCTGCTTGCCGCCGATATAGTGTTTGGCAGTGTGGTCAATGCCTGGCATTCCTGTTCCAGCCTTTAGCGCAGCTACTTTTGGCGCCTCAATTGCTGTCCACTCTTTGAGCGTTTTTTCGTATTTTGGCTTCATGTATGCGAGCATGCCTTCGCGCCCGCCTTCCCGGCCAAAACCGCTTTCACGGTAACCACCAAAACCGACGGCGGCATCAAACATATTAGTCCCGTTGATCCACACGACACCGGCCTTCAGGGCAGGTGCTACTTCAAGAGCACGGCTGATGCTCTCAGACCAAACCGTCGCCGCGAGGCCGTAGCGCGTATTGTTAGCGAGACCAATCGCTTCAGACTGTGTACGGAAAGTGATTGCCGTTAATACGGGACCAAAAATCTCTTCCTGATAGAGCGTATTATCAGTGCCAACGCCTGTCACCAAGGTCGGCGGATAGAATACGCCCTCTTCCGGCATTTCGCACGGCGCGTGGTAAATATCTGCGCCCTGCAGCTTGCCTTCAGCGATCAGGCCTTCGATACGGTCTTTCTGTTCCTGATCAACCACAGCGCCCATATCAATACACTTATCAAGGCTATGGCCAACACGGAGCTTAGACATACGCACCTTGAGTTTCTCATAGAATCGGTCCGCAATGCCTTCTTGTACCAAGAGGCGAGAACCAGCACAGCATACCTGCCCCTGATTGAACCAAATTGCGTCCACAAGCCCTTCAATAGCACCGTCGATATCGGCATCTTCAAACACGATAAACGGGGACTTCCCACCAAGTTCCAGCGTAAGCTTCTTGCCGGAACCAGCGATCGCACGCCGGATGATTTTGCCAACTTCAGTCGACCCCGTGAAGGCTACTTTATCAACGTCGCTATCAACCAGCATAGCGCCCACGTCGCCTTCGCCGGTAATGATGTTAACAACGCCTTTCGGCAGGCCAGCCTCTTCGCAGAGCTCAGCAAACTTGATTGCCGTTAGGGATGTAAACTCAGCGGGCTTCAAAACAACGGTGTTACCCGCTGCAAGCGCAGGAGCAATTTTCCAGGCAAGCATCAGAAACGGGAAATTCCAGGGGATCACTTGGCCCGCAACACCAATTGCTTCATATTCTGGAAGCTCGTCTTCCAGAAGCTGCGCCCAACCAGCATGGTGATAAAAGTGGCGTGCAACAAGCGGAATATCAATGTCCCGGCTTTCCCGGATTGGCTTGCCGTTATCAAGGCTTTCAAGCACGGCGATAATACGTGAGTGTTTTTGCACCAATCTTGCGAGCGCATACAAATAGCGCGCGCGACCATGGCCGCCAAGCGCAACCCATTTGCCCTGTGCTGTGCGCGCGGCCTGAACGGCAGCATCCACATCTTCCTGGCGTGCCGCAGTGATATCAGCAAGCTTTTCACCCGTTGCCGGGGAATATGTTGCGAAGCTTTTAGCGTCAGATGGTTTCACCCATTCGCCGTTTATGTACATACCAAAAGCATGGTCATTTTCTGCGAGCCAGGCGTCGGCCTGTGCACGGCTTTCGGGCGCTGGGCTGTAATCCATAGATTCAAACTGTTCTTTCACGTTCATAATATCCCCCTAGCCCATTGGATGCCGGTAAGAAGCGGAATATCCACCAGTGGCATGATACTCTAATTGCCGCTCCAAATCACCGAGCAAGCTTGACGCACCAAAGCGAAACAGTTCAGGTTCCAGCCAAGCGCGACCCAGTTCTTCATTGATCAGCGCCAAATATACCACAGCATCTTTTGCGGTCTTGATACCGCCCGCAGGCTTATAGCCAACCTTGATACCTGTGCGCTCATGGAACTCGCGAATCTGACGGACCATCACAAGTGACACAGGAAGCGTCGCGTTTACGCCTTCCATGCCCGTAGACGTTTTGATGAAGTCAGAACCCGCCTGCATCGCCACCATAGAGGCCTTGCCAACCTGTGTCAGATTGCCGTGCTCGCCTGTCGCCAAAATGGATTTCATCAGCGCCGGGCCGCATGCCGCTTTGAAAGCTTTGACCTCATTATAGAGAGCTTCCCAGTTTCCCTGCAGCACATGAGCGCGCGTAATAACGATATCAATCTCACGAGCACCAGCCTCGACAGAGCGGCGAATTTCCTCAAGCCGCGTTTCCATGGGGGCAAGGCCAGCCGGAAAGCCTGTAGACACGGCTGCGACAGGTACGCCCGTGCCTTTCAATGCGGCAACTGCCGTTGGCACCATTTCATGATATACACAAACCGCACCTGTGGTGAGCCCTATGTCCCCCATCCCAATAGCTTCCAAAACATCCCGGCGCACCGGGTTTGCAGCCTTTTGGCACAAACGCCTCACACGTCCTGGCGTATCATCACCGGCGAGTGTCGTAAGGTCGATACAACTTATCGCCTTCAGCATATAAGCAAGCTGGGATGCTTTTTTGACCGACCTGCGCGCACCAATTGTGCCCGTGCGGCGCTCGATCGCGCTTTTGTTCACACGAATCCCATCCAGCCAATCGGCATGGAAGCTCGTGCCCTGGTTAACTAAGCTCTCTGATGTCATATCGTTTTCCAACGCTATCTGCTGTGCTTCTTTCCGACTAAGCATTGAGCCTAACCTTAGAAAATGACAGCGTAAATAAGGACCGAAGTGTCCTGTAAAAAGCCAAATCCTGACCCATTGGTCAAGAACTGATTTCCACAGCTTATTCTTCTTTTAGGCGTCCAAACACAAAAAGCACAATTCCTGCAATAAGATAGCCCACCGCAAGCCTGTGTGGAAGCGTCTCAAATCCCCCTATATCCGGGATCGCCCACGGCAGGTACATGCCTGAACTCGGCAGGACTGAGTGAATGATTCCAAATTCAGTAAAGATAGCCGCCGCAACAGCAGCGCCCGCAGCCCGCACCATTTTCCTATCGATAATCCAAACAACCAATGCCCCCCAAATCAGGCTCGTAAGAATATAACCACGTGCCATCGCACCGAGAAGCATATAACTGGCATACCAACTCGGATCGAGTGCCATTTGTACTTTGCTCTCCAGCATGCCGTACAAGCCCGAAACCTTGGTGTAGGTGTAATTCAGGATCGCAGGTACAATAGCGAACAACAGCGCAGGAGCATGCTTTACACTACCGCCCGAGAAAGCAAGCCGCAGAATATCGCTTGCGACCACCACAAGGATTGGCTTCAGCACAGCAGAAGGGATCATCTGCGACGCAAGCGCTATCACGCCTGCAATGCCACCAACAGTGATCACACCCGCAGCACCAAGTGCATAATTGGTCCGTGCGCCCATACGCTTGTATGTTGCGTGGCCAAAATAGGGCGTGGTCTGCACAACACCGCCAAACAGCGCACTGATTGCCGTCGCCGCTGAATCGAGCCGCACAACCTTGCCAGCATCAAAATCATCGCCAACCACTTTGGCTCCAGCCACAACATTTACGGCACTCGCTGCGATCAGTAAGGCAAACGGAAGAATAATGCCCAAGTAATTGGTTACAGTACCAAACATACCAAACACACCGCCGAGTGTCGGCATTGGGATGGCGGGTGTTAGCTCTGGCACCTCTTTGATTACATAACCGTCACCGGCTCCTGCAAACGCAAGGATGTAATAAATCGCCGTACCTGCAACAATAGCAATGATCGCTCCCGGCATGTTAAAAGGCAGCTTGTGCCCCGCAATAAGTGCAAATGCCATAATTGCAAGCGCCAGCACGCCCACCTCCGGCAATTCAAAGACACCAAAAATTGCTTCCGCGCCCAGCCATACGGTGGCGATACCAGCCATTGCACCAATCAGGGCCATCTGTGGCAACTCGTGCTGCATCAAACGTCCAAAAAAGGACAGAGAAAATTTAATCACCGCCATCCAGAGCGTAGCGGCCATGCCAACAATCCAGGCCTGTTGAGCTGCATCCGCTGACGAGAGGTTTTCGCCAAGACCAATAACATACACTGGACCAATGACAAAAAAGGCCATCCCAAACACTGTCGGCAAATCAAGTCCGAGCGGGATACTGGTAAGCATTTCGTTACCCGTTTCCCGCACCGTTTTCTTGGTAAGCCAATTGAAGGCAAGGTTACCAAGCATGATGCCAACAATTGCCCCCGGAATAATCTTGCCGAAGATTACTTCGGCAGGGAAGTTAAAGCCCCCCATCAATACGCCCGCAAGCACGAACATATTCACCACAACATCAAGGAAAAACGCCACACCGGCATTCATGTCCGCAGCTAACTGCGACGACGCGCCAGCGCCTCCTCCAAGCACATTTGTATTATTATCGGCCATTCTTCCCTACCCTGGATAACTAGTTACATTCTTTAATTAAAAGATCTTGTTTTCCGCTTAGGAACGCGGAGCGTATTTTCAAAATGCCGAAAACGCAACTCAAGCTGCCACTGCAACTGTGCCTTTTCGCTAGCTGCCATAAAAGTCTGACAGGCGAAATCCGGGTCAGACCAGCTTCTCGCTGCCTCTGTACAGCTTTCGTTCTCCCACAGGCTTGCGCCATCAAGAAAACTGTAACTCAACGAATTACGTGATGCATATTTCATCTCAAGATATGGCACATCGTAGCTAGTGAAATAGCGCATATATTCATGCGTCAGATCAATTCTGGATACACCTTCGTCGTCGGTGCTGAGCGCATAGGGTACATCCAGATCCCGATACATTAGGATCGGGTGGTTCTTGCCCTTCACACCAAGGATCATATCATTGCTGGTGAGGTTGATCTCTACCATTATGCCCTCTGCCGCCATTTTTTGGGCAAGAGCCTCTCCGTTTGTCTCGTAAACGATATCAATCCCGTGGCCAATGCGTTTGGCGTGCCCTAGTTCGATTGCCTCGCGGATATGGAACCTCAGTTGACGCGGACGCACCAACCCCATTGTCAGTTCACCAGCATGCAGGGTTACATTGCGCTCACCAAGTGTTTGGTACAGGTGATTAATCATATGCATATGATAGGTGTAATCCCGAAGCGCGATAAAACCATCCTCGGGGGCCACAAGGTTCAAGGCTACCACCTCGTCGACCTGGTCTATCACCGCCCAGCCGAGAATAATTTGCGCATAAACAAGCGAGGGGTTGAATTCACGGATCACCTGATGGATGAAGCGGACTTGAACGTCGCAGCCCATGGCCGCAGGATCTGTATCACAGCCCAAGAGCCGAGACTTTTTTGCCTGTGCGTTCTGGATTTCAGAACGGATGAAAGCAACAAACTCAGGAAGCTTGTCCCCAAACGGACTCGCCATCAGGGTTTGATAATCTTTTGCCACGTCACCCGTGAGTTCAATCCCACCGACAAGCGGAATTAAATCGCCGAATACAATGGTTTCCATCAATTCCAGGTACAGTATATTCTGTTGTGCTGCCCGCCCCGCGACAGCCGCTAATTTATCACCGAAACGTTCGTTTTTGGCATCGGTCCTGGCAAACGTCGCAAAAAAATCGTCATGGCCGGACCAATCGAGTGTGGGCACATAACTACGGTTGCTCATGGCATTGATCAGTTGACGGCGTCGGTCTTCATCGCCGCGCGCATCCTTGGCTGTGATCCAGCCGCTCGCTTCACACTTTTTTCCCTCTGCACTTTCGAGTAGTTTTTCCCGAGATTTGATCGACAGCGTTACCATATCGACACAGAGGCCATCTTCTGCAGCCCAGTCAAGCCACGATTCGGCATATATGGCCCCCGACAGATGATTGTGAAGGTCGCCGCCTTTGGGGAAGGCCTGCATAGCCTGGCGTAGCCGCCCATTCTCAGCGGCCCAACTGAGTGCCGAACCTGTCATGCGCATTTTACGCGCAGAATCTTGCGCTTCCAGGCTTAGTGACGGCACCAGCATTGCAATGCTACAAACAGCCGCAAAAAAGCTTCGCATTTTTATCCCTCCAGACCTTGCCCTATCGCACCCAAGTGCCTAGGCTCTCCTGAAATCACAATAACAGGCTGACCCATCAGCCAAAAGACATTAGGGCCTAGGGAATGGCAAAGCTGTATTTTTATTATTCCGCGATGAACGCGGGCAAAAGCACAACTCTTTTACAATCCAGCTTCAACTACCAGGAACGAGGCATGAACACTCTGTTGTTCACTGCCGCTTTAGATGACCGTTTTGGCAAGTCTGTTATTTCCTCCCGCATCGGCCTAAAGGCTGACGCTGTAACATTTGACACAAATCTTGACCTTTTTGTCAAGATTGCTGACGAACTGAAAGATAGCCCCATCCACTGCATCCTTGTCGATGAGGCACAATTTCTGACGCGGAATCAAGTTAGGCAACTGGGTTCTGTGGCCGATTCCCTCAAAATCCCGGTACTGTGCTATGGCCTGCGCACAGACTTCCAAGCCAACTTATTTGAAGGCAGCAAATGGCTGCTTGCACTGGCAGACGAATTGATTGAGTTGAAAACAATCTGTACATGCGGCAGCAAGGCAACCATGAACCTGCGTGTGGACGAAAAGGGGGATGCGGTAAAAGAAGGGGCTTCAATCGAAATTGGTGGCAACAACCGCTATATTGCACTTTGCCGCAAGCATTTTAACGAGAAACTAAAGGCCAACGGCATGTAAGCCTGTAGCTTTTACACCAGTACCGTTAAAAAGGACTGCCTAGGCAGTCCTTAATCAGTTCAAAAAAGAACCCACAAGTTTATTCGGCTGCGTTAAAGCCCAATACGGATTTCACTTCAAGGAAATCATGGAAGGCATGATCACCCCATTCCCGGCCATTGCCCGACTGTTTGTAGCCGCCGAAAGGGGCTGACAAATCACCAGGTGCCCCGTTGATATAAACCATGCCCGTCCGAAGTTTTGAAGCCACCTTACGCGCACGTTCCGGGTCCGCAGATTGCACTGCGCCAGAAAGGCCATAAGGGCTATCGTTCGCGATCCGGATGGCTTCGTCTTCATCATGGTAACCAATGATTGACAGCACAGGCCCAAATACTTCTTCGCGCGCAATCGTCATATCCGGTTTCACATCTGCAAACACCGTCGGTTTTACAAAATACCCTTCTTCCAGCCCTTCAGGGCGACCCGGTCCGCCAATTACCAAGCGTGCACCTTCATCAATGCCAACCTGCATCAGTTCGCCAACCTTTTTAAACTGGGCTTCATGAGCGATCGGTCCCATATATGTCTCTGCGCTTGCAGGGTCACCTACCGTGACAGTTTCAACGGCTTTTTTTGCGATTTCGGCGGCCTCGTCCATTCGGTCGTGCGGCACCAGCATACGACTAAGAAGTGTGCATGTCTGGCCAGTATTACGCATGGCAGCTTTCGCCTCGCGGGTAATTGCGCCGTCAAAATCTGCATCATCCAACAGGATATTAGCCGACTTGCCGCCCAGTTCCTGCGCAACCCGTTTGATGTTTTTGGCCGCATTCGCCTGCACTGCAGCTCCCATACGGGTAGAGCCGGTCACAGAAATCATATCAATATCCGGGTGACCAGAGATAGCTTCACCGACAACAGGCCCTTCGCCGTACACCACGTTATAAACTCCTGCCGGGATCCCTGCCGCGTCTACCATTTCCGTGAATAACTGACAGCTATATGGGGCAACTTCGCTTGGCTTTAGAACCATCGTGCAGCCTGTCGCGATCGCGGGGGCCACTTTGCAGGCGATCTGATTAATCGGCCAATTCCAGGGTGTAATCATGCCTACAACACCGATCGGCTCCTTAACTATACGGGTGCTGCCACGGTCTTCGTGGAAAGGGAACGTCGTCAAAACCTTAAGGGCCGTCATCAAATGCCCAATACCAGACGGCGCATGGGCACCATCCGCCAGGTGCTTGGGCGCGCCCATTTCCTCTGTAATGATGGCAGCCATCTCTGGCATGCGCTTCTGATATTCCGCAATCAGGTTCGACAGCATCTCAATGCGGTCTTCAAGGCTAACAAAAGCAAACGTTTCAAACGCTTTTTTGGCCGCCGCCACTGCCTTGTCCACATCGGCAGGCGTGCCCAAGACCATCTCTCCCGATTTTTTCTCAGTCGCCGGATTGATAATATCGCGCATACTGGTGCCCGTAGAAGCCACCCATTCTCCACCGATATAGTGCTTATAAAGCTGATGCATTTTGCCCTCCTGGAATGAAACACGCCCCGCCAAATCGGCGCGGCGTATCCGACGATCATTTTATCATAACATGGGGCCGAGGCCCAGTGCTGACAAGCCTGAATTCAAGAGACATTATGTTAGCCCGTGTCCCTCGCGGAAACGTTTCATGAACATCTTCATCCAACGCTTTGGCATCCAGCGCTGCAACCGATCCATCCAAACCGCGTCCTTACCTACTAATATCCGGTACGTCCCTTCGGCTACCCCATCAAGGATAATCTCTGCAGCCCGATCAGGGGAAGTGACAGCCACTTCTTTGAAGTTAGCCTGGATTTTTTCTACGTCATTATCTCCCGACATGGTGTGAATATGCTTGCCGTTCGTGACAATATTGGTATCGACACCACCCGGATGCACCGAATGGATCTGCACACCGCTGCCATCCAATTCATAGTAGATGCTTTCATTAAAGCCTTTTACGGCATGTTTTGCAGCGCAGTAAGCCGACTGGGTTGGCACCCCAATATGGCCAAAAATGCTGGAAACATTGATGATATGCCCGTGATTCCGCTTCAACATTTTGGGCAAGAAAGCTTTGGTGCCATGTACAACACCCCAAAAGGTCACATTCATCATCTTTTCAAAATCATCATACTGCATTTCAGCAGCGGTATCCGAAAGCGAGATACCTGCGTTGTTGAATACAGCGTCCACACCATCAAACAACTGATCCGCCTCATCGGCGGCTTTGATCATGGCTTCGCGTTCAGACACATCAACGACGCGCGCCTGAACGTTTACCTGCTTTTTCTTGAGCTCGGCTTCAACTTTCCTGAGATTTATTCCATCCCAATCGGTGACATAAAGTGAGGCCCCCTGGTCTGCAAGACGGTGCGCCAACGCCCGCCCAATGCCAGATGCCGCCCCAGTGATAAACGCTGATCTAATATGGCTTCCCATAAAACTCCCCTATCGGCTGCTTATGTTTGCAAACGCCTTTATTCATTTGCCCAGTGTGGCTCGAAAAACTCGGCTATGTCTTTAATGGCCTTGCGCGCTTCAGGCACCATTGAGGCCGCCCTGTGCCACACATGATAAACTTTCGGCCACACGTCTAATTGCGCCGTACCGCCCGCCTCTTTAATTTTCGCTGCCAAACGCACACTGTCATCTCGGAGAATTTCATCCTGTCCCACCTGCATCAATACAGGGGGCAGATCATGCTGCTCTGCATACAGCGGCGAGCAGATAGGATCGTCACCCGCCAGATCACCCCGAAACAAATTACCGCCATGCTCAAGGGCACGCCCATCCAACATGGTTTCTTTCCACAGATTTTCTTCAATACTGGGGCTCGTACCCGTTATATCGACCCACGGTGCAATCAACGCAGAGGCAAGCGGCGCTTCGCGTCCAGAATCCCTAATCGCAATCGTTGTGGAGTGCGCCAGCCCGCCGCCAGCACTATCGCCGCCAATAACAATCCGGGCACAAGGGTGGTTTTTCTTTATATAATCATAAGCGGCCAGGCTCTGGTGCAACTGGGCAGGTGCAACCGTTTCAGGTGCCAAGCCATAGTCCAAAAGAAAGACGCGCGCTTTGCAGGCCTTTGACAACTGATACCCAAACTCATGATAGGCGGCTGGGCTGCCCCATACATAGCCGCCGCCGTGAATATAAAAGAAAACCCGCTCTTCTTCTGCATTGGGTGCCCAAATCCAGTCTCCCAAAACACCGCTCTCATTTACGTTTTGAATAACTGCGTCTTTAGGTGTTTTTGGAAATTTGGGTTCCAACCCCGTAAGCGTATCGCGGAAATGATCTCCAATCCGAGCAACGTCCGCATTCAACAGATGTTTTGGCCGAAAGATTTTCCGAATTTGCCACTTCACAAGCCATAAGCGTATCGACATTTTCTACCCTGTTTTTTGAACATCAAGAATTTTTATTCACCTTGGTGTCTTGACATATACCCTTTGGGCAACATTAATGACATTCATTATATAATCAATCACCAGATTCAAACCAACGGTTATTCTGCCGCCAGCATCCAGCTCTAAGGAGTGATCATGAGACTGAAACTCGCGACTGCCCTCATCAGCGCCCTTATTGTCACAAGCTGTGACGAAACTGAAAAAAGGCAAACTTTCACCGATACATTCGAGGCACCAGAATATCTTATTGAGCATGGAAAAATGTTCAAAGAAGGCGTCAGCAAAGTTTCAGATGCCCCGGTTTGGTTATACACAAACATCAATGATGGCATCCCAAATACCGCAGTAATCGAAGGTAAAAACGGTCTCATCGTAATCGACACCACGCTGAAATTGGCAGACGGCGAGAAAACCATGACGTTGATCCGCAACCGCACGGACAAACCTGTCTCTGCCGTTATCTACACCCATCATCACCCTGACCATATTGGCGGTGCACAAGCTTTTGTCTCACAAGCGGATGCCGCAGATGGCAAAGTTCCTGTGATTGCAGCCGATAACTTTCCCAAGGAGATGCTTGACGAAAATGCCGTTACTGCACAGATAATGGGCCTCAGGGCGCTTTACATGTACGGCACCCTGCTTGACCCAAAAACAGACGGCCAGCAGTATCATGTCGGCCTGGGCGGCCAGATCAAACCTGGAAAAACAGCCTTTGTAGCCCCCAATACCTTCGTGCCACCAGAAGGTCTTGAGCTTACTATATCTGACGTGCAAATGATTTTTTTCCAAACCGGCGGCGAAGCCGCGTCGCATATCGGCGTATACCTGCCGGAATACGACATTGTTTTGTCAGGCGACGAAATTCAGGGGCCAACCTTCCCCAATCTGCACTCTCTTCGCGGCACCAAACCAAGAGATGCCGAAAACTGGATCGAAGCGATTGACCGCATGCGAAGCTTCGGGCCGCGCACACTGGTGCCAAGCCACGGACCAATTGTGGAAGGTGAAGCCGAGGTCGAGAAAATCCTGATGACTTACAGGGATGCGATCCAGTGGACCCACGATCAATCGGTCAGGTTAATCAATGCGGGCTACCGACCCGAAGAACTAGCTGAATTACTGCCAGAGCTACCAGAGCACCTGACTATCAGCCCCTGGACCCGCGAGATGTACGGCACCGTCAAACACTCGGCACGGAATTATTACGGTGGTTATATAAGTTGGTGGGACGGGGACCCGGCAACACTTGATCCAACACCGCGGGTCGAACGCGCAAAACGCCACATCGCCTTGATGGGCGGCAGAGACAAGATACTGAAGGAAGCTCAGGAAACATTAAACGCAGGAGACCCCCAATGGGCTGCTGAACTCACCACCTATCTTATCACCGTAAAAAACAACGATACGCCAGCCAGACACTTGAAAGCACGCGCACTCCGGCAAATTGGCTACAAAACACTCAACACTAATTGGCGCGGCTTTTATCTAACCGGCGCACGGGAACTAGAGGATAAAATCGATACAGTTGCCCTGATGACACGTATGCGCGGCAATTTTTCGCCTGAAAACATCGACAGCAAGCGCCTCCTTTCTCTGCTGCGCTACCGTCTAATACCCGAAGAGGCCAAAAACAAAAAACTGGTTATTAATTTCACCTTCCCAGATCGAAAAGAGGCTTTTGCGCTCGAACTGCGAAATCAAATTCTTGTGGTCCATGACAGTGCCCAACAAAGCGCCAACGGCGGGATTACCATGAGCCGTACAGTCTATGATCGGATGCTGCGCCTGGAAACCACCTTTGCAAAATCCCTACTCGCAGGCGACCTCGAAATTGAAGGCAGCAAACTCGACATCCTCAATTTCTTTGGTTCGTTCAATATGGAAATGGACAATATCCAATTGGTGGGCCGGTAAAGAAGCCTTGCATAAGTTAATGATATTCATTAACTTATGCACAAGGACAAATAATTCTATAGGCTAAATCATATGGGCACCAGCCAGACGGACGGCAAAGCAAAGCGCGCCGACGCAACGCGTACATCCTTAATTGAAGCTGCCGAGCGGCTGATTGCCAAAAAGGGCCTCGCGGAAGTATCAACGCGTGAAATCCTACAAGAAGCTGGACAACGAAATCAATCCGCCTTGCAGTATCATTTTGGCTCTAAGGACGGCTTGATCCGGGCAACCATCAACGAACGCACCAGCCAGATCGACCTTCGGCGTCAGGAATTACTGAATGAAATTGGTAACAAACCAACATTGAGACAAATTCTTGAAGTGCTGGTATTGCCCCTTTGTGAACTGATCGAGAATGATGCCGCCGGCAAGAACTATCTGATTTTCCTCTCGCAGGCGATCACTCAACCCAACTGGGATTTACGTAATGTGATTAAAGACTTTGAAATCACAGGCTTGGCGCGTGCCTATGAAATTTACGACAATATGTTATCGCACCTGAGCGACGAGGAACGCCAGCTTCGTCAAACAGTTGGCTTTGACATTACTATTCTCACGCTTAAACGCTGGTGCATGGCTGAAATGCCATCGCACAAGACGCTCCGGGAAATTACAGAATTTGCGATTAACTCAACCATCGCCGTTGTTGAATCTTAAAACCGCATAGTTGGCTTGCGAAATTGTAGATCACATTCTGCATGAACGTATTTGAATTTCCTGCAAGCGACCCAGTTTACTTTCTATACTGACATAAAAGGGGTGAACAGACGCCCCTGCAATCAGGGGGATATCTGATGACACTGACCGTATGCGGCCTTATTGGTTCGCCTTTTTTCAGAAAAATCTGCACGCAGCTTAATGAAAAAGGGATTGAGTATGGCGTAGAAAACCTCAACCCTTTCCAGGCAGGTAGCGACTTTACAGCCGTCAATCCTGTGCGCCGCATACCGCTGTTGAAAGACAGCGATGTTGGTGACGGCTTTATTCTGCCAGATTCGAGTGCGATTTTTCACTATATCGAGCGAAAATATCCCACACCGTCCTTGCTACCTGAAGATAATGCCGAATATGGCCGCGCGCTATGGCTTGAAGAATATGCCGACAGTGAAATGGCTTCAAAAATCGGACTCGGCGTATTCCGTGCCGTCGTTTTCCCCCAAATGGCTGGCGGTGAACCAGACCTTGATGCAGCTCTTAAGGTAATCCGCGAAAAGTTGCCTCCGATCCATGATTATCTGGAAACACAACTTACCGGCAAAGACTGGTTCGCGGGCGATGCTTTTGGCCTTGCTGATATTGCAATTGCTGTCCAGTACGGCAACTTGGCCTACGCTGGCTATGCACCCTCTTCAGGCCGCTGGCCAAATTTGGCCGCCTTTATGCAACGCATGGGAACGAAAGACAGCTTCGCGCCGCTTCATATCAAGGGTGCCACCTATTTTGCTAACATGAAAAAGGTCGAAATCGACCCCGCGGAGGGCCTCTAACATGATTGAGCTTTATACTGCCCCTACGCCAAATGGATGGAAAGCCTCTGTAACACTTGAAGAACTGGGCCTTCCGTACGAAGCAATCACTATCAACCTGATGGAAGGCGATCAGAAGAAGCCAGAGTTCCTGCGGCTCAACCCAAATGGCCGCATTCCAGCGATTGTAGATAAGTCCGCCGACAACCTGGCAATCTTTGAATCCGGGGCCATCATGGTCTATCTGGCAGAAAAAACCGGCAAACTGCTGCCCAGTGATCCAGCGAAACGATCACAAGTGATGCAATGGCTTATGTTCCAGATGGGCGGCATTGGCCCCATGATGGGGCAAGCCAACGTATTTTTCCGCTATATGGAAGAAAAAATCCCGACAGCTATCAGCCGCTACCACAATGAAGTACAGCGCTTATTTAGCGTGCTTGATAAACATCTGGCCGATAATGAATATCTGGCGGGAGACTATTCCATTGCCGATATCGCAAACTGGTGTTGGGTTCGCACGCATAATTGGTCAGGCGTTGATACCGAGGGTTTGGAGCACCTGCAACGCTGGCTGAACGCCATTTACGAACGCCCCGCCGCGCTCAGGGGCATCAAAGTACCCGTGGATATATCCGAAGTCCTCAAAGGCGAAAAGGGAGCAGATGATTTTGCGAAAAACGCACGGAAGATGGTGACAAAATAACAAGGATACGCCACAGTTTTTCATCAGTTTCATAGAACCAGCTTCATAGTGGAAAAAATGTGGGAAAAGGACGGACTGACAACTGGATCATATACGGCGCAACCGGCTATACCGGGCGCCTGATTACCGAAGAAGCTGTCAAAAAAGGCTTGCGCCCGACACTTGCTGGCCGAAATGCCGCTAAGGTACAAAAAATTGCGTCCGAGTTTGATCTACCTTGGACCGCCTTTTCCGTTGACGATACACCAGCCGTTTTAACCGCCTTAAAAGATAAATATCTATTACTGTCCGTTGCAGGCCCTTTTGCAGCAACGGCCAGTCAACTAATGAATGCTTGCATCGAAAGCGGCACTCATTACCTGGATGTCACTGGTGAAATCGATGTTTTTGAGCTGGCCGCAAGCAAAGACGCCGCGGCAAAAAAGGCTGGCATCACCTTACTCCCCGGCGTTGGGTTTGATGTTGTCCCAAGTGATTGCCTGGCAGCGCATACAGCAGCGCATTCAAAGAACCCTGTATCACTCAAGCTTGCCATCAAGAGCCTAGGGCCACCTTCCCGCGGGACCGCTAAAACTATGGTCGAGGCACTTGGTCGCGGTACGGCGGTTCGGCGTGGCGGCAGGATTTCTTTCGTAGGTCCAGGCAGCTTGCTAAGGGACTTTGACTTTGGAAACGGGTGCGAACAATATGTTGCTGTTAGCTGGGGCGACATCGCCACAGCCTACCACAGTACAAGCATTGCGGATATCGAGGTCTATTTCCCCTATGTTGGACAAGTGAAAAGCATGACAACAGCATCTCGTATTCTTGGGGGCCTGATGCAAAAAAAAATCCTTCAGGCTTTTATGAAAAAGCAGGTCGACAAAATGCCTTCGGGTCCCGACGAGGAAAGTCGATGCGGTACGGGCTCTGTATTACGCGCTGAAGTAACAGACGAAAGCGGCGCAGTTTTTATTTCACAGCTTAGCACACCAAACGGCTATAGCCTGACCGCAGAAGCCGCTGTCCTATGCTGCATCAGGTTGTTTGAAAAACATGCTGAAACCGGCTTCAAAACGCCTTCTCTCGCTTTTGGCAGCAATCTTTTAAATGACCTGTCCGGCTGTAAACTCGAAGATCATTAACACATCGCGTTTTGGGAAAAACTAAGCAACCCCAGTTCGGGCAGCAACCAAACCATTGTTTGGTTTGCCAAAATAATAACCCTGCCCATAGTCAACACCGATCTCTGTCAGAAGGTCAGCATGTTCTTTGGTTTCCACCCACTCACCAACAGTGACAATACCCAAGTCTTTGCAAAGCGTAACCATCGCACGCAGATAAGCTCTGTCTTCTTTGCTTGTCGTGGCGTTACGCACATAATCACCGTCAATCTTCAGCGCATCGACTGTAAGTTTCTTCAGATACTGAAAGCCTGCCGCACCGGCACCAAAGTCATCCAGATAAACCCGAAACCCTTCGGCCCTAATTTCCTTCAACGCCTCACCAAGAGTTCCCAAGTCAAGGATTTGAGAAGATTCTGTGATTTCGATCGACAGATAGCTTTTGAGATCTTTATTGCCTTTTAGGGTACTGATCAGATCAAGAATAAACTCAGGATCGGAGAGCGAACGGCCCGAACAATTCACTGCGATTCCAGGAGCGCTCCCTGATCTCAACAGCTCCCTGAGTTTGGTAACCGTGCGCGCAAGAACAGCTCTATCGAAATCAGGGATCAATCCCACGTCTTCCGCAAAACGGATCATCTCCCACTGGGACTTAATCATTTCAGGCAGGTCAAACCGGGTTAACGCCTCAAAATGATGTGTCGTTCCTTTTTTCAGGTGTACAATTGGCTGATAAACCAGTGAAAAGGCACCTTCATCAAGAACCTTGCGAAAGGCAGCAACACGCTCGGCCGTTTCTCCGATCAAGGTGCCGCAGTTTTTCTCTATCTGCGTAACGTCAAAGCCTTCGCTTTCGTTCGCAAACTGCTGCAAACTGAACATCATAGCCTTCATGCTATCGGCTTGACTGAGCTTTGCCTCTGCCGCGTCGATTGTCGCTGCTTCGATCGCTACACCCGTTGCTTTTCTGATCTCACCAGCATAATCAACTTTCTTGGTGCCCCCAGCATCCTTTTCATGGACAAAAGCAAATTTGTCTTCACCGAGCATTGCAGCGTGATTGCCGCCAACAGAAAAGCTTTTCAGATATTCTCCGATTTCCTGCTGCTGTCTCTGGTCCAGTTCCTCTTCGCCGCCTCCCGCATCAAGTACCGTGACCTGCATGTTTTCTTCGGCTTCAGGGTTGCCTTCGAACAACCCCTCTAAACGGTCAAAAAACTCTTGCTTGTCGTTTTCAAGTTCAACCGCAGAGTTTTGGGCTGTTTGTTTACCCTTGTCTTTCCCGACACGGTACGGTTTCGACAACACAAAATACATGCGGTCTCTGGCGTGTGGCAGTTTGGACAAAAACACCACAAACTGCTCTTTTGCCGATCCCTTGCTACCAACTGAAATATGAAAGGGGCCTAGGCGGTTAATCCCCGTAAGCGCATGCGCCGAAGCGGTAACTACACCGCGGCCACGTTCTGTCAACAAATCAAGAAAGCAGGTTTGGCTATTATCCTCAAGATTAATGCCCAACGTATTTTTTACAGCACCGTCAGCGTTCAGCACCATAAAATCATTATCTAATTCGAGCAATAAATCCCCTACACAAAAAGCGTATCCCAAGAATCTGTCAGGAACTTTACTCATTTAATTCCAGCTAAAATAATCTAAATCCAACTAAAATAATCCGATTTTAGAATTCGATCTCACTATTCTTGTTGCATGGAGGTAGTTATCAAAAAGTAAATTCAAATCGTACACATCAAGTTTTCCCCCAGTTAAATTTCAAGCTAAACAGATAATGGTAAAAAGCCAACTTTAAGCGGTAACTTTTATTCGAATTCAATGTACGCCTTGCTTAATGCCTGCAAGCAACTAACTTCTATTTAACGGCTTACTGACTACTGGAAGCCAACCAGCTTGTGTTGCAAAGAGCCAACCAGCTTGTGTTGCAAAGAGCCAACCAGCTTGTGTTGCAAAGAGCCAACCAGCTTGTGTTGCAAAGAGCCAACCAGCTTGCGTTGCAAAGAGAAGGAAAAGGAAAATGACTGAGGACAAGCGTCCAACCGCCACTCGTAGGGGCATACTTGGTGCGATAAGTGTTGGCGCTGGCCTTTTCAGCCTGAGGGCGAATGCGTCCACCGCCTCAACAGGCATCACCTTTAGTCACGGCGTTGCAAGCGGTGATCCTAACCAAAACAGTGTTATTTTGTGGACTCGTATTATCGATACGGCAGACAAAGCCAAAAACATTGTCGGCACCTGGCAAATGTCACGCTCTCAGCACTTCGATACGCTGGTAACGGAAGGAACCTTCAAAACAGGCCCACAACGCGACTTTACCGTAAAGGTGGAGGCTAAGGGGCTTAAGGCCAACACGATATATTATTACCGCTTCCTCACAGCAGGCCTGACCAGCTCTATTGGCCGAACCAGAACACTGCCAACAGGCAATTTCCCTGTTGAACTGGCCGTTGTTTCTTGCTCGAATTTTTCACATGGGCATTTTCATGTCTATAAGGAACTGGCGCACCGCGACTATCAAGCTGTCCTGCATCTGGGGGACTATATCTATGAATATGCCGAAGGAAAATACGACAACGAGGCCGTGTTAGCGCAGGGGCGCATCAGCAAACCTAAAACCGAAATCATCTCGCTGGATGACTATCGCCGCCGCTATGCCCACTACCGTACAGATCCTGACCTGTTAGCAGCGCACGCAGCACACCCATTCATCTGTGTTTGGGATGACCATGAGGTTGCGAACGACACATGGAAAGGCGGCGCAGAGAATCATAACGACGGAGAAGGCAACTTCAAGGCCCGACAAAAAGCGGCAATACAGGCTTATATGGAATGGCTGCCAATTCGCGAAACGACGGAGACACAAAAAGGGAAAATCTACCGGAGTTTCGACCTGGGCAATCTGGCCAGCCTGATCATGCTCGACACACGCCACATCGGCCGGGACCGAGGCCTCCGGTATGAAACAGATTTGCCGATGCGCACCATTCCCTTTGATTTCACTCAGCCGGAAAGCCCGGTAGCGCTGCTCGACAAAGCCGCATTCGAAAAAGCAAACCCCGAGGCCATTAAACATATAACCGTCCCCTTCTTATTAGAAAAAGACCGTGCAACACCAATGACCGACTGGAGCCAGATTAAAACACTGGATCCCAAAAGCTTGCCAAAAGGCTACAGCTACCTACCAGACACCGAGCGCTTCAAAAATGAAATTTTAGGCGATAAAACGCGCAGTATTCTTGGGGCAGAGCAGGAAGCCTGGTTCACCAAACAGCTTAAAATGTCTAAGGAAAAAGAACAGCCTTGGCAGATCATTGGCCAACAACTGCTTACTGGCAAGCTCGGCATTCCACAAATCAACGATGATGATATCGAATTCGAGAAAACTGACTATTTCACCCGCGAACAGATGGGCTTCTTTAGAATGCTTGGGCAATTGGGGCTTCCCCTTAATCTGGATGCCTGGGATGGTTACCCGGCCTGCCGCGACCGTGTCTACAAGGCGATCAAAGAAAATGCCAACAACGTGGTGTATCTTGCAGGCGACACGCATAATGCCTGGGCTTTTGATCTCAGCGACCATGAGAAAAAGCCTATTGGTGTAGAGTTTGCCACACCCGGCATCAGCTCCCCTGGGCTAGAGAATTATATTCCCGCCGCGCCAGAGACTGTCCGCACTGCATTGTTGAAGGTCAGCCCCGAACTCCGGTTCGCCAACACCAAAGACCGTGGCTGGATGAGCCTCAAAATCACATCTGACGCGATAAATGCTCAGTGGCACTTTGTCTCCAGCGTGATCACGCCTGATTATGCCGTCGATGGTTATCACAGTGCAACCGTAGAGGCAGGGCATCATACCATAGCACCGAATTAGGCCTCACCTGCTCTTCTACCGTCCTTTGGCTTTCTGTTGGCTTTCTGTTGGCTTTCTGTTGGTTTTCTGCTGGCTTCAGCGGGGAATTTCGGCAAATGCCCAATTTTTATCAGGGAAAGCTGCCTTCTGAAAGGTTGCTGTAAAAAACTGTCATATGCCCCCTTGAAAATATCTCAAGGATAGTTACTTTGTATTTCAAAGTTCTTTGCAAAAAACAAAAAAAGAACTACTGCAGCAGTTGTAACTTTAGTAGAACTGTTCATGTTGAGTATGTGCTGTAGTAGTCAGAGATCCTGATTAAGGTGCCAACTAAGTACCAGGGTGGGTTCTCAAGAAGGGAGCGTTATGGGCGAGAAAAGTGAGCTACTGAACCAACTGAAAATTGACCGAAGCGAACCGCCTGCCAGAACTGGCGTATCCATCGGGGTTGTTGCGGCAATTGTCATAGCCGCCATGGGACTAGGTGGCTTTGGTGCGTGGGTGTTCTTTACCCCAACTGACGCAGCGCCTGAGAGCGAAACCCGAATGGCTGAGAAGCCCTCAGGCCAGGTAGCCACAGCCAACAAAACACTAGCCCAGGCTCAGGCTAATGTGGTGGTTCCAACTAAGCCTGTAAGTGAAAAAATCCTTAATGCATCCGGTTATATAACAGCGCGCCGTATCGCCACTGTATCGGCTAAAGTTCTGGGCCTGATCACGGAAGTACGTTTCGAAGAAGGTATGCACGTAAAAAAAGGCCAGGTGCTGGCGAAGCTTGACGATGCCGTCGCTAGTGTTGATCTAAAATTTGCAAAAGCGCAGATTGCAGTGGCACAGACCCGGCTTGGCAGCATTGAAGCTAACCTGGCTGAGGCTGAACGCGTTTTGAAACGAGCGGCGGAGCTTAAAGCCGCAGATTTTTCAAGCGAAGCAAGTGTTACTCGTGCACAAGCAAATGTCGAAAGCCTGAAAGCTGATTTGGCGAGCGCCAACGCGGACATAACTGTTGCACGCCTTGAGGCAGAACGGCAGAAAGAACGTTTCGACAATTATACGATCAAAGCCCCCTTCGACGGCGTTGTAACCGTGAAAGCGGCACAACCTGGCGAAATCGTTTCACCAAGTTCTGCCGGTGGCGGATTTACCCGAACCGGCATCTGCACAATCGTCGACATGAACTCGTTGGAAATAGAAGTGGATGTAAACGAGGCCTTTATCGGCCGCGTATTTGCCGGACAGACAGTGGAGGCCAGCCTAGACGCCTACCCCGACTGGAATATCCCCGCATCTGTGATCGCGATTATTCCAACTGCCGACCGCGCCAAAGCCACAGTTCGGGTGCGCATTCGTATCGAACAAAAAGACAGCCGCATCCTGCCAGACATGGGTGTGAAAGTGGCTTTTCTGAAAGCCTGAACCACGCAGTAACATTTTATACAACCAGATATACCAGCCCAAGTGACGACAGAGGGGATCAAAATGACTAACAAAATCCTATATGATTTGCGGGACATCGAAAAAAGCTTTGTTAAGGGCAAAGAGAAAATTACGGTTTTCGACAACTTGAACATGTCGATCGCCGAAGGTGATTTCCTGGCGATTATGGGGCCTTCTGGCTCTGGCAAAACAACGCTTCTGAATATGCTAGGCGGCGTAGACCAACCAACCGGCGGGGAGGTGTGGTTCGATGACGCACGTGTGGATACCCTTTCTGAGGGGGAACTCGCCCGATGGCGCGCCAATAACATCGGGTTTATTTTCCAATTCTATAACCTAATGCCGATGCTGAATGCTGCACGCAATGTGGAGTTGCCGCTTCTCCTCACCAATCTCAATAAAAAGCAGCGTAAACAAAGTGTTGAAACCGCACTTGAACTCGTTGGGCTTGCTGACCGCGCCAAGCATATGCCGAATGAGATGTCTGGGGGCCAGCAGCAGCGCGTGGCTATTGCACGCGCCATTGTTTCGGATCCGAAATTAATGCTCTGCGACGAACCAACTGGGGATCTTGACCGCACCACCGCCGACGAAATCCTTGAGATGCTACAGCTTCTCAATCGCGAGCACGGCAAAACCATCGTGATGGTAACGCATGATCCACAAGCGGCAAAATATGCAAAACGCACGCTGCATCTTGATAAAGGTGAATTTGTCGAGAAGGACTTGGCAGCATGAGCGATCTATATTTAATTTTCAAAAACATGACGAGGAAGCCGCTTCGACTTTTTCTTATGGTGCTCGCGACCTTCATCGCCTTTCTAATATACGGCGTTGCTACTTCTTTTGAGACAGCCCTAAATGCTGGTGTGGAACTGTCAGCCGATGACCGACTGATCACAGTAAACAAAATCAATTTCACACAACCACTGCCAATGGCCTACGTGAACAAGGTCAAGACCGTCGAAAATGTAGACGGTGTCGTGCATATGAATTGGTTCGGTGGATATTATCAGCAGCCCCAAAATTTCGTTCAGACATTCGCTGTTGATGAAGAAGCGCTTTTGGGAGTTTACGACAAAGAGATTGTTGTGACGGAAGAAGAGCGCCAAAATTGGCTGCGAAACAGGCAGGCAATCCTAGTTGGCCCCAAAACGGCGGAAACGTTTGGCTGGCAGAAGGGGGACCGAATTCCGCTTCGCTCAAACATCTTTACACAGCGCAATGGTAGCGACACCTGGGAATTTGATATCGTTGCTATCTACGGTGCCGAAGACCAGCAAGCTGATTTATTCAGTGTCTATATCCACTATGACTATTTCAACGAAACGCAATCATTTGGTGGTAATTATATCGGCTGGATGGGTGTACGCACAACTGACCCCAGCCTCAACGAACAGGTGATAAAAGACATCGACGAACTGTTTGTTAATTCGCTTTGGGAAACAGAAACCGTACCCGAAAAGGCTTTTAGCAAGGCCTTTATCGCGCAAGCTGGCAATATTGGACTGATCGTAGGCACGGTAGTCGCAGCCGCTTTCTTCATTATCCTGGTAATTGTTGGCAACTCTATGGTCTTGAGCGTGCGCGAGCGCACCAATGAAATTGGGGTACTTAAAACGCTTGGTTTCAGGTCGGAACGCATCTTTGTCATGGTTTTGGCGGAAGCGTTGCTACTTGCTTTCTTTGGTGGCGGCCTTGGCCTGGCAGTATCAACGCTTGCCACTATGGCAATCAATTCGCTCAACCTGCCCTTTACCATGCTGGTGGATACAAGTGTGATCCTTAAAGCGGCTGGCTTTATGCTGCTATTGGGGTTCGTGACAGGCATTATCCCTGCGGTTAATGCATTACGCCTCAACATCATTACTGCACTTAGTAAAGCCTAGGAGAGACAATTATGGGAAAATATCTTTCTCAAGTATGGGCAGTGATTGTGATGAACGTCCGCAGCCTGCCCCAACGGTTATGGATGTCCGTGGCCGCTGTATTCGCCGTCAGCGTTGTTGTTGCTGTGCTCTTGTCATTCCTGGCGATGGTGGAAGGTTTTCAGGCAACAATTGAAGGCACTGGCTCGGAAGACGTGGCAATTGTCACACGGAGCGGCTCACGCTCGGAACTCAACAGTACGCTATCCCGCGACACGGTGAACATTGTTTCCACGGCAGCGGGCGTAGCAAAAAACGCAGCGGGTGATCCCATTTATTCACCGGAACTGTTTGTTGTTGTTGATGGCATCAAAAAAAGCAGCCAAACAGAAGCAAACATCCCACTCCGTGGAATTGACCCTGCAGGGTTTGATTTGCGGGACCATGTTGGAATTACTGCGGGCCGTATGTTTACCCCCGGCAACAACGAAATCATTGTCGGGGAAGGCGTCCTGCGCGAGTTCAGCGGTTTTGAGCTTGGCAAAAAGGTACGGTTTGGCAAAACAACCTGGGAAGTAGTCGGGGCCTTTAGCACAGGTGGATCAGCCTTTGAAAGCGAGCTATGGGCAGATACGCGTACCGTCCAAACCCAGTTTCAACGTGGTTCCAGTTATCGAACCATGCGGATCAGGCTCGCTGAAAGCGGCAATATAGATGGGTTAAAAGAACTGATCGAAACCGATCCGCGCCTAGTTCTTGATGTGGAAACCGAGGCTGATTATTTCGCCGAACAAGCGGGCACGCTGAATTATACGATCACCATGGGATGGGCTATCGCGGTTGTTATGTCGGTCGGCGCACTCGCTGGAGCCCTGAATACCATGTATACATCTGTATCGTCCCGTTCAACTGAGATCGCCACCTTGCGTGCGCTCGGCTTCAATAACTCGTCTGCATTTATCGGGACGCTTGTTGAATCGATTGTACTGTCCCTTGTTGGCGGGGTTGTTGGTACGATCCTGGCCTTTAGTTTTATTGATGGCCTCAGCTCATCTACAATGGGAGCTAATTTCACTCAGGTGGTATTTGCCTTTGAGCTTACACCCGCTCTTTTCGAAAAAGGAATCATCATGGCGCTCGTCATTGGTTTTGTCGGTGGTTTTTTCCCAGCGTTTCAGGCTGCAAGGTTGCCAGTGGTTGTCGCCTTCACCCGAGGCAACTAAGCACACCCAAAAATGAAACAAAAAAGGCGGAGTTTGCTCCGCCTTTTCTTTTGCATATCATCAACCTGCTAATGATGATGCGCACTACTTGCGCCTGACGGCACTCTGATATCCTCCACCAGATACTGGATATGCTCAGGCGGCGGCGGCGTGATACGGTCCACCGCAAAGGCCACGGCAAAATTCAGGAACATGCCAATCATACCAATGCCCTCCGGCGAAATGCCAAAAAGCCAATGCTCAGCCGAATTCATTTCAGGCGAGATGAATTTGAAATAAACAATATAAAAAAAGGTGAAAAACAGCCCGGTCAGCATACCAGCCATTGCGCCCTCTTTATTCATACGTTTAGAGAAGATACCCATCAGGATCGCCGGAAAAAGGCTTGCTGCCGCCAGGCCAAAAGCGAAAGCCACAACCTGCGCCACAAACCCAACCGGATTGATACCCATATAACCGGCAACCCCAATCGCAATCGCCGCCGCGATCCGCGCGGCCCTGAGTTCCTGAGCGTCGGAAATATCGGGCATCCAGGTTTTCTTGAGCATATCGTGGCTCACAGCCGTAGAGATCACCAGCAAAAGCCCCGCCGCGGTAGATAAGGCCGCCGCAAGCCCACCCGCAGCCACCAACGCAATCACCCAGTCTGGAAGGTTTGCTATCTCGGGGTTTGCCAACACCATAATATCCCGGTCGACATAAACTTCATTTGCACTTGTGGTAGCCGCATTTACAAGCATGCGCGCACCACTTGCTTCACGCTCGGTTCCTTCAAAGGCTGGTTTACCTTCAAAGGGGGCACCCGCCCGGTATTGGATAACGCCGTCGCCGTTCTTGTCCCGCCAGGCAACAAGGCCAAGTTCTTCCCAGTTTTTGAACCACTGGGGCGTGTCGGCATAGCTGGTTTCGTTCACTTCATTGATAAAATTGATGCGGGCAAAAGCACCAACCGCTGGTGCTGTGGTATATAAAATCGCAATAAACACCAGCGCCCAACCAGCAGAAACACGAGCATCCGACGCTTTTGGTACGGTAAAAAAGCGCACGATCACATGTGGCAAACCGGCTGTACCCACCATCAAAGCGGCAGTGATCGCAAATATATCAATCGTCGACTTTGTGCCTTCTGTATAGGCTGTAAAACCAAGTTCCATCAACGCACTGTCAAGCTTTTCCAGAACCGACAGGCCCGAACCATTCGCAACTTCTGCGCCCAACCCCAGTTGCGGCACAGGATTGCCTGTGATCAGCAGTGAAATGAAAATCGCGGGCACTGTGTAAGCAAAAATAAGCACGCAATATTGCGCCACTTGGGTATAGGTGATGCCCTTCATGCCGCCAAGCACCGCATAGATGAAGACGATCGCCATGCCGATCACCACACCAAGGTCGATATCCACCTCTAGGAATCGCGAAAAAACAATCCCAACACCACGCATTTGTCCGGCGACATACGTGAAACTGATAAAGATCAGGCATACTACGGCCACGAGCCGGGCAGCATCAGAATAGTAACGGTCCCCAATAAATTCAGGCACCGTGAACTTGCCGTATTTCCTGAGGTAAGGTGCCAACAATAGCGCGAGCAAAACATAGCCGCCAGTCCAGCCCATCAGGTAAACCGAGCCGTCATACCCGAGGAATGCAATCAGGCCTGCCATCGAGATAAAGCTCGCGGCGCTCATCCAATCAGCGGCCGTTGCCATGCCGTTAAGCACAGGATGCACCCCGGCGCCTGCCACATAAAATTCTTTGGTCGAGCCAACGCGGGACCAAATTGCAATGCCGATATAGAGCGTGAAGCTGAGCCCGACAAAAAGATACGTAAGTGATTGTGCGTCCATCTTATTGCCCCCTTTAATCGTCTAGGCCAAAGTCGCGGTCAAGCTGCCGCATCTTCCTGGCATAGATGAAAATCAGAGCCACAAACACATAGATAGAACCTTGCTGGGCAAACCAAAACCCAAGCTTAAATCCAAACACACTGAACTGATTGAGCCAGTCGGCGAGCAAAATGCCAAAGCCGAACGAGACAATGAACCATACCGCCAAGAGTTTGCCGAGCAGACTGAGATTGGCCTTCCAATATGCAGCCCGCTTTTCGGCGTCACTGCTTGGTGTTGCCGCTTCTTTGTCGCTCATGTTTTCCTCCCCGAAAGATGAACCTAGCAACGGTGAGAGTGGAGAAATGCAGGCACTGCGTCAATCGTGAATTGGATGTCAGCTTTGAAACAGCGTTTTGAGCCAGCCGCGGAACCACCTATGCGCCGGATCATTGTGCCGCCGTGCACTCCAGGCCATCGTGATATCAAATGGCGGCAGATCAAGCGGTACAGGCAGCAGCTTAACAGGAAGCTCGCGCGCCGCCTGCTCGGCAAGACGCTTGGGCACTGTCGCGAGCAGATCACTGGTTGCTGCAATCCTTATGGGGGACAGGAAAAAGCCTGTCGCGATTTGTACTGTGCGCTCCTTCCCCTGCGCCGCTAGGGCGCGGTCTACAGCGCCCATTCCCACTGTCTCGGTTCCCACCAAAATATGCTTCTCGGCGAGGAAAGCGTTGAGGGTTAGAGCCTTGCCGCGGATACGCGGGTGATCAGTGTTACAGGCAGTGACAAATGTTTCCTGCCAAAGCTTTTGCGCATAAAAATCAGCGGGCAATTCTTCACCTAGCCGTGCGATCATCAAGTCCCAGACACGCCCGCGTTCCTGCAAAGAGCTGCCGCCGATCTCTGATATCTTCAGCCGGAGCTTCGGCGCAACGTCCGCGAGCGCCTGATTGATCTGAGGTAACGCCAGCGCTTCAACATAATCGGTCATTGCCAGATGAAATCGCTGATCACACTGTGCGGGCTCAAACGGTGCCGCCTGCATCAGATTTGCATCCAACAGGCTGAAGGCTTCCGAGATGCCCGGAAACAGGCTCGAAGCGCGGCTCGTGGGCTGCAGCGCGTGACCACTTCGCACAAACAAAGGGTCCCCAAGTAGCTGGCGCAGCTTTCTTAACCCGTGGCTGACTGCCGATTGCGTGACGCCAAGCTGCTTTGCAGCCTCCGTGACGCTGCCACATTCGTAAACACGGACAAACAGCCGCAGCAGATTCATATCGATATTATGAACATTGATCATGACTAAAGTGACTATCATGCATTTGAATCATTTTAAAGGCTGTGTTGTTCTTATTGAAACAAAGTCACGACGTATTGAGGAACAAGACATGGATATTTTTCTGACAGGCGCCACCGGGTATGTAGGCAATCACTGCATGCAAGAACTGCTAGCCGCTGGCCACACCGTCAGCGCCGTATCACGGCGCGAAAGCAACCCGGCGCACAAAGGTGTTACATGGGTCAAAGGCAGCCTTGAAACACTCGCCGAGCTGCGCACCGAAATCGATAATATCGATATCATCATGCACTGCGCCATGGGCTATACAGAAAAAGGCGAAGCCAGTGATGTCGACACGGCAGCCATGGATATTATGCTGGCAAGCGGAAAGTTCATTGTCGCCACCGGCAACCTTTACACCTGCAGAACCGATAAAGACGGCCTGATAGCGGAAGCTTTGGAAGATACACCCGGCAATTGGCGCAACCAAACCGAAACCCGCATATTGAATAGCGAAGGCGGCGGTGCCAGCATCCGGCTCGGCTTCGTCTATGGCGGCACCGGCGGGTTTTTATGGCAAATTTTTGAACCCTGCACCGATCAGCTTGTATTTTACACAGGCGGCGGTGCCAGCACTTGGCCAATGGTTCATGTTGAAGATGTTGCCCGACTGTACCGCTTGATAGCGGAAGCCAAAGCGGGCGGCATTTACCATGCAGCAGACGGCACGGATATCAGCATCAAAACTCTGCTAACGACGGTCGGCACTGTTCGCAATGCTGAACCTGTTGAGATCCCTTATGAGGAAGCCAAAGAAAAGCTAGGCGGCTTTGCCGACCATATGCTGCGCACCATCCGCCCTGCTACGGGAAACACTGGTGCTCTCGGTTGGAAACCACAACACCCGAGCTTCAAGGCCAGCGCAGCAGGTGCCTATAATGATTACATCACACACCGGCAAAAACAGGCGGCAGAATGACCCAAAAAACGGATTGGATATTGAAAATTGCAGTCGCGGGCATTTTGCTGGCGGCTGCTGCTGGCGCGCACAGCGACGAGCCAGCAATTGAACCGCCAACAGATAAAAACGGTGCGCACTTTCGGGCTGATTATCAGCAAACAGGCGATACTGCTGGTCTTTACATCCTCACGCGGCGTGCCCTGATGCAGCGGGGCTGGCCCCGCGCAACTACCACTTGAACCAAACGATTGAGACCATTTCCTAGAAGCTAGCCGCCGCCCAGACAACTAATCACAGAGAATATTTTCTCTTGAAGTCTAGTACCATCTCCGCAATGCTGCCCTAGTAAATTTGGTAGGGGGAATTCCATGTTATCTTGGTATCAGTGCGGGCTGCGCATCGCAGCTATTGCTGTTAGTTTGTCTTTTTTTTCAGCGGCGACAACGTTCGAAGGCGCATCAGCGTTCGAAGATGATGAGATAGGCGGAGCACCGGGTAACATATATCCCGTTCACCCGTCTCCGAAAGAAATTCCTGCTCGTGTTTTTGCCAGAGACGGTGCCATATCAACCGCTTCACTTTCCCCGGATGGAAAACACTATCTGATTACCCAACCAGGCAATGATAATTTCCGGGTACAGGTAATTCCCGTCAACGATGACAACCATGGGCGCCATTATCTGGATAATTTACAACGCAAATCTTATAGTGGTGCATACTGGGCCAGCAACGACCGCTTGCTTATCCAATTGACCCACTGGTATCTCGATAAGCGTTGGCGCTGGTATCGGCATGTGCGATTGATTGCTGTTGATATTGACGGAAGCAATATCGAAACGCTATTCAGCACCAACATGTACAATGAAAAATCTACTGTGGATGATTTGATCCTCCATACGTTGCCTGAAGAACCTGATCATATCCTTGTTACAGCCAGCGAAAACGGCCGCACTGCACCTGCTGTTTACAAATTGGATATATATACGGGTGAAAAAGAACTTATTCTGGAAGGCCGCGACGGCGTTACCAACTGGTGGACCGATAGTGACGGCGAGATCCGTCTTGGTGTTGGCAGCAAAAAAGATAAATTCAATCTGGTCGCACGCCTGAAAGGCGCGAACGAGTGGATCGCGCTACATAATAATGAGCTTTTTGAAGACGGACGCTTTTTCCCGCTTGCCTTTGATTTTGATGGTCGCTCAATATTTGTGCGATCTGCCGTTTCCAATGGCCGCTTCGCCATCTACCGAATGGACCTGCAAACCGGGAAATTGTCAGAGAAACTGTTTGAGCACGGTAATGTTGATGCTCGAAATATCGAAGTTTCCAACAAACGAAAAAAACTGCTTGCCGTGACCTATGTTGAGGACAAACTCAAGCGAAAATTCTTCGACAAAGCATATGAAAAGCTTCACAAACTTGTTGAGCGGGCTCTTCCTGGACGCAGCACATATGTGCTCTCAAAAACGCAGGACGACAGATACTTGCTCGTATATTCTGAGAGTGATCGTTATCCGGGTGCTATTTACCGCCTGGACTCACAAACCGGCGAAATGCTGGAACTGGGCGAGATGAATACTTCCATCAATCCTGCAATGATGTCCAAAACGAAACGCATTAATTATTTTGCACAAGATGGTCTGGAGATCCCAGCCTACATAACCATACCGCGCGGCGTAGACGCTAAAAACTTACCCGCAGTTCTTTTGCCGCACGGCGGTCCACGAAGCCGTAACGAAATCGAATACGACAAAGTGGTTCAATTTCTGGCAAGCCGAGGCTATGTGGTGATCCAACCGAATTACCGCGGCTCAACAGGGTATTCCTACGAATTCCAAACCTTGGGATACGGTGAATGGGGCGCTGCCATGCGTACCGACATCGAAGACGCCGTCGATCATCTTGTTGACGAAGGCATTGTCGACGAAGATCGCGTTTGTGTGATGGGACAATCCGCCTACGGCAGCTATACCGCACTAATAAGTGCAATCAAGTCGCCCGATCGTTTCAGATGCGCCGTCGCAATTTCTCCTATCACCGATCTCGTAAAATATGTTTCCAAGACAAACAAATATGATGGGAAAGGCGCTGCATACCGCATTAAGGGGGACCGAAAATCCAAAGAGATAAAGGCTTTGTCTCCACTTCATACCGTAAAGCAGCTCACGGTCCCGCTGTTGATATATTACGGTGACGAAGACCGGACAACCGACAAAAAGACGTTTGCTAAATTTGAGAAAGCACTCAAAAAGGCGGGGAAAAAATATGATCTCATGCGCAATGAAACCGGCGGCCATGGTTTGGGGAAACCAAAAGAGCGTACGCAGTTCTACAGGAAATTAGAGGCGTTTCTTAAAGCCCATATCGGTGAAGGCATTGTGCAGCAGTACGAAAAAAAGACCGCTAGCGCCAACACACCAGAAACTGTCACAAACGACCAAACAGCAAGTGAGCCAGCCTCATGATTCTTAAAAGAATTTTTCTTTGTTTCTGTTTATCAGTAGTTCCGCTTTCATCTGCAATCGCGGACAATTACCCCGTAGAAAAAGCGGTTGCGTATTTTTCCAAGGCCGACAGTTTTCTTGATGCCGAGATTGCAGCGGACGCGGCACACTACAGCCTGCTTCGCATGGCGGCCACACAACCACGCATTGAGGTCTTTACTATTGGCAGTGCGCAAAAGAAGCTGAAATACAGCGCTGACCTTGGGCCTTCCTTGTTTAATTGGCATGCCTGGGTCGACAATAAGCGTATTTTGACAAGCATCACTTTGATTGATTCTGATGCGCCGGCTCTTGGCGCTCCGTCTAAGAAAAAGAAACGGAAAAAGGCACTGCCTACTGGCCTGAAGCGCGAATTTCATATCCATAACATCGAAGATGGCTCGTCCAGGCTGCTATTAAGTTTTGAACTGAATATGCAGATGGCCAACGGGTCAGATCAGCTATTGCACCGTCTACCGGAAGAACCCGACCATGTGCTTATCGCCTATGCACCGGATGCGGGTCATTATCCTGGTGTTTACAAATTGAACCTGCTTGACGGTTCCACAACCGAAATTGAGGCATCGCAAAAACCCTTCATCAATTGGGAAGCCGACCATGACGGCAACCTTCGGCTGGCTAGCGGTTGGGGTGAGGAGCAGCTTGAGGTAAAAGTCAAACCTACTGCAGATGCAGATTGGCAGAGCCTCAATGGCCACAAGCTGTTTGAAGATGGCCGCTTTGGTATCATTGGTTTTTCCGACGACGGCAATAACCTCTATGTGCGTTCATCACTTGGGAAAGGCCGCAGCACGATCTACCGTTTCGACATGAAGCGAAAGGCGATCCGCCAGAAGATATTCGAACATGAAGTGTATGACGCAGGCACACTGATTATGACAGACGGTGGCAAAACTTTGGTGGCCGCCACTTATGTGGATGACAAACTCCAATATAAGTTTTTTGATGAAGCGTTTGAAACCTACCGCAAAACAATTGCGGGGAAAATCGACAGCGGGCTGGATTTTCATGCGGTTTCCTTCAGCAAGGACGGCGACAAAAGCCTGATTGTGACAACATCCCCCACCAGCCCTTCCGCACTTTATTTATATAACCGCGAAGCTGAAGTACTTGAGTTATTGGTGTCGCCTGATATCCCAAAGGAGCTGACGTTTGCGGAAATGAAATCGGTCAGCTTTTTCAGCCGCGACGGCATCGAAATACCGGCTTTCCTGACTTTGCCAATCGATCATGACCCTGCAAGCCCAGGCCCCGCCATCATCATGCCGCACGGCGGCCCTTGGGTCAGGGATATGCTTGGGTATGATCCTTGGGTCCAGTTTCTCGCAAGCCAAGGCTATACAGTTTTGCAGCCAAATTACCGAGGTTCCACCGGCTACGGTGATGCTTTTGAATACCGAGGCTACGGGGAATGGGGCAAAGCGATGCAAAAGGACCTGGACGATGGTGCCGACTGGCTCGTGAGCAAAGGGTACGCTGCAAAGGATCGCATGTGCATGGTTGGCGGTTCATACGGTGGTTACGCTGCGCTTGCTGCGGCGACGATAAAAGGATTTCCCTACAAATGTGCCGTGGCGTTCGCCCCTGTCAGTGATTTGCTTATGTGGGTTAATGCGGCTTCAACATCGAAGGGTGAAAAGCAGGCCATGATGTTCCGCACTGCTGGCAGCAAAAAAACCAAAGCCTTGAAAAAAGTGTCGCCAGTGTTTCTTGCAAAAAATACGACTATGCCACTCTTGATCGCGCATGGCACCGCCGATATCCGTGTATCACCCGAGCACTCGCGCCGGATGGTATACGCACTGCAAAAGGCTAAAAAGCAACACGAAGTCCTGTGGTTTGAAGGCGGTTCACACTTTTTGCTGCAAACCGAACACAAAAAGCGTTATTTCAGCGAACTCGCTAAATTTCTTCAAAAGCACACCGGGAAAAACAACTAAACCCTTGAATCACCCAAAGAGTCAGCGGTTCGCCGTGGTCTCTTTTAATGTTGCTACACCCAAAAAAAAGGGCCGGAAAAATCCGGCCCAGAGGAAGGGAGAAAACCGGGGAGACACTAGCCCCCCCGGTTAACAGGGCGAGGCCGATTGGCCACCGCCGTCTTCTCAAGAGCATGGAAAATGGGTTGAAAGGCAGGGCGCTTGATATAGCTCCCTGTTCCGCGCTCAGCGCGAAGCTCGCCGTCCACATACAAGAGGCGCCCACCACTGACAGTGTGTGACGGCAAACCCTTCACTTCCATGCCCTCGAAAATATTGAAATCCACGTTCTGGTGGTGCGTTTCCTTTGAGATAACCTTGGTCGCCTCAGGGTCCCACACCACGATGTCGGCATCCGCGCCCACCTGAATGGTTCCTTTTCGCGGATGAATGTTAAATATTTTTGCACTGTTCGTAGAAGTGACAGCTACAAATTCTTCCGGCGTCAATTTCCCTGTGCCTACACCGTGCGTCCACAAAATTGCCATTCGATCTTCAACACCTGCGGTGCCGTTCGGGATCAGCGTAAAGTCATCTTTACCTGCAGCTTTTTGGTCGGCACAGAAACAGCAGTGATCGGTTGCCGTTGTTTGCAGGTTACCTGACTGAAGCCCTTTCCAGAGCGCCGCCTGATGCTCCTTGGAGCGAAACGGCGGTGACATCACATGCGCCGCAGCAGTTTCAAAATCGGGATGGCGGTATACGCTGTCGTCGATCATCAGGTGCCCCGCCAGTGCCTCGCCGAACACCCGCTGGCCATTACTGCGTGCTCTGGTGATCTCCTCAAGAGCATCTTGCGTGGAAACATGCACCAAATAAAGAGGGATACCAATCACCTCTGCCATCCGAATCGCCCTGTTGGCTGCCTCGCCTTCAGCGGCTGGCGGGCGCGAAAGTGGGTGTGCCTCGGGGCCAGTTATACCCATCTCCAGCAGCTTACGCTGAAGTTGGTATACGAGCTCACCATTTTCGGCATGAGCGGTTACGATCGCCCCCAACTCTAGCGCCCGGCTAAAGCTGTTATAAAGCGTTTCATCTTCCGCCATGATCGCATTTTTGTAAGCCATGAAGTGCTTGAAGCTGTTGACGCCTTCTTCGCGGACTAGTGTACCCATGTCCTCCGCAACGCCGTCACCCCACCAAGTTACGGCCACATGGAATGAGTAGCTTGAGCAAGCTTTCTCCGACCATTCACGCCACTGGCGGTAAGCATCCATCAGGGCCTGCTGCGGGTTTGGGATCACAAAATCAATAATCATTGTGGTGCCGCCCGCCAGGCCCGCCGCCGTGCCGGTAAAAAAGTCTTCACTCGCCACTGTACCCATGAAAGGGAGCTGCATATGGGTATGTGGATCAATGCCGCCCGGCATTACATATTGCCCGGTGGCGTCAATCACTTCAGCATCTGATGGCACCTCAAGGTTTTCACCAACGGCTTTAATAACACCACCCTCACAGTAAACATCCGCAGACATGCTCTGCTCGGCTGTGACAACGGTTCCACCACGAATGACAATCGACATGACGCTTTCCTTTACTTTCCTGACCTTATTTCCTGGGAAGAACGAGGTAAAGCCCGCCCGCGATAAACAGGCCTACAAACCAGGCATAGGTATAGAGGCTATCGAAAATTGCGGGCACACTTTCTAACACTCCCGCAGCATGCAAAAACCCCGGCAAATTTGGTAAAATTCCAACAATAAGCGCAATCACTCCGGCCTTATTCCAGGCACCATACTCACCGTCGTGGTCAAACATTGCGTTCAGGCAAAGCTCACTTTTACGAACAAGGAAATAGTCGGCAATCAAAATACCGGCAATGGGCCCCAGCAACGCTGAATACCCTATGAGCCATACAAACAGATAGCCGCCTGCTGTCTCCAGCAATTTCCAGGGGAAGATCGCGATGCCGATACCAGCCGTGATATAGCCCCCCATCGTAAAGCTGATCTTTTTAGGGTTAAGGTTAGAAAACCCATACGCTGGAGCCACAACATTAGCTGCAAGATTGGTCGTAAGTGTTGCGATCACCAAGGCCGCGAGCGCCACAACCACACCAAAGCCGCCCATGCGGCCTGCAAGTGCTACAGGGTCCCATATGGCCTCGCCGTATATCACCACAGTTGCCGATGTTACAGCCACACTGATGAAGGCGAACAGGGCCATCGGCAGCGGCAGACCAAGCGCTTGTCCCAGCATCTGATCTTTCTGGCTTTTGGCGAAGCGGGTAAAATCTGGGATATTCAATGCCATCGTAGCCCAGAAGCCGACCATCGCCGTCAGGCTCGCGATAAACACACCCCAAAACTGACCTTCTTTAGCACCGCCATCCACAAAAGCAGACGGCGCGGAAAGCATCTCGCCGAAGCCTCCTGCTTCCATGTAGGCCCAAGCGAGCAGCGCAAGCCCCATAGCAATAAGGAAAGGCGCGGCATAGGTCTCTAACCAGCGAATACTTTCGGTGCCGTGCCTGATGAAATAAAGATGCATCGCCCAAAAAGCGATGAAACACATGAACTGGCCAAAATCAATGCCAAGAAATGGCAGAGCCGCACCCACAATCGCACTGCCTGTTAACGCGTTCACGATGGTATAAATGGCCGAACCGCCAACCCATGTATTGATGCCGAACCAGCCGCACGCGACCAGCCCGCGCGCCAGCGCCGGGATACGTGCGCCTTTTGTACCAAAGGCCGAACGCAGCAAAACTGGAAATGGGATACCGTGCTTCGCGCCCGCATGGCCAATAAGCATCATCGGAACAAGAACAATCACGTTGCCAAGCAGTACCGTAACCACCGCCTGCCACCAGTTCATGCCTTCAGAGACAAGACCTCCTGCCAGCATATAAGTTGGCACACAAACTACCATCGCCACCCAAAGGGCAGTATAGGACTTCCAGTCCCACGTCCGGTTGGCATCCGAAGTCGGTGCCAGATCTTCATTATAAAGATCGTCCGCCTGTCGCATCGTATTGCTCATAGTTCCCCCTCTAATTCAAAAACCGAATGGCAGGCCCTCTCCCCAGATAGCCTGCACTCGTATCAAATCAGATTATTCGCTGCCAATCTACTCCCCATCGGTCAGCCTTGTGTATGTGCTGGGGCGGCGGTCGCGGAAAAACTGCCAGTTATTCCTAACTTCCTGCACCATCGACATATCCATATCATGAATGATCAGTTCGTCCCGGTCCCGGCTGGCTTCTTTTTCAATCTGCCCTCGTGGGTTAACGAAATAGCTCTGGCCGTAAAATTCACCGATATTCCATGGTTCCTCGGTGCCAACGCGGTTAATCGCACCGATATAGCAACCGTTTGCTGCCGCAGAGGCAGGTTGCTCAAGTTTCCAAAGATACTCAGAAAGGCCGGCAACTGTCGCAGACGGATTCACAATATACTCAGCGCCGTTCAGCGCCAGCGCGCGCCAACCCTCAGGGAAGTGACGGTCATAGCAGATGTAAACGCCCAGTTTGCAATATTGGGTTTCAAACACTGGCCAACCCGACGCGCCGGGCTTGAAGAAATATTTCTCCCAGAAGCCTGCGACCTGCGGAATATGGGTCTTGCGGTATTTACCAAGGTATGAGCCATCCGCGTCAATTACGGCAGCCGTGTTGTAATAAACCCCGGTTACATCATCGCGCTCATAGATCGGCACCACGATCACCATCTTGTACTTCGCAGCATATTCCTGCATCAGCTTGGTCGTCGGACCATTTGGGATCGGTTCCGCACTTTCATACCATTTTGGATCTTGGCTTGGGCAGAAATACGGCTGAGTAAACACTTCCTGGAAGCACAGCACCTGCACGCCTTTTTCACCCGCTTCCTCGATCAATGGAATATGTGCCTCGATCATTGCTTTGCGGATTGTTTCCGGATCATTGTCAGTTGAGGACTTAAGGCCCATCTGAATGAGGCCACCCCTCAGCGTCGCGTGTGTATTAATCGTCATAAAATTCCCCTCTTAACCCATGCCTGGGCCATTATCCCATACTAGGAAACGTGAATTCAGCGCCCGCGCGGATGCCCGTGGGCCAACGCGACGTTACCGTTTTAAGTTTTGTGTAAAAGTGAACCGCCTCTGGTCCGTAAATGCCGTGCGCTCCAAAAATCGAGCGTTTCCAGCCGCCAAAGCTGTGATACGCCACCGGCACAGGAATTGGCACATTGATGCCAACCATACCCACCTGAATTTTGGAGGCAAAATCACGTGCAGCGTCACCGTCACGGGTGAAGATAGCCGTGCCGTTACCGTATTCATGTGCATTGATCAGACCAACGGCTTCATCATAAGAATTTGCGCGCAACACCGAGAGCACCGGCCCAAAGATTTCTTCCTTGTAAACGGTCATTTCGGGTGTGACATGATCGAGAAGCGTCCCCCCGACCCAAAAACCATCCTCGTAACCTTGCAACCGGAGACCGCGGCCATCCACAAGCACTTTCGCGCCTTCACGCTCACCTTGTGAAATCAGGCCCTCGATACGCTCTTTCGCTTGCGCTGTTATTACAGGCCCCATCTCGGCGTCAGGGTCCTCATGCGGACCGATCTTCATAGATCGCACCATCGGTGTTAGCTTTTCAACCAGCCTGTCAGCCGTTTCCTTGCCCACTGGCACTGCCATCGAAATCGCCATGCAGCGCTCTCCAGCCGAGCCAAACCCAGCGCCCATCAAGGCGTCGGCCGCTTGATCAATGTCCGCATCGGGTAAGATAATCATATGGTTCTTGGCACCGCCCAGCGCCTGCACCCGCTTACCGGCAGCACAGCCCCGCGTATAAACATACTCAGCAATCGGGGTAGAACCCACAAAACTAACGGCATGTATGTCTTTGTGGTCAAGAATAGCATCAACTGCTTCTTTGCCGCCGTGCACGACATTCAACACTCCAGCAGGCAGACCCGCTTCTTCAAACAAGTCATGAATCAGATTAGCGCTTGATGGATCACGCTCCGAGGGCTTCAAAATGAATGTATTGCCGGTCGCCAGCGCCATTGGAATCATCCAGAGCGGCACCATAGACGGGAAATTGAAAGGCGTGATGCCCGCCACCACACCAAGTGGCTGACGCTCGTCGCATGTATCGATATTGGGGCCGACATTGCGGCTGAAGTTGCCCTTCAGCTTCTCTGGTATGCCACAGGCATATTCCACCACCTCAAGGGCACGGGTTACTTCACCCAAAGCATCATCATGGGTTTTCCCGTGTTCAAGGCTGATCGTGCGTGCAACTTCGTCTGCACGGCGCTCTAGAACTTCCCGCAAGCGGAACATCACCCGTGCACGTTTGGCCGGCGGTGTGGCCGACCAAGTTTCAAACGCAGTTTTCGCTGACGTCACCGCAGCTTCTACATCGGCTGCAGCACCAAGGACTACTTCGCCTGATTGTTCCCCCGTTGCCGGGTTGAAAATCGGAGCACGGTCAGCGGTTGTACCAGCAGTACGTGCGCCTTGGATAATATGTTCAACAAGTACCATAATTGTTCTAGTCCAGTGACTTAAGAATGGTTCGAAGCGTATCGAACGCAAAATCAATATGAGGTTTTTCAATGATCAGTGGTGGCGACAACGCGATTGTATCGCCCGTTGTGCGAATAAGTAGTCCGGCTTCATAAGCCTGCAGGAATGCCTCAAACGCCCGCGCCGTTGGTTTACCGGGACGGCTCTCTAGTTCAATACCTGCGATCAAGCCCATGTTTCTAAGATCAATCACATTCGGCAAGTCCTTAAGGCTATGTACGGCATCTTGCCAATAGTCAGACAGCTCGGCGCCGCGCGTTAACAGGCCTTCTTCTTCGTAAGTATCAAGTGTGCCAAGTGCAGCGGCGCAAGCCATTGGGTTGCCCGAAAAAGTATAACCGTGGAAAAACTCCACCATATTCTCGGGGCCGGTCATAAAGGCGTCGTAGATTTTATCCTGCACAAATACCGCCCCCATCGGGATCACACCGTTGGCAAGCGCTTTGGCAGTCGTAACGATATCAGGCTCAACACCGAATTTATTCACCGCAAAAGGTGCGCCCAGCCGACCAAAGGCCGTGATTACTTCATCAAATATCAAAAGAATGCCATGCTCGTCGCAAATTTTGCGCAACCGTTCCAGATAACCTTTGGGTGGCAGGATTACACCTGCTGAGCCAGCAAGCGGTTCAACAATCACCGCTGCAATCGTTGATGCATCATGCAGTTCGATCATTCGGATCAAATCATCAGCATATTCTGCACCGTTTTGTGGCTGGCCCATCGAAAAGCGATTGCCCTCAATACCGTGCGTATGCCTAAGGTGGTCAACTCCTGCCACAAGCGTGCCGAACATTTTGCGGTTCGCGGGCATACCGCCCACGGACATGCCGCCAAAATTCACACCATGATAGCCCTTTTCCCGGCCAATAAGGCGCGTACGGTGCCCCTCACCGCGCGCACGGTGATAGGCAATCGCCATTTTGAGTGCTGTTTCGACTGACTCAGAACCGGAATTGGTGAAAAAGATCTTATTCAAGTCACCCGGCATCATGCTCGCCAAACGGCTTGCCAGTTCAAACTGCTTTGGGTGCCCCATTTGGAAGGCAGGTGAATAGTCCAACTCACTCGCCTGCTTCTGAATTGCTTCGACAATGCGAGGGCGGTTATGCCCGGCGTTACAACACCAGAGGCCCGCAATGCCATCCAACAGCTTGCGACCATCGGACAGCGTGAAATGCATGCCGTCCGCGCCCACCACCATGCGCGGATTGGCCTTGAACTGCCGATTAGCAGTGAAAGGCATCCAATAAGCTTCAAGGTCATTCGCTTTATCACCAGCAGATATCGCGCTCATCCCTTTGTCCCCTTTTATTCAGCCGCTTTCATCGGATTGAGCGGATGCTCAGGCCAACTCACATACGGTTTATCGTTTTCAACCGGGCGCATTTCGATGCACTCAGGAACAGGACACACATGTGCACAGAGGTTACAGCCCACGCATTCCTCATCAATCACAGTGAAAGTACGCTTGCCGTCTTCGGCTACTGCAAACTCAATCGCCTGGTGCGATGTGTCTTCACACGCGATATGACAGCGCCCGCATTCGATACAGCTCTCAGAGTCAATGAAAGCTTTGGTATCAAAGTTCATATTGAGAGCGTTCCAGTCGACGGTATTGGGCACAGCCATGCCGCGAAACTCGTCGATTGATTTGTAGCCTTTTTCATCCATCCAGTTGGAAAGGCCCGCGATCATATCATCGACGATGCGGAAACCATAGAGCATCGCTGCCGTGCACACTTGCAGTCCTTCAGCGCCAAGTGCGATAAACTCGGCCGCGTCCCGCCATGTCTCAATGCCGCCAATAGCTGACATCTTGAGATTGCGGGTCTCTGGGTTGCGGGCAATCTCAGCTACCATATTCAGGGCAATTGGTTTTACGGCGATCCCGCAATAACCGCCGTGGCTGCCCTTGCCATCCACCACAGGTGTTGGTGCCATCTGGTCCAGATCCACCGATACAATCGAATTCACCGTATTGATCAGTGAAACCGCGTCAGCGCCGCCTATTTGCGCGGCTTCCGCCGACCAAAGGATATTGGTGATATTGGGCGTGAGCTTGGTAAAGACCGGGATATCCACCACTTCCTTGACCCAGCGGGTCACCTTTTCAACCATCTCCGGCACTTGCCCGATCGCCGAGCCCATACCGCGCTCGCACATGCCATGCGGGCAGCCAAGGTTCAATTCAATACCATGCACCCCTGAGTCTGCAATCTTAACCGCCAGGTCCTTCCAGGCACGCTCTTCAATCACGGCCATCATCGAACCGATGATTACCCGGTCGGGCCACTCTTTGCGCACTTGGCGGATTTCATCCAGATTGGTCTGCAGTGGCCGATCAGAGATCAATTCGATATTGTTAATACCAACGATACCCTGATTACCATCTTTGTGCACACCGTAGCGGCTGGAGACATTCACCACCGGCGGATCTTCACCCAGCGTTTTCCAGACAACACCGCCCCAGCCCGCTTCAAACGAGCGAACCACATTGATATATTTATCCGTTGGCGGCGCAGATGCGAGCCAGAAAGGATTGATGCTTTCAATGCCAGCAATCGTGCATTTTAGATCAGCCATACCCGCCTCCTAATTACCGGCCAGGAACGCATCAATTGCGTACGCTGCCTGCTTACCGTCTTCAACAGCCTGCACCGTCAAATCCTCACCCGAATTGATACAGTCACCGCCAGCAAAAACACCAGCCAGAGAAGTTTCATAATTCTCACCTACTGCGACCTTGCCACTAGCCAGGTCAAAACCGTCCAGCATGTCAGCATCCAACTTCTGGCCAATGGCTTTCAACACCATATCAGCAGGCAATTCGAAGGCCTTTCCAGTACCGGCCAACTTGCCATCTTCAAGCGCCATGTGTTCGAACTCCATGGCTTCAACCTTACTGTTGCCTTTGACCGCCTTAGGGGCCGACCACAAGCATATATTCACGCCGTTCGTGCGTGCCAAATCCACTTCCCAGGCAGTCGCACTCATGTTTTCTTCGCCGCGGCGATACACAAGGGTAACATTCTCCGCGCCCAATCGCTTCGACTGAACAGCGGCATCAATAGCCGTATTGCCCGCCCCGATCACGATTACATCGCTACCAATCTTAACCTTGGATTTATCTTCAGCCTGCCTAAGCTCTTCAATAAAGTCGACAGCATCCAGGACACCAGCTTTATCTTCACCCTCAAGGCCAAGCGCGTTCGTGCCTCCTAGACCAACACCCAGATAAACTGCATCAAAGTTATCTTGCAGTTCGGCAAGCGAAACATTATCGCCGAGACGCTGCTCATATTTCATTTCGATACCGCCAATACCGAGCAGAAACTCGACTTCCTTTTGCGCGAAGTCATCAACCATCTTATAGGCGGCCAAGCCATATTCATTAAGCCCGCCCGGCCTTGTTTTCGCCTCATAGACCATCACAGCATGTCCCAGCATCGCTGCCCGGTGCGCGCACGACAGACCTGCCGGACCAGCTCCCACAACAGCAATGCGCTTGCCGGTCGTCGGCGCACGCTCAAACGGATGCGCGCCTCCCTTTGCTATCAGGTGATCAACAGCAAAGCGTTGCAGCGAACCAATCTCGACCGGCAACTCCTGCGATACATTCAAAACACATGCTTGCTCGCACAATACTTCCGTAGGGCAAGCACGGGCACAGGTGCCCCCCATGATATTTTCAGACAGGATCGTCTTTGCCGAACCCTCCACACTGTTCGTGCGGATCTGGTGAATGAAAGTCGGGATATCGATAGAGGTAGGACACGCCTCAATACAAGGTGCATCATAACAATACAAACAGCGGCTAGCCTCGGCCTTTGCCTGCAACGCCGAAAGCGGCTCGTGCAGATCGTCAAAGTTGGCTTCGATCGCTTCTTTCGACAACGATCCACCGCCAGCCGCATTACACGGTCTAAGCGACATAAAACACTTCCTCCTATTGGCCCTTTGACAAGCACAATATTAATTCCTGACCTTTTGGTCAAGAATAACTTTATTTTATGTCAAAACCGTGAATAAGCGCGCAATTTTATTATTCAATTCGCTTTCTGTACGCCTTAAAAGACCAAAGCAACACTCGCATACCTGAGCCACCACCGCGCCGTTCAACAAATAAAATACTGTGGAGCCACTCTTCTCTTTGTGGGGCCAATCTTCTCTTTAACGTGCAAATTTGATTGCGCCACAGGATTGCATCACATGTTTCCCCTCTCCGGTCACACCCTTGCATACTCAAATTTGACGGTTATTTTTTTGTTCCGCTAAAAACAAGAAATCAAAGCCCAGGTTTATGGTGCAGTGCTCTTTGCGTACCCACAAAAAAAGGCCAGTCCCCGGGGGGCTGACTCAAGTTCGGGAAATTTTTGACAACTCTACAAAATCACTAAAACTGGTAGGTTGCACGCGCATACCAATAGCCGCCATTAAACCCAAAGGGTGCCGAGCGGCGAGAATATTGAAACACGCCATCCGAGGATACGATGCCAAGTATATCTCCAGCCCCCGACTGCCCAATCAGGTTTTCATCTGGCGTGGTATCAAACACATTGTTGGCACCCAAGGTGAGCTTTATGCCCGTATCCGTCAGAACATAATTTACTTGAAAATCCGCCAGCCATTTTGCGCTGTAGGTTTGTCGGTTGGCTGCGCTATCGCAAGTACCTTCGCACACCGTATAGCTGCCATACTCGCTCAACCGTGTAATCAGTTGCCAGGCACCACGGCGATAGTTCGCCGCCAGATTGATCCGTGATTTGGGCTGCCATTCTTCAATGATTGATATATCCTGCCGTGTTATCAGCGGGCCAACATCCACACCACCAATTGACGTCACCAAGGAATTTTCGTCTACCCTTGTTTCAGTCCAGTTCGCGGAAGCCGTCAGGCGAAGATTCTGGTCGCCCGCAAGCGGCAGATCATAAGTCGCGACAAAATCCACACCGTTAGTAACGGTGTCTGCGGCATTGACAAAAAATTGCCCAGAAGAGGCCGCGCCTGCCACATCCTCAAAACCCGGCTGGGACAGATCGATTGCACCTGAAATACCAATGCGGTCACTAATATCAATATGATAATAATCTGCGGTCAGTGTCAGCGCATCCAACTTGGCCACAAAGCCCGCGCTGAAGTTTACCGAAGTTTCTTCCTTAAGTTCCGGCACACCGGCGAGCTCCGCCACCTGGCTATCGTTCCGGAAAGTGCCGCGCTCTTGCGCGACGGTCATACCGTCCACCTCAACAAATTGGGTCGAAATGCTATTAAAATTCTTCTGCTGCATCGACGGGGCACGAAACCCTGATGACAGGGAACCCCGGAGCGCAAATTTATCGGAAAAAGAGAACCGCATTGACAGCTTGCCGGTAGCCTTGGCACCAAAACCACTATAGTCCTCTGCTCTCAGCGCCGCCGCAATAAGCCAGCGTTCAGTAATCTCGCTTTCAATATCCAGATAAAGCGACAAATTGTGCCGGTTGGCATCTACTTCATTCAAAGGGGAAAATCCCCGGAACACCTGAAACCCAGAGGCATAAGGAATAGGATTGATATCACAACCGGGGCAATTAACATTAACTGCTCTCCCGTCAAGAAAGGAAGCCCCTTCCCCTGCGTCCAAGCGATATCTTTCTTCCCTGAATTCCGCTCCAAGCGCAAAAACAGTATTGCGCCCGCCCAGCGTTATCTGCCTAACCGCATCAAGGTTAAGGGTGGTCTGGCTTACGAACAGCGTGCCTGCATCCGCTTCTGTAGGGCTCTGTGCACCCAAGGATGCATTCAACGAATTAGAAATCACAAACTGGAAACTGTTCACACCGTGATTGATACTAAGATCCATTTCCCAACCGCCTGTTCGGTCCCAGTCAAGCCCGGCAGACAGGCTATAATCTTCAATATTGGTATTAATGAGTGGAAGAAAACCGTCAGGATAAAGCTCAATGACGGTGCGTTCAAACTGGTTGGCGCGCCGATAAAAGCCAGCCGATTGGTTTTTCCGGTCCGAATAAGTTCCAAACGCATAGAAACTCAGTTCTTCATTTAACGGGTACTTAGAATTGAAGACAAAGCTGACGCTTTCGCTGTCAGCGTCGCCAATCCTGAAATTCTGCCGATTAAAATCAAATTCACGCGGGTCGCAGCCCGAGTTATCGCTTGCGCCGCAGCCACCTTCTCCGAGTATAAGTGGATATTGTACCGCGCCGGTAAGCCCTGCCCGGTTGGTATTATCCCGATCCCGGTATTCGCCAGACAGGTTTAAAAAACCGCCATCACCAAGTGGCATGCCCCAATTGAAGTTGCTCACCAGCGTCGCGCCATCTCCATTGTAGGTCTTGCCGTATCCAACATTAATTTCGCTGCCATCAATCTTGTCCTTAAGGACTAGGTTGATCACACCCGCAATGGCATCTGAGCCATACTGGGCAGCGGCACCGTCCCTCAGCACTTCAATACGGTCAAGGGCGGAAATTGGAATAGCGTTCATATCAACACCCGCCGCGCCGCGCCCGACAGAGGTATTCACATGCACAAGCGCACTCGTATGACGACGCTTCCCGTTAATAAGAACGAGCGTTTGATCAGGCCCTAATCCACGTAACGTTGCAGGCCTCAACGCATCGGTTCCATCAGAAACCGAGGAACTAGAGAAATTGAAAGAAGGGGCCAAAGTCTGCAGTATCCGCCCAACTTCGGTTTGGCCTGTTTCAGCCATGGCACTAGCGCTTACCAAATCGACCGGCACCGGCGTATTGATCGCCGTCCGGCCTTTTGCCCGTGTACCTACTGAAATTATTTCCTCAATCGCGGCGGCAGGTACACTGTTATTCGTACGGATTGTCTGTGCCGTCTGAATCGTCGTTGGTTTCGCCGGTTGAGGTTGTGCCTTTTTTCTGATTGTGACCGTATTTTCACTGGTGAAGTGAAACTCCAGTTCCGTGCCCCTGATAAGCATTTCAAGCGCTGCACGCGAGTCCATCGTACCGATAAGCATCTTCTTCAGAGCCAAACCATCTGTGTTGGCGGCCAAGATCAACTGAACACCCGCCTGCTCTGAATAAGCCAGAAGCGCGGATTGCAAAGACTGCGGTTTAATGTCGAAAGCGATGGAACGGTCAGGTTCGTCAGCAAGAACCACCGTATGCATAGCTAGCGCGAGCGTTGTCGTACTTATCATGGCAACAAGCCGACGCTTTATAGTCGGCGGCTTTAAATTGCATGCCATAAGTTTCTCCACAACATAGCCGCCTCCATGGGAAGGCGATCTTCAGCTATGACGTTCTCATCGCAGTTTTTGGGAGTAAAATTTTAATATCACTATCCCGCCTGCATGAATAATCTCTGCTACTCTAATGAGTTGCAGCAGTATCATCCAGCATCAAAATAGTGCGTCCACCAATACGAACAACTTTCAGCGGATACCCTTGGGTCAGGCCCTCAAGCCATTCATCAATTTTGTCCGGGTAGACAGTTCCTGTGAAATGAAATCTACCGACAGCATCATCCCCAATCGCCACTTCGTTTTCGACAAAACGATTTAGCTCCTGAATAACGTCGGATAGCTCGCGGTTTACCATTGTAAGCACACCCACACGCCATGCCAGATCGGCATGAACATCAGCTTCTTCAACAGGTGTCATGATGCCCTGGCCGGAATAAAGGGTTTGGTTCCCTGCCGTCACAAGCGCGACTGACTGTGCTGCGGGCTCTGCATCATCAGCGGTACTTTCCGCCGACTGTGGACGCACGGCCACGGTGCCTTCCAGCACTCGCACCTGCACATCGTCGGCCATACGCCGCACATTAAAAACGGTTCCAATCGCTGTCACACTGCCGTTTCCTGCCCGCACCACAAAAGGCCGCTTTGGATTTTTCGAAACAGTGAAAATTGCCTGACCGCGCACTAACGTGAGTTCACGCTCTGCGGGTGTATAACCAACGGAAACTTCACTATCAGGGCCTAATTCTACAATCGAACCATCCGCCAAATGTACAACACGCTGCTCGCCAGCCACAGTATAATACGGCATCGCCGGAGCATTTTGCGGCACATCGACAGGCGCAAAAACCATAAACCCGGCAATAAGTATCGCCGCAACACTGGCAGCAATACCACCGTACCATCGCACCGGGCTGTGCTTTGCACGGGCAACAGCCGCTGTTGGTGCCACAAGGCTGATCACTGAACCACCAGACACGGGCGCTACAGTTTCTTCAAGAGCCGCGTCAGCGCCACCCCCTTTATAGGCAGCAGGCGCAACCGGCCTAACATCCTTTGCGGAAATCGCGTCCAGTTTACCCCACAGGTTTTCAAGACGGCGAAAGGCCATTTGATGGTCTTTGGAGCGCATAAACCAAGCCTGCCAAGCCTTCAGCTCTGTACCCGACATAGTGTCGTCCTGTAAGCTGAGATAATGCTCTGCTGCTGCTTCGAGTATCTTTTTGTCGATACGATTTTCTACAGATCTACTCATACTAATGCGCTCATCATCTTGTCCAAGCGTCCAGTTCATCACCTAATACGTCGGTGCAATGAACCAAGGCCCGAATAACATATTTTCGTACCATGCTAGTGGAAACACCCATTTCCTCAGCGATGGCCTCGTAGCTGCGGTGTTTAAACTTAAACTCCACAAACGCGTGCTTGCATTTCGCAGGCAGGCACTCGATACACTCGACAACGCGGGAAAGCGATTGTTTTGCTGCTACTTCCCGCTCCGGTGTAAAGCCAAAAATCTGCGACGTACTGTCGGCTGCTTCCTGCTCTACATATGCCTGCGCCCGGCCATATTTTCGTTGCCGGTCGATTGCAATATTCGTCGCTGTTCTGAACAGGAACGCGCGCAAAAAACCAATCGTACTGGCATCATCCAACCTCAGGAGACGCACATAGGCTTCCTGCGCAACCTCTACTGCTTCGTCGCGCGACTTCAAATGTCCGGTTAAATACCGGACCAATTCTTCGTTGTGGCGCTGAAACAGGGCTTGGATATCGCCTTGGCTCAATGCCTCCTGACCGCTATCCCCAGCTTGCACTGGTTTATCGGCCCCTCCCTTGTCGGAGGCGACAAACTTGCGCTCCATACTCCACTCCTCATGTATAGAGACGCATAGGCTAGCGAAAATGGGAACAAAATGGAAAATTTAAAAAGATAAGGGCCGCAATGGTTATCGCAGCCCCGACTTAAGTTATTGAACGCTGGTATTAAAAATAGCGTGTCAGGCGCAGCATCACGTGACTGTCATTCTTAAAGCCATATAGAAGATTGCCCGAATCAACATTCAGAAAGAAGCGACCCTCGATCTCACCGACCCAGTAGTCACCAAATCGGCGTGTTGCTTCCAGAACACCAGACATAGACGTATCTTCAAGGTCTGTGACAATACCTGCGAGCACAGAAGTGTCTTCGGCATCGTTCGCCGAATATCTAAAACCTGTCATCAAATCATTGTCGGCTATGGTGATGGGAGCAATAAGCGGGTTTTCACTGCGTTCATCATATTGAAACTCAACGATCACGCCCAGGTCGGCACCACTTTCGGTGATCCCGTAGAAACTATATTCAATCCCGCCCACAGCCGCTGCAAACGTTTCAAACGGGGTGTCACGGACAAAGCCTTCGAACTTCCAGAGCCAGGCTTCGTTGGTATATTGAACATCCAGCCCCACTTGGGTTATGTCGTCATAGTAAGGGGCAAATACATTTGCATCCACATCCAGAATGAAGCGTGGGTCCCGGCTCGCGCCGCGAAAAAAAGAAAGCCCTACGTCCCAGTCACCAAAATAGTGACTATAGCGCAGCGCAAAATCCACATCGGCCCTGTCATCCGTGCCTTGATTGAAGCGCGCCAGATCATTGTCCACAGGCAAAGGAAACCGGAGCCTTCCCTCTTCTCCAGGGAAGGTGCGCTTACGAAAAAACGGCATCACATACCCTGTAAGCTGACCCCAATCTTTTTGCAGCGTTATCTCAAGCATCGGCTGACCAAGCTTGTCTTCATTATCGATGTCTTCAACCGCGTCCGACTGGTTGATAATATCTACCAAATGCACGCTTTCCGCCACTCCCCAGAACACTTTGGCCAGCCCTGCACGTACGCTCACGCTATCGCCATTATAACGCACGTAGGCTTCGCGCATGTCAAAGTGGGTGCGCTCACTATCTTTCTGGTCGAGCCGTGCATAAGGCACCAGCACCACATCCCAGCGGCCCTCCCCCAAAGACCAGCGGGCATCAAGCTCTAGTTCTAAGGAGCCCTGGTAGGTTTTCACCTGGCCAGGCAAGATGCCCTCTTCCAGATACAGCCTGTTCTCAAGCCCCAGGGAACCTGTCAGTTCAAAATCCGCTGCTGCCCCGCCTGTTGCAAAGAGCGAGGTAGCAGCGATCGTTGCTGTACTCAGTACAAATTTCTTCATGTGAGAATAGTCCCGCACTTAGCGAATACGCTTCAAAACGCCTTTTACAAAATCTGCGTCCGTCAGGCCGGTTTTGAACTTATAGTCACTATAGCTCAGCGTCGTGGATTTTCCTGTTTGATGGTTCACCATTGTCAATGTATGAGCGCGCCAGATGCCGCCAGCATATTCACGCAAGTCTGTCAGTGCCAAAGTCTTCAGGTGCGCACCCTTTCTGTCATAGAAATCTATTTGACGAACCTGATAGGTTTCCTGGTCAATGAAAGCGACCTGACGTTTGTAGCCCGAGTTTTTATAGAGTGGAAAACGCTCAACTATATCAACCTTCACACCGTCCAACGTTTCTTCGCCTTTATAGTCATAACTATATTTATTTAGCTCGGTGGACGTGAAATCCTCAAATGCAAACTCTGAACCTACGAACGGCCCTGACTTATTAGCACTTGAGATACGTTTCACTCGCTTCAGAGCCGGCAGGTAAAGCCACTGATTATCAGGCGTTAGTATCTGCGCGTGTGATAGCAGAGCAGTTCCTTTCACATCGCGCGGTGTGGAGAACACAGTAAGGCCTTTGTCGCCGACATCTTCATTCTCGCGCTCCAGCGTTTTAAAGGAAAGCTTGCGTGTGCTCACTTTGCCAGCTTTATTTGTAAGCGTCATCACCGCTGACACTTCTGAACTGGCAAACCCATTATCAGAGCGATCAGAGCGGGCCGCGACCTCATGGCCCTTGGCTACCGAAGCTTCGTCTGCCCGTACGGGCGGTGTGACGGCACTGGACAGTCCGGCACCAACAAAGATTACGGTGCCAAAAAGCGCAACTTTAGCGCCTTTACTTAGCTGTTTGAGTTGAAGCATTTTCAGTTCCTTTATTACTGTCGTTCTGTGGGCCTGCAACAAAGCGGCTTGATCCGCGCATCATCAAGGCAGGCAGGAAGAGGAAGTCAAAGATAAGGGCCAGAGTGATCGCAAGCGCCGTCAAAAGGCCCATATCGGCATTGATTTTGAAATGTGAGGTTGCAAGGTAAGCAAAACCCACCACGAGAATTACGGTATTCACGACCAAGGCACTGCCTACTGTTTCGAATGCATATTTGATCGCACCGGCGCGGTCATAGCCCTTTTCGCGAATTCCCCGCACATATTTAGAGAGAAAATGCACTGTATCATCAACAACGATACCAAGAGACACACTTGCAACAGCCGCAACCGAAAAACCAACAGTACCAACAAGAAGCGCCCAAATACCAAAGGCAACCACAATCGGCAAGCCGTTCGGGATAATCGACAAAATACCGAGCTTTACAGATTGGAGCGCAAATACCATCACCAGCCCGATGGCAAGCACAGCGATGATATTGCCGCTTATCATGCTCTCGACGTTGCGTTCAGCAACATAAGTAAACATCACCTGCGCCGACGTTGGCACCGTAGGCTTCATATAGTCCGGTGCATTTTCTGCAAGCCAGGCACGAGCGTTGTTGAGGAAGATTTTAGTATCCGTGGTTGACGTGTTGGTCAGCGTTGCCGTCACACGGCTAGCAGACTTATCAACATTGATACGGTCATTAAGATCAAGGCCGTATGGCAGCGAAATTTCATAAAGCAAGAGATACTGCGCCGCCAGTTCCCGGTCAGCCGGCAATTTATGCCATGCTGGATCATCAGCGTGCATATTTTTATTGAGGCGCTTCATAATATCCGAGATCGAATAAACATGTGTAACGTTTGGCTGTTCGCGTAGCCAGTTGGCAAACTCGTCAAGCTTCAACAGATATTCGGGATCACTTACCCCGCCCTCGCCCGGAGACAGAACCGAAAATTCGATCGGATAAAAACCGAAATATTCGATTGATGCGTCAGAATCCCGGCGGAACTCGATGCTCTCGTCAAAATATTCGGTCCATTGATCATTGAACTCAATCTGCGGCACAGCCGTTACCAACAAAATGGCGACCGTGCCAATGCCGTAAAATAGCTTTTTATTATGGGCTACAACAAACTCTGCAAGACGGCCAAAGAAGGCATTGCCACCATCCTCAGATGCTTTAGGTGCTTTCACTGGCAACCAACTAAGCATTGCAGGCAGGAAAGTCACAGACATAAGCCATGCCGCAACGATACCTACGGCAGAGATGTTCCCGAGGTGCCAAAACGGCGGCGCATCTGAAAAGTTAAGCGCGAGGAAGCCGATTGCGGTTGTTAGCGACGTAACCATCACAGCAAGGAAATTCACCCGTACTGCTTCAACAATAGCATCGCGTTTCGCCATACCCGCTTTCATGCTGGCACGCATCGTCATCAGGATATGCACGCTGTCCGCGATGGCAAGTGTAAGGATGATTGTTGGTGCAGAAAGCGCTATCGGTGTCAAAGCAACGCCAGCGAAACCCGCAGCACCCATCCCGATCAAGGAAGCAAAAGCAATCATCAGCACGGTTGTTACTGTTCCCGAAACCGAACGAACACTCACCACCATCAAAGCAATCAACAGCAAATACATCCTCGGAATCATTGATGTTACGTCGTTGAAGCCCGCTTCCTGAAAAGCCACATTCAGGCTTGATACGCCAGTTAGAAGAATTTCATTACCTGGATATTTAGCCTTCATCTGATCCCGAAGGTCACGCACGAATGCAACAGTGTTAGGCACCTCGTTCATATCAAGCTGCGGATACTGCACAACCACATTCACAGCGACAGCGCGGCTGTCTTTCGCCACAAGCTGATCGGCAAGCAACGGCTCGGCGAGCGCAATCTGACGGCGCGCTTCAAGCTCAGCCGCAGTAAGTTCAGCAGCACCTTCAACCAAATTTTCAACGATCAGGTCATCTTCTTCCGCACGTGTATGCTGGAAGTTGCTGATACTATCGACCCGGCTGCTAAACGGGATCTGCCAAGATTCTGTCGTTAGCTCTTCTATCAGCGTAAGCGTCTGGTTATTGAAGACATCACCGCTTTCAGGCACGATGATAAAAAAGAAGTTATCATTCTTGGTATAGGTGTCCTGAAACTCTTCAAATGCCTGCAGTTCAGGATTGCTCTTTGAGAAAAAATCCCGGTAGTTATTTGAAAAGCCAAGGTTCTTGCCGCCGTATGCTATCGCAGCCGTCGCCAGGATCGTCGCCAAAATTACGAGCCACCGCCACCGGATAACCGCATTGGCTATTCGGACTGCAAACTCGTCCATCGCTGTCATGGTTTTGGGCATATCATGCTCCTACATAATGCCATCCGCTTCTCTATAAACGCAGGCCCGGCGCATGTGGTTCGCAGCATAACATAAACGGGGGGCTTAATGTTACCTACAACAATACCTACATGAGGGGAGCCGGACCCGCGAGGGAAGAAGCTCTCTGAAACTTGCGTCTATATGGGCAAACGCCTTAGATTATTGAAATTGATATTTATTACAACGGAAATTCACAGAATGAATTTAGCTGGGATCGACCTAAATCTACTGCTTGTCTTTGATGCAGTAATGAGCGAACGCAATGCCACACGCGCCGGCAACAAGATCGGCATGTCCCAACCCGCGATATCAAATGCGCTCAACCGCTTGCGCCATGCGTTGAAAGACGACCTGTTCATCCGCGGCAAGGACGGTATGCGCCCCACTGCACGCGCGTTGGAACTCGCAACGCCGGTACGCTCCGCGCTGATGGAAATCGAAGAAGCGCTCAACCCAATCGCCTTTGATCCGGCGTTTGCTGAGCGCACCTTTAAGATTGAAGCTACCGACTATGCCACCATGACGCTACTGCCCTATATTTCAACCTATATCAGCAACGAAGCACCAGACGTAAACATTCATACCTACCCGGTAGTTAGCCGGTTTTTTGAGAAACTCGATACACAGGAAGTGGAATATGGCATTTACCCCGTGGGCGACATCCCGGATCGCTTCAATTCCATGTCGCTCGGCGGCGACAGGTTTGTCTGCATTATGCGCACCGACAACCCGCTCGCGCGCTATACCGAGTTACCGCTTGAAGAATATGCCGCCGCCCGCCACATTCTGGTTTCCCCACGGGGAGACCCGCGCGGCTTTGTCGACGAAGGCCTGGAAAACCGGGGCCTCCGGCGTAGGGTGGTAATGACTGTAAACAATTTCGGTTCCGCACCGATGATTGTGCTTTCCAGCGATATGATCCTCACGATCCCCAGTCGCATGGCTGAGAAATGCTGCAAATTTTTTGATCTACATGTCGTACCCAGCCCCATCCAGCCTCCTTCAGACACCACCGGCATGACGCTGGTTTGGCACAATCGGCTCACCAACCACCCAGCCCACACCTGGTTTCAAACCTTAATGAAACGGGCCGCACAGGATCTGGAGATATACGGTATGGACCATCATCTTGCGGTCGATAAGCCTGGACAATAACGAACAAGCTGCGACATCTAGCCCCACCAAGATATAAAATAATTAAATATTCCATATAATGCTTTTAAATTAGCATATGGAAACTATTTAATGGCAAATAAAGAGAATTTTAGTTGGATAAAATCAGCTATCCTAAAAATAAATGCCGATCAAAATAGATCCGCCGATACACACCTAATTGCGTTGGACCTACCACACCTGAGCGCAACTGGCATTGACCTGTATCTAAAGGATGAAAGCACGCACCCTTCCGGCAGCCTCAAGCACCGACTTGCCCGCTCGTTGTTCCTGTACGGCCTTTGCAACGGTAAAATCGCGGAAAGCACCACCATTATCGAAAGCTCGTCAGGCAGCACCGCGATCTCGGAAGCCTATTTTGCCCGGCTCTTGGGCCTTCCTTTTATTGCAGTAGTGCCCTGCTGCACCATGGCAGAGAAAATCCGGCAGATTGAGTTCTACGGCGGACGCTGCGTGGCTGTCGAGCCTGCTGAAATATATACCAAGGCACAAGCTCTCGCAGACGAGCTGGGCGGCCACTATATGGACCAGTTCACCTATGCTGAACGCGCAACCGATTGGCGCGGCAACAATAATATTGCAGACAGTTTATTTTCCCAAATGCGCCAAGAACGCCACCCTATTCCCCGTTGGGTGGTAATGAGCGCAGGCACCGGGGGCACTTCCGCCACCATTGGCCGCTATATCCGTTATAGCCCTGACCATTGCAGTGACACCCAGCTCTGTGTAGTGGACCCCGAAAACTCGGTTTTCTACGATTATTACCAAAGTAGGAACAAAGCCCTTACGACCATGTGCAATTCCCGCATCGAAGGCATTGGCAGGCCGCGTGTTGAGCCTTCCTTCTTGCCTGATGTCGTTGACAGGATGATGCAAATTCCAGACAGTGCCTCAATCGCAACACTGTATTGGCTTGAAGACAAACTCGGACGCAAATGCGGAGGCTCGACGGGCACCAACCTGTACGGTGCCTTGCTGCTGGCGAGCGAAATGCGGGAATGTGGCCAAACCGGCAGCATTGTAACGATGATCTGCGATAGTGGTGACCGATATCTGGATTGCTACTACAACACCGACTGGATTAAAGCCGAGGGGCTTGATCCCGCACCGTTCGCAGCGGCGCTCAGTAAATTTGATGCAACAGGCCTGCTCGGCAAATCTGCTGGCGTTTAGAAAACCGCCATCCCTTCAAAAGCCCAGTTCACAAGCGTTAGGTTGGCAGCTTTTGCCGTTCGGATTGCAAAGGCTGTAGGGGCTGACAAGCTCACAAGCGCGGGCATATCTGCCCGTACCGCCTTGGAAACCATCTCATAAGATGCTCTGCTTGAAACCAGACAATAACCACGGGAAACATCACTGTCGGCAAGCAGCACCGCACCAATAAGCTTATCAAGCGCGTTATGGCGGCCAATGTCTTCCCGTACCAATTTTACATGCCCCTTGGCATTCACCCATCCGGCACCGTGCACCGAGCGATTAAGCCTCTTCAGCGGTTGCTGTTGCTGGAATTCAGCGACAGCCGAAATCACCTGCCGATACACCAATCTAACAGGCTGCTCGGCCACTGTCTTTGGTGGCTGAAACAGCGCCTCCATGGAATCGATCCCGCACAGGCCGCAACTGCTGTTGCCAACAAAGGTCCGCCGTTCCTTACGCACCATAAAGCGTTCAAGCCGTTCTTCCGTAAGCGTAATCATCAGGTTCAGGCCTTGTTCGCGCTCTCTGATCTCGACACCTTTGATGTCGCTCGCGTCATCAATAATTCCTTCCGAAAAGGAAAAGCCGAACGCAAAATCAACCAGATCCTGCGGGCTCGCCAGCATCACCGCATGATTGTGCCCATTATAAACAAAAGCGATCGGAGCCTCTTCAGCGACGTGCCATTTGATGTCCTCCGCGCCGTCGCGGCCTACCATTTCAGCGGCAGTAACGTGATCCGGCTGCCAGTTTTTCAAAGTATCGCTCATCTTTATTCCGCTGCTTCGCCGCCGTTTGAAGCAATGGCCCGGCTCTCTTCAACCGTTTCAGCATAAAACCTCTGCCATTCAGACCTGTGATTTGCCGGTTTTACCTCAACAGCCGTCACCTTATATTCGGGGCAACTGGTCGCCCAGTCAGACAATTCTGTTGTCACCACATTGGCCCCGGTTTCAGGGTGGTGGAAGGTGGTGTAAACAACCCCAGGTGCCATGCGCTCAGACACTTTCGCGGGCAGCGTCGTTTCGCCCTTGCGTGACCGTACCAACAGCCAGTCACCATCCCTGATACCACGCATCTCAGCATCGGATGGATGGATTTCCAACAGATCCTGCTCCATCCACTGGTTATTCTCGGTGCGCCGGGTCTGCGCACCTACATTATATTGGCTGAGAATACGACCCGTCGTCAGGATAAGCGGGAACTTCCGGTTTGTTTTTTCTTCGGTCGGTACATATTCCGTGACAACAAAAAGCCCTTTGCCCCGCACAAACCCATCCACATGCATAATCGGTGTGCCCTTGGGCGCTGCATCATTCACGGGCCATTGCAGGCTGCCTTCCCGGTCAAGCCTGTCGAACGTAACGCCAGCAAAGGTCGGCGTTAGCGCTGCAATCTCATCCATGATTTCGGCGGCATTTTGATATGGCATCGCATATCCCATGGCGTCCGAAAGTTTAGCAGTAACCTGCCATTCTTCCATGCCCGTCTGTGGCTTCATCACTTTACGCACACGGCCCAAGCGGCGCTCGGCATTGATAAAGGTGCCATCCTTTTCAAGAAAACTGGTGCCTGGCAGAAACACATGAGCAAAACGCGCAGTTTCATTAAGGAACAGGTCCTGCACGATCACACAGTCCATGTTCCTGAGCGCAGCCTCTACATGCTGGGTATCGGGGTCAGACTGGGCGATATCTTCGCCTTGCACATAGATGGCCTTGAAAGTATCAGCGCAAGCTTCATCAAGCATATTGGGGATACGAAAACCAGGCTCGTTATCCAGCGGCACACCCCATGCGGCCTCAAAACCCTCGCGGACAGAATCGTCAGAGACTGGCCGGTAACCTGAAAATTCGTGGGGAAAACTGCCCATATCGCAACTGCCCTGCACATTGTTTTGGCCCCTGAGCGGATTAAGGCCAACCCCGCGACGGCCAATATTACCCGTCACCATCGTAAGGTTCGCCATGCCCATCACCATCGTCGAACCTTGGCTATGTTCCGTCACACCCAATCCGTAATAGATGGCAGCTTTTTCTGCGCCTGCATAAAGACGGGCCGCAGCCCGGATTTCATCGGCATTCACACCAGAAACCTTTGCGACTTCTTCTGGCGAGTTCACAGGATCAAGCACAAAAGCTTTCCACTCGTCAAAGGCATCGGTTTCACAGCGCTCGCGGACAAAGTTTTCGTCTACCAGACCCTCAGCAACAATCACATGCGCCAACGCATTGATCACCGCCACATTCGTGCCTGGTTGCAACGGCAAATGGTGCGCGGCCTCCACATGCGGGCTTCTGACCAGATCAATCTTTCTGGGGTCAACCACAATCAGCTTGGCACCTGCACGCAGCCGCCTTTTCATCTGGGAAGCAAACACAGGGTGCGCGTCCGTTGGGTTCGCACCGATCACCATAATCACATCGGCATCTTCGACACTGTCAAAATTCTGCGTCCCTGCTGATGTGCCAAAGGTTTGTTTCAAGCCATAGCCTGTTGGCGAATGGCAGACCCGCGCGCAGGTATCTACATTATTGTTGCCAAAAGCCGTGCGGATCAATTTTTGAACCAGCCACACTTCTTCATTCGTGCAACGCGACGAAGTGATGCCGCCAATCGACTTGCGGCCATATTCCGCCTGCACCGCCTTCAGCCGCTTGGCGGCAAAATTAATCGCTGTATCCCAGTCCACTTCCTGCCAGGCATCGCTGATATTGTCACGGATCATCGGTTTGGTGATACGGTCCTTGTGATTTGCATAGCCAAAAGCAAACCGTCCCTTAACGCAGCTATGGCCATGATTGGCCTTGCCATCCTTTGACGGAATCATCCGCACGACCTGATCCCCTTTCAGCTCGGCGCGAAAAGCACAACCCACGCCGCAGTAGGCGCAGGTTGTCTCCACCGAACGCTCGGGCACACCGTGCTCAATCAGGCTGGTTTCAGTCAATGTCGCTGTTGGACAAACCTGCACGCAGGCCCCGCAGGAAACGCATTCACTTGAAAAAAAGTCATCCGTTCCTGTTGCCACCCGGCTTTCAAAACCACGGCCCTCAATCGTTAGCGCTAGCGTGCCTTGCACCTCGTCACAGGCACGCACGCAGCGTGAGCAAACGATGCATTTAGATGGATCATACGTAAAATATGGGGTGCTTTCGTCTTTTCCAAGGCTGAGATGATTATTACCAACGGAGCCATAGCGCACGTCTCTCAGGCCCACTGCGCCAGCCATATCCTGTAACTCACAGTCCCCGTTTGTGGGGCATGTAAGGCAGTCAAGTGGGTGATCGGAGATATAAAGCTCCATCACACCGCGCCTAAGCTTTGCCAGCCGTGCATTTTGCGTTTTGACAACCATGCCCTCTTCGGCAGGCGTCGTACAGGAAGACGGCGTGCCCCTCCGGCCCTCAATTTCAACAAGGCACATGCGGCAACTGCCAAAGGCTTCCACACTATCGGTCGCGCAGAGCTTAGGAATGCTGATGCCCGCTTCTTTAGCTGCCCGCATCAAGGACGTGCCCTTTGGCACCTCAATGCTGATACCATCTACTTCAAGGGAGACCTTTTCATCAGACGTATGCGCCGGAGTGCCAAAATCTGTTTGTTTCTGGAGGGTCATGCGCTCTCCTCCGCTTTTGCTTTCGCGGTAAAATCCTCAGGAAAATGCTTCATCGCACTCAGAACAGGTATTGGTGTCATACCGCCCATCGCACACAAGGAACCATCTTCCATTACCTCACACAGGTCTTCGATCAGGGCGATACTTTCCGCTTGCTGCCGACCCGCAATCAGCGTTGCCATCACTTCGCTGCCGCGCACTGCGCCAATCCTGCAAGGCGTGCATTTACCGCAGCTTTCAACAGCACAGAAATCGAAGGCATATTTAGCCTGAACCGCCAGATCCACCGTGTCATCGAACACCACTATACCACCGTGGCCCACACCAGCGCTAATTTTCTGGAGGACTTCATACGCCATCGGTGTATCAAGCAGGCTGGATGGCAAATAGGCTCCCAGCGGCCCGCCTACCTGCACTGCCCTCACGGGCTTGCCTGAGCGCGTACCGCCACCGTGCTTATTCACCAAATCACCAAGGGTTAAACCAAACGGTGCTTCAAACAGACCGCCGTACCGGACATTGCCTGCCAGTTGGAACGGCATGGTGCCCGTGGAGCGCCCTGTACCCAGCTTCCCGTGCCAGACTCCACCCCTTGCGAGGATGGATGGCACCGCGCACAGCGAAATAACATTGTGAACAAGCGTTGGCTTACCATGCAGCCCTTCCAAGGCAGGCAGTGGCGGCTTAGCCCGAACTTGCCCGCGCTTGCCTTCCAAGCTTTCAAGAAGCGATGTTTCTTCACCGCAAATATAAGCACCGGCACCGACAAACAGATCAATATCAAACGCCTTGCCAGACCCACCAGCATCCGCGCCCAACAGCCCTTCAGCGCGTGCTTTTTCGAGAGCTTCTGTCAAGATACGATCTGCCACCGGATATTCTGAACGTAGATAGATGTACCCTTTTGAGGCACCAACGCCGAGCCCGGCGATCAGCATGCCTTCGATCAAAAGGAAGGGATCGCCTTCCATTATCATACGATCTGCGAAGGTGCCGCTGTCGCCTTCATCCGCGTTGCAGACGATATATTTTTGGTCTGCCTCGGCACCCAGTACGGTTTTCCATTTGATGCCTGCCGGGAAGGCGGCTCCCCCTCGACCGCGCAGGCCAGACACCATGATTTCCTCAGAAATCTCTGAGGCTGCTTTATCTACCGCGTTTCCAAATCCCTGCAATCCACCATTGGCCCGATAATCATCAAGCGAAACAGGATTGGTGATACCACAACGCACAAAAATCTCACGTTGCTGGGCGGCCAGAAACGCAATTTCTTCGGTTCTGCCGAGGCAGGTTGGGTGATTGGTGCTAAGGTTATTGTTAAACAGCGAAGAAATGGCGGCAGGTGTCATCGGGCCATAGGCAAAACGGCCCTCACCGACATCAATCTCGACAAGTGGCTCAAGCCAATGCATGCCGCGCGAGCCAGTGCGCACCAGTGTTACATCCAGGCTGCGCGCCTTTGTCTCAGCTTCGATTGTCGCCGCAATAGCATCCGCGCCCACAGCAACGGCAGCACTATCCAGCGGTACATAAATGGTGATCACGACCCCGCCTCCTCTAGTGCTTTGATTTCACTTGCAAAATCTTCGGCATCCAGACGCCCCCGCAATTTTCCGTCGACCATCGCCGCCGGGCCAGAGGCACACAGGCCAAGGCAATATACAGGTTCCACTGTCACAGTTTCTGTCACATTTGTTGACCCAAGTGACACGCCGAGCGCATCCAGCACTTTTTCCGTGAGGCCACGCGCACCAACTGCTTGGCACGCCTCAGCCTGGCAGATTTTTATCACATGCTTACCGGCGGGTTTGCGGCGAAAATCCTCGTAAAAACTGATCACGCCCTTCACTTCGGCTTTGCTGAGATTAAATGTGCCCGCGATCACCGGAATCGCCGCCGCATCAATATAGCCTTCAGCCTTCTGTACCGCATGCAATGCCCGCATCAAACCGCCTGTTTCACCGACATACGGCTCAACAAGCGCAGAGATCCCACTCTGTATCCCGACTTCCATGGTTATCTTGGCATTCTTTTTATCTGGCCCAAACATTAAGGTTTGAGGCTGTTTTCAGCCCCTGTCTATACAAGTACTGTGCCCCCGCTGAAGCGCAAGATCAACGGCTTTTTCAGATAGTTTTCTATAGTATCAGGAGGCTGCGGATTCTGCCATCTCCGGGGCATCCTCAACAGATACATTTATGCCCAGTTCCTGCGCCATTGTCTTCATTTCATAATCAGGCAGATCAGCGGATACCACCATCACATCAAGTGCCCGCCAAGTGGTGATTAGTTTACCCATCAACTCTCTGCCGTCAAAGTGCCCAGCAAGCGTTTTAAGGAGCGTCGGCGGCAATTCCACATAACCGTGCCTAAGGCAGTCCAATGCCTCGGGGGCCACGACAGCATCTCCAAACCGATCAATCCAGATTGGGTGCCCTTTGGCTGCAAGCTCGTTCAAGGCTTCCCAGTGCAAGCCGCCTCGTTTCACTGGCGGCATCCCCTTGATACGAAAACCAATCATGTTCCGGCTAACCCGGCATTCTGAAAGTAAACCATCCAATTTATCAGCAAAACTACGCTGGATCATGGTTGACCGGCAAAGTTCATAAAAATCAGGCTTCTGCTGTGCCCCTTCAGTATTTTTCCCGCGCATACGAACCAGATCCTCAAGCTGCGCAATATCATGCAAAAGTGCCAAATCCGGGTGATCCGCCATTACCAAAATCTCGTCAGGCAATCGGATCTTACCTTCCAGATTAACTTTGCCCTGTTGCAGGTTCGAAAGCGACACTGTCGCCACATTGTCGGTTACAAGCCGCGCACTCGTGCGATAATTATAGTGTTTGAGTGCATCTTCGATCAGGCGCCGATTATGCTCAATACCATCGATAACACCAGATAGGGTCTTGAGGCCCTTTTCGTCTTCAATTTCCCCTAGAAACACTCCGCGTGAGTGCCCAAGCGCCTGCTTGAGCTTTTCAGCAGGCATATCCTTGTCATCAATTTCCACATTAGCGGAGCGTGTTGCCAAGGCCTCAGGCGCGATATTGAGTCTCTCGGCAACGAGCGCCACCTCGCGCTCAAACGCCACTTCATCAAAGTCACCTTTGGTAATCAGGCCGTAGCTGGCTTCATCCAGCTTGCCTAGCTGCCCCCCGAGTGCCTTTGATTGCAACTCGACTTCAATCTCGGCACGGGCCACACGCTTTTCACCGTCGGTCAGAACGCCGTCGTCTCTAAGCCCATCGACACTGATCATGGTCAAGCCCATGTCGCCGTCATACGGCGAACTCAGTAGGTCCTCAACAAAGTTGAAGAAACTATACATATCGGTCGGGGAACTTATGTCTTTATCTGGTTCTTCGGCGCTGCCTGGCTTAAAAAAATCAAGACGACGATTGCCATCTTCAAGCTCATTCATCCGCATATCAAAGTTCACATACCCGCCGGTTTTCACCCGGATCGGCACACGCGGGAAAATGATGTCCTTGAAAAGCTGACTGCGGCTCTCAAGCAAACGGTCAACCCGGCCATGAGCGTCGGCGGGAAACAAAAAGCTTAAACGCTGGCGAAAAAGATCCACGTCTTTCCACCGCATAATGGCTTTAAAGCGGTCATCAGCTTTGTCGATTAAGCTGTTCTTGACCAAATACAGGCTGAATTCAACCTTATCCACCGCCGCCTCTACCTAGACCCAAAAAGTGCTATTGTTCAGCCTAGCATACCGCGTTTTAAGCCAAGGTAAAATATTGCCTAAAATTGTTCGGGTAGATTGGAATAATGAGCATTGAACGACGGGCACTTGTCTGCCGTTATTCACCGGCTATATCATCAAGAACACGTTTGCGCGCACCACCTGCATTCACATAAATATGGGGCTTGATGCCTTGAGCCCCAAGCTTCACCCGTTCTCGGACTGGTTGTCTAAGTTACAGATAACACCCGAAAGTTTCCCAGTGGCACCAGCCCCTGTATTTCCCGCGCCCGCTGTTGCCTCTCCAGTCAGTATTGGACCACTTGGACCTGGCCAGATTATCATACGCCGCCCATATTTGAATCTGCCTGAACGCTGTATCAAGCTTCAGGTTCAGATCACCCCGGCTTATCGCAGATGAACCCTCATTTCGCCACAAAAGATAGACAGCCGGTCCATACTGATTTCAGTTAACTGGGCCTGCTGCTCAGCCAGAAAAGCGCGGTCATGCTTATTCGGCACATATAACAAAGGCAGCACAAGGCCAAAGCCTTACGCTGCCCTGGGATATTCTTCGAGATTAAAAAGCTACGTTGGTCCCGCCTAATTTTGAGCTGCAAGATCAGCACGGATTTTAACCGCGATGGCCTCGACCGCCGCCATGACTTCCGCCTTATCCAGCGTTAACACTTCACGGTCTTTCATCAATATTTTCCCGTCCACCACATTTGTCACCACATCACTTGAGTTGGCGGCATAAACAAGGTGAGAGACGATATCATACAAGGGCGTTAGACGCGGCTTATCAAGCGCCACCTGGATAAAATCAGCTTTCATGCCAACTTCCAGGCTGCCCATGGTGTCAGGGAAACCCGCCGCTACGGCACCTCCTTTGGTCGCCATATTAAGCGCCTCAATCGCAGGCACTACGGTTGGGTCCCCACCCACACCCTTGTGCAACAGCGCCGCGAAACGCATTTCTTCCCACATATCCAGATCATTGTTGGAAGCGGCTCCATCCGTGCCCAGGCCCACCTTTACTCCTGCTGCCAACATCGCAGGGATCGGTGCCACACCAGCACCAGTTTTCATATTGGATGTAGGGTTGTGGATCGCACCAACCTTCGAGACGGCAAGCTTTTTGATATCACTTTCATTCGGCCACACCACATGTGCGGCGATCGTAGTGTGATCGAGCATGCCAGCCATTTCCAGGTGATCAATTGGTGTTACACCGTATTTTTCACTAATAGTTTCAATCTCGGCACGGTCCTCTGCCACATGGATCGACACCGGCACATCAAATTCTTTGGCTGCTGCAAATGCCTGCGCCAAATGCTCGGGTGATACTGTGTAGGGTGCGTGCGGCGCTAGAGCTGGCGTAATGCGCTCATGCTTGCCTTTCCAGCGCTTCACGAAATCAACGCCTGCTGCAAAACTATCATCCCACCCCTTGAAGCCGGGGCTCGGAAAATCGATCATCGGTGTACTGATAGTGGCCCGCAGGCCACACTTATCAACCACACCCGCAATCACATCTGGATAGAAATACATATCAACAAAGCTGGTGGTGCCGCTTTGGATCATTTCATAGCAGGCAAGAGACGTACCCGCTTCAATCAGCGTTTCGTCAACGTAGCGACCTTCCATCGGGAAGATGTAATTTCGCAGCCAGGTCATTAGGGCCAGATCGTCAGCCATACCCCGAAATAGCACCATTGCAGAATGCGTATGGCCGTTGACAAAGCCCGGCATTACTGCACGGTTCTCACCCTCAATCATTTCAGGTGCGTTATATTTTTCTAAAATATCAGCAGCGTTCCCGATAGCGACAATGATGCCATCCTTCACTGCTAACGCGTTGTCGGTAAGCACAGTTTTATTGGCATCCATCGTGACAACATAAGCACCTGAAACAATCAGGTCAGCGTCCAACTTTTCCATTTGGCTGTTATCCTCGGCTAATAAGCTTGTCGTGCTGAAAAGAGAAAACACCGCAGCCGCGGCGAGTTTTAGTGTGTTCATTTATACTGTTCCCCCTACAAATAGGCCCTCTTCTTTTACAAGGCCCCACGAAAAATACGACAAATTTGTCTCATCTTTCCGGCTACGAAGCCGAATAATTTCAGTGACCTTCTCACAGCCAATATTAACTTGTCGATCAGGATTTAAAGCAGGGGATAAATTTTTATGAATTAAAGGTCACTTCTCTTCGGCAACAGCCAAACGCCAGTTAGGATAATAAACTGGTTTCAGAGGCCCTTAGTAAGACTTTAGACATGCACTTAGCCATCGGCGCTACCCTGCACACATGAAAATCTTCAACATTGCCAAATAACCAAGCTAACCTGCCCTATCCTCTTTTCCATAATCGCAAAAGCATTTGACGAATCCACCGCATGATGCCTTTTACAGTTCAGCCACAGCACCAATCACCTTCATTCTCTATTATAAAATCGCCCGCTATTAAATGAGCACCACTACTAAATTCAAGCACCTACTAAATACAAGCCACCTACTAAATACAAGATAGAGTATCGCCGACTTCTTTTAATCACATTGCATTGACAGCACCCTATTCCCGCCTAGTTGCTTATATGTGCCTATTCTGTGTGAGGGAGCGATGGCATCGAACCGATAAACAGCTTGCAGGAAGCGGTGATCGCCGTTGATCCTTTTGTGCGGCGCATGCTGTCGATCTCGCTTGGTTTTACAATGCTTAGTGTTGCACTTGGTCTGAAGCCTTCTGACTTCAGCTTTGTGCGCAGCAACCCACGGGTCATTTTTATTGGTGCGCTTGCCCAGCTAGTTGCCCTGCCGCTCATGACATTGCTTTTAATCCTCATTATCCGGCCATTACCTGGTATCGCACTTGGCATGTTGATCATCGCCAGTTGCCCTGGTGGCAACATCTCCAACCTCTTGACCCGGGTCGCCCACGGCGATACCGCCTATTCAGTGTCACTTACAATGGTATCCAGCTTGTTTGTTGGTGCTTTCCTGCCGTTTGCTATCATTTTCTGGACAGGCCTTTACACGCCGACAGCAAACCTGCTCGATCAGATCGACATGGACCGGATCGCCTTCATCATTACAACAACTGTCGTTCTTTTGGGTCCACTAACAACCGGGCTGATGCTGGTTCACTTCCGCCCCAAATTGGCTGCCCGCCTCAATAAACTTTTCTTGCCCATCGCGGTCGGAATTATCGCACTTTTGGTAACCATTGGAATATTTACCAATACGGACCTGATCGCAAAGTACGCAGCCAACCTGTTCCCACTTATCATCGGCTACAACCTGTTCGCCTTTCTTTTGGGTTATGTAGTGGGAAAGCTATTTCTCACACCGAAAAAAGCGCGCTCACTGACCTTTGAGGTCGGCATTCAAAACACCGGGCTTGGCCTCATTATTGTACTGGCCCAATTTGGCGGCATGGGCAGCACTGCTGTGGTTGTTGGCGGCTGGAGCATCTGGCATATGTTTGCTGGGCTGATAATCGCCAACCTTTTCCGGGTTGGTGACCGCATGCGCGGCATTAACACCCTGCCCGACGAAAAACCTACCCGGCTACCGCAGTAATACCGCCCACGGACGATGTCCTGCTGCCTTTTGCTGCAAGTGCAGCTTCACCATCAGGCGCGACCTCATTGCAATGTTTTAGCAAGCGATACCACTGAACCAACGATCACCATGAACAGTGATGAAGGACTTACTTTTTTGTCAACAGAGCACAGGGGCCTCAGTGAGAAACCCCTATTGGAATAAACCTAATCACTACCCTTCGGTCCATAATAGTGATTTCTTATCAGGGTGAATTATTTGGGCCTGAGGTCTTCGATAAATTGCGCATCGACCCAGAATATATCTTTATTGTCTGGCCCCACCTTGCGGTTGAAGAAAAGATATTTTCCGTCCGGCGTTACCCTTGCACCAGCTTCCGATGCACCAGTGTTTATCTTGTCGTCCATTTTTATAGCCTCGCCCCATGAACCATCATTCTGTCGAAAGCTGATGAAAATGTCGGCATTGCGAACGACGCTATCTCTTTGACCATCCCAGATGATGTAAGATTCATCCGGTGCAATGAAGGGGTGAACATTGTATTTTCCGGTATTGATTTCTTCGGGGAATGGTTTTGGCTCCTCTCGTTTGCCGTCTACCAGTCGTGAATACCGAAGAACACCATTTCCATCTCTCGTTGCCTCGTCAAAAACATAGGTACCTTTGGATGAACTGGTAAGGCGCATGATGCGTATTTCTTCGAAAGGAGAACCAAGACTTTTTATCTCTGACCAGCCAGACTTGGTGCGCTCTTTGTATCGTCTGCCCAAATGCATGACCTTGCCATTAGGAGAGAATGCTAGTCGTCTGACCCCGGACGATGTAACTGTCTCGTGCCACCTGTTGTTTTTATATTGAAAAACAACCAATTCCTGCCTTAAATTTTCTTTTTCCCCTTTCTCTCTGGTAAAATAGAACTCCTTCATATTGGGTGTGAAAACACCGTTACCTTCCCAACCCTCTGTTGAAACAATGCCGGGTGCGAAAGGTTCAGGCGTTGAACCCGGGAGCTTTTGCCCGAGGTAGGGGCCTTCGAGAACGGGCAAGTCATCTTGGGCATGTATGCTGCTACTCATCATCGATGCGGAAAGAACGAGAAGCATTGAAGGGTAAATAGATTTCATGATTTCTTCCTTACTCAACAGATGCAGGTAGGCTTACTCAATAAATGCAGGTAGGACAGCATTTGAAACCTGGGTCAGTATTGCTTCTTCCCTATCATTGCCGGTGATCGCAACAACTAAGTCAAGCTCGTCAACCACTATTATGAATTGTCCGCCGCCACCCCAAGCTAAAGTGGCATCATAGCTTTTATCACCGACTGTTATATTTTTTTGATACCAAAAATAGCCGTAGAAATATGTTTCGGTCAGCCAATCAAAAGTAGCCTGAGTAATTCCACTGGTGGCCTTGGCGATAAAGGCTTCCGGCACCAGCTGTTCGCCATTCCATTTGCCTTTGTTCAAAACAAGCGCTCCCAACTTGAGCATATCGCGCGATGTCATCTTCACGCGCCAACCAGCTTCCGGCAGGCCACTATAATGAGTCCGCCAGCTATAATTTGTGATGCCTATTTTACCGAAAAGTTCGTTTTTAATAAAATCTGCGGCCGTCCCCGGCACAACGGCATCAATAACCGTCATCACCAACATTGGACCCGTGCCATATAAAAACTTCTGAGACTCTGCAGTAATAGGCGCACTATGCTCAAGAATGGTCTGAACTACACCTTGGCCTTGTAACGGACCGGGATTTTCCTCAAATTCCTTCCATTTATCACTGCTGATGCGAATCCCCGTGCTCATAGTCAATGCTTGGTGCAGGGTGATCCTTTCTGCACCGTCAGCGAATTTTGTCGGGTCCAGGTCTTTCAGGAAACTAATGAGCGGCTTGTCCAGATCGGCCATTGTCAGATAGCCCATCTGGATAGCACGGCCCAGTATCAGGCTGGTGTAGGATTTAGTCGCTGACGCTTGGTAGTGGGGCAGGTTGATGCGGCCGCGCAGGTAGTAACTTTCGAACAAGAGCTTGCCTTTGTGGGTGATCAGCATGCTGTCGTAGGGACCGTGCTTACTGTCAGCGATCTCCTTGGCCAGCTTGACAATCATGGCTTTTTTGCCAGCGTCCACGCCCAATTCACCAACCGGGATACCGTCTTTTCTGGCCGCTGGCGCTGTGTCGATAAAGGCATTTTCGAGAATGGGAATATCTCTGAATGAGAGCTCAGCCTCGGCGACTGTCGCCTCCGGTGCAGGACTGTTATTTCCTTTGGTATTTTCTTCGGCGCTTACTGCCGCAAAGCTGCTTAATAAAGCGACCGCGAGTAAACGTTTAAATTTCAAATTGATGGCCATGTAACTTCTCCAAGTTGTAACCAGTCCTGCGCAAGGCAACAACAGCGAGCAAGCCAAAGCAGCAAGCTTCTTCATGATATTCCCCCGTAATTTCAGCAAGCATGCCTGCATATATATAGGCAGGCACTCAACGGAACTGCGGTGAGCCGTTCTATCTAAAAGACAAGGCGTGATATTATAACTTTCTCGTGTACGGTTAGATTTTAAGCTTTGCTTGCTGCCTATTTTAAGTTTTTTGTGATGGCTTTGATGGAATCACTGAATTCTGGCCAACTGCTTATGCGCTGCAAAAGCTGCTATCGCCTTATCAGAGCTGCTGAGACATGATAATTGCAGCCAATGTCCGTGGGTCAGTTCCAGCCATTTAGCGGCAGGGCACTGCTGGCCGCTTGCTTAAGTGAAAGCTAACGATTGTTCCGCTCGCTAACGTTCGAACTAGGCTCAGGACCTATTAATTTAAGGGATTCCGGAATGAGGTAAATTATGATTCACTCTGGCAAAGGAGTTTGCTCATGAGTGATTGTTTTTACCTTTCAGAAAACCATTTGGCACGTATCAGACCGTATTTTCCAAAGGCCCACGGTGTACCGCGTGTTGATGATCGGCGTGTTGTCAGTGGCATCATCCACGTTTTGA